>ERZ1292644.1806-Hain-H14-01um-R2-1806-length-10477-cov-8_pt1 | contig 10477 bp, 13 predicted proteins | sample MGYA00564402_ERZ1292644 | MGnify/ENA primary metagenome ERZ1292644 (study PRJEB36523, sample SAMEA6512644) | groundwater metagenome | collected 2019-01-09 | study: AquaDiva: Metagenomics assemblies of 32 groundwater samples | reverse complement strand
TCCGAATACGTGAACTTCCGCATCCTGGCGAAGTTTGCGCGGCGGCTTCGGTGGTGGGACTGGCTCTGGCGATGAGTGCCCGTCACGCGGCCGTCGAGCTGATCCGTTCCGAGGGCTTCACACGGGGCGCTGAGCTGGGCGTCTGGCGCGGGGCTCGGGCATGGGAGATTCTCGATTCGTGCCCGAGCGTCGAGTCGCTCCTGCTCGTAGACCCCTGGGAGGAAGTGCGGAACCGCTTTCCGCTGAAGCCCTGGGAACGCTCGCCTGATCGGATGCCCGACGGCTTCTACCACTGCACGATGGGCGAGCCCCATGCCGATCAGGCGGCACTCGACCGTATGGCCGCGAAGGTGATCGACACGGCGGCGGCCTACGGGCCGACGCGCGTCACCGTGCGCCGGGGGGCGGCCGAGCACGTCGTATGGAGCATCCCGGACGAGACCTTCGATTTCGTCCTGATCGACGGCGTCCATTTGGCCGGCTGGCTTCGGTCCATGCTGCTCGCTTGGGCTCCGAAGGTGCGCGCCGGGGGCGTCGTGGCGGGCGATGGGGCCAATGACCGCGTACTCTTTCCCGCCATCCAGGAGTCGGTGTCCGTCCTCGGGGCCGGCCTCGTGACCATCGGGGATTTCTGGTGGCGCCGGCGGGCGGCGGCGAGCGCCGAGACGGGACTGGTCGCGCATGGGTGAGACGCCGGCTCTGACGGTCTACACGGCGATCGGCGGCGGCTACGACATTCTCCGGCATACCGGCCGCGCCCCGGATGATCCGCGGTTCATCTGTTTCTCCGACGCGGCCTATCTGCCCTGGAAGACGCCGCCGTATCGCTACCTCGGCTGGGAGATCCGACCGCTCGCGTCCGACTACTTCGGCTCCTGGCGGATGCGCGCCAAAGCCCATCAGGTCATGCCGCATTGCGATTTCCCCGACGCCGAGTACAGCCTTTACCTCGATGGGACGCACGTGCCAGCGGCAGGCTATCGGCTCGAGCGCCTCATCGAAGTCTTTCTGCGGGATACTGACCTCGCGACCTTCTCACATCCGCACCGGGCGTGTGCCTATCTCGAAGCGGCCGCCTGTCTGATGACCGAGCGAGATGACCCGGTCCGCATCCGCGAGCAGATGCGCCGCTACCATGCCGAGGGCTTCCCGCGCGATCACGGGCTGCCGGGGATCACCATCCTGCTCCGGCGCCACACGCCGGCCGTCAAGGCGTTCAATGAGCTGTGGTGGGACGAGATCCAGCGCGGCAGCCATCGCGATCAGCTCTCGTTCTCGTACGTCGCGTGGAAGCTTGGCATGGCCTGGACGCCGATCCCAGGCCACTGCTACTATTCGTCGCTCTTCACCTATGTCCCGCACGGGGAACTCACGTGCGAGGAGGGCATCGGCACAGGAGACGTGATCCGTGAGTACGATGGTCGCCCGCGTGAATCCGTGGTTCTGGATCGAGATGTGGCTGACGCGCTGGCTGATTTACTGGCATGAGCATGGCGACGCGCATCAATACATGTTCTACCGATGCCACGGCTGCCGGAGTCTCCTGACGTGGCGACGGATTCGCCAGGGCGGCTGCACGTGCGGCGTCTCGAACAAGGTCTCGCCGGCCGTGCTTCGATGGCGCGAGAAGGCGCGGGCGCTCCTGCTGCCGTGGACGATCTAGGCCCCGAGCGGCTCACGGAGCTGCTGAAGGACTGGTGCCGGACCGGCCGCTACCTCGACGACAAGCTCCGGCGGCACGGCGGTGTCATCCTGATCCGTCGCGCGCCAGGTGGGCTCGTCCTGACGCATCGCCGCAAGCCGATCGACGAGCCGCGTGAAGAGGAACACATCGCGTACTGCCGGGATGATCTTGTCCCATGGGGGACGGGGACGCCATGAGCCAGGGACGGCGGCTCCTCACGTCCATGATGCGGGAGGTCCATACACATATTCCCTCGACCGTCCAGCGCGCGGACGTATCGGGCGAGCGCAAGGAAGCGATGCTGCGCGCGATCGCGTTCAGCAAGGCGCGCAAGGCGGGCGCGAGACTCAAGAGGACGATGACGGGATGAAGGACGAATTCCAGCGCTGCTCCCGCTGCGCCCATTTTTGTCCTGTCGGCGAGTTCCACAGGAAGAAAAGCGGCGATCAGTCGGGGCAGTTGCAGGCATGGTGCAAATCCTGCCGCCGGACATATATGACTGAGCGGCGACAGCGCATTCGTCTTGAGGTACTCGCCGCCTATGGCGGCGCCTGTGAATGCTGTGGAGAAATACAGGCTGAGTTCTTGACGATTGATCACGTTCATGGTGGCGGTCGACAACATCGGAAGGAGTTCTCAAGTCCAACGGCATTCTACGAATGGCTCCGGCGGATGGGATGTCCGCGAGGGGATTTTCGTTGCCTCTGCATGAATTGCAATTTTGCTCTGGGTATCCATCACTACTGTCCGCATGAGAGGAGCTTGGTGCATGCCAAAGGCTAAGATCATGTGGGGCATGGTGGCCTATGGTCCATTCCCTTTTGCTCCGGTCTATGCGAGCCATCTCCGCGCGATCGCCTGGGCGTCGCGCTACTTCGCTGTTGATCTTGCTGGCGATGTTGAAATTAGTGGTGCTGGTAGTACGGACAGAACCTATACGCATTCAGCCGAAAATCACGTGGCTCAGGAGCTCCTAGATTCCGATGCCACCCATCTGTTTATGACTGAAATGGACATGGTGCTCCCGAAGCACGCGCTCCCGACCCTGCTGGAGCTCGACAAGCCCGTGGTCTCGGGCGTCTACTTCCTTCGTGGCAGCAACGGCCAGCCCTGCCTCTACAAGAAAGTGTTGACGCCGCCCGACAATCCCTACGTCCATTCGCCGGTGCACGTCTTCCCCACCACCGGCCCGTTCCGGATTGATTGCCCTGGCCTGGGCTGCGTGCTCATTCAACGCGAGGTGTTCGAACGCGTGCCGACGCCCTGGTTCGATCTGTCGGCGCAGAAATACGGCAGCGACATGTACTTCTATACCAAGGTCAAGCAGGCCGGGATCGAGGTGTGGGCGCATCCGGGCGTCTACTGCGATCAGATGGATTACACCCGGATCGGCTACCGGGACTACGTCAAGCGGATGAACAGTGATCCGGACTTCGCGAAGACGGGGTTCATCATCGGGATGGATGAGAAGGCGCTCCGTGGCTAATCTGTTCCGCCTCAATGTCGGCTCCGGCATGGGCTGGATCGACGGCTGGGTGAACTGCGACCTCTACCCCGGGCCGCACGTCGATGAGGTCTTCGACTGTCAAGGCAAGTGGCCCTTCCCGGATAACTCCGTGCAGGACATCACCAGCTCGCACATGCTGGAGCACCTGAGCGACCCCAAAGCCTTCTTCCGTGAAGCGTGGCGCGTGCTCATCCCGAACGGCGCGGTGGCCCTGCGCGTGCCCTACGGCGGTCATCGCGCCGCGTGGTACGACCTGGAGCACAAGCGCCCGTGGTTCGCCGAATCCTTTGCCTTCGTCCAGCCCGGCTACGCCAAGTCGGTCGGCAATCCGCAGCATGACGGCTGGGAATGGCCATTTGCCGTAGACTGCTGTGACTACCGACTCGGATTCCGCGTCGCGCCCTACTTCCGTCGTCGGTGGCTCCGAGCCCTCTTCCTGCCATGGGTCAGCTGTGTCCCGGACTGGTGCGAGGAGCTGTACGTCTACCTCTCGGCGCTGAAGACGCCCGACGCGGTGGACACATGGTGTCGGTCGCACAGCCCGAACTTGATCCCATCTCGCTATGTGGTCCTGCGCCACCATCTTGAGGGCAAGCGGCCGAAGCCCGGGGACACCTCCGAGCTGATCCCGATCGCCGAGTTGGACTCAATCAACGGCTACATCTGAGGAGGCGGAACCATGGCCTATAGCTCGCGCGGCATCGAGGAGATGGAGTTCACGTTCTGTTACCAGAAGATCCAACGGCGGAACGCCGACCCCGAGATGCGACGGTTGCCCTGGGCCTTCGTGCGCTTCGCGGACGCGGGCGAGGATCGCCGGTACGTGATGCCGCTGCCGCCACTCGGGCTCACCGCCCACAGCGCCGGCAGCAACCTCGATCCGGGTGCCCTCGTGCCACCGCCCCGGAGTTTTTACGAATTCATGGACCACGAGCCCTTCCCGTCGGACAACGCCACGCCGGCGCGGGTCAGTTCGACCGAGGACGATCGCTTTCCGGGGCGGCAGTCGGTCCACTTCTTCGGCTGGGTCTAACCGGGGCTGACCATGACGCGCTCGGAGCTCCGCGCGCGGATTCTCGACGGCCTCAACGACGCCGACGGAATCTTTGTGACCGCCGCGCAGGCCGATGCCATGATCACCGATGCGATGGAGGTCATGGCGGAGGAATCCGGGGCCGTCAAGCGCACGGCCCATCTCGCGCTCCAGCCAGGCACGATGTATTACTCGCTCTCGGCGGTTGCGGCGGACGCCATGAGTCCGTATCGCCTCTGGCTCGTCGGCGAGGAACGGCGACTGACGGCTGTCTCCATGCGCGACCTCGATCGCCGGCATGAGACGTGGCCGACCGTCACGAACCCGCCGGACTACTGGTTCCCGGTCTCCTGGGATCTCTTCGGCATTTGGCCCGCATCGTCGGCGGGCGGGGATATGCTCCGCGTTGACTATCTCGCGTGGCCACGGACGCTGCTCGACGATAGCGATGAGCCGGAGTTCCAGCTCGGCGACCACGACGCGATCGTCGACTACGGCATCTACGACGGGCTGGCGAAGCGCTGGGACGTCGCGCGGATGCTGGAAGTGTGGTCGCGCTTCGGGGCGCGCGTCGGTTTCTCGCGGGCGCGGACGGGTGCCGGGCGCGTGCAGGCGCGGAGTTTTCGCGTGGGGCAAGCCGACGAGGACGCCGGATTCAGTAGCGGGGTCACGCGATGAGCGTGGACGCCGATCTCGACCGCGTCCAGGAACGCTTGCACGACGCCGGCGCGATCTGGCCACGTGCCGAGCTGCTCCGCAGTTACAACGACGGCTACCGTGAGCTGCTGGCGCTTTCCCAGGCCGTGCGGCGTTGGCGGCTCATGGACCTGCCGGGTCGGACGACCTACGCGATTAGCTATGAATGGGAGGATCGCCACGCAGCGGGCGGAACGATCCGCAAGCCGACGCGCACGATCGGTGCCGGATGGGCTCAAGCGACGGCGCTCTGGGAGGCCGAGCATCTCGCGGGCGTGACACCGAGCACAACCTGGGCCGGCTTCACCCAGGAGTGGGAGCGCGCCCACATGGGCGAGACGGACCGACATTACCGCTTCGTGTTGCCGCGCAACCACGAGCGGATTGCGCGGGTCATGTGGGACGAGCGGTTGCTCCTCCCCGTCTCGGTCCGCGAACTGGACGAGACGGACGTTGCCTGGGAGCGGCGCACCGGAGAGCCGCGCTGGTGGACGACCGGCGTCGGGCGCATCAAGAGCGTCGAGGTCTATGAGATCGTGACCACCTACGGCCAGGAGTACGATCTGCGGGATCCTGACCGTGGGCTGCCGCGGCGACTCAGCGGCACGCGCACCTATGCTCTGGCCGCGAGCACGGCGGCCAACGCCTACGCCTACACGACGACCGGGGACGGGCAGGCCCTCACCGCGCCGACCGCGCTCTTCGCGCCGGTCTCCGCCTGCACGCAGGTGTGGGAATCCGCCCATGCGACGGGCCCCAGCTGGAACTTCACGATCAACTACACGATGAACTTCCCGAGCCTGACGCGCGTCGTGGTCCATCCGTGGGAGCTGGGTCTCCTCGATGGGCAAGACCATCCCGTCGTCGCCGATGACGCCTCAAGTCCTGGCCGGCGCGGAATGTTCGCTTGGGAGCACCACGACGCGGACGGGGGCTACGCGGCACTGACCCCGACGCCCGAAGGCGCCCCGGCGATCTCCGGGCCCGGTGCGCGGATCACCACGGCGGCCATGACAGCATCGCAGGGGTTCGGGACGCAGGTCTGGGAGGCCGAGCATCTGAACGGCGCGACCGCGTTCACGACCGGCATCAAGCAAGCCTGCTTCTCCTGGGAGTCACAACACGGGGCCGCCGTCCTTGCGCTTGGTCTCGGCGGTATCCGCGCCGTCGTCAGCCCGGACCGCCAATACCTCGGCATGACCAGCGACCCGAGCAGTGCGACGCTCCTAGGGGGCGTCCGGGACTGGCGCTCGTCCACGGACGCCCTCGGCGTGCTCGAAGTCATCGTGCCGGAGGCGACCCTGGCCGACAGCGACAACATGCCGGCCCTGATTCCGGCACCGCTCGCCAAGTACCTGCGCTACTACATACTTGCGCGGGCCTTCGGGCGCGTCGGCGAAGGACATAACACCATCCTGGCCGACCACTACACGCGGCGTTTCCTGCGCGGTGTCGCGTTCTTGAAGCGTCTCGCGGACGTGGCGCACCGCGATCGGGTCTACCGGCGCGAGATGGTGGTGCCGGCCTCGAGGCGGATCGCGCGGGTCAGTCTTCCCTCCGAGTTCCCGGCGGTCTGGTGATGCCCATTCAAGAACGCGTCGGCCAGGAGCTCCGCGGGTTCCTTGGCGTGAACTTGCGCCGCGAGCGCATGAACCTCGAGGATCTCGAACTGGCCAAGGCCATCAACGCTGACCTGCATACGCAGCCGGGCAGCATCCTCCTGCGCCTGGACAAGACCGCGCAGTTCTCCTCGGCGCTCGCCGACGTCGTGGTCCGGCGACTCGCCAGGATCAACAGCGTCCGCTACCAAGTCGCGGGCCGGAGCGTCTACCGAAACCAGACGAAGATCATCGACGGGCTCCTGTCGGCCAACCTCTTCACGACCCTGATGCCGTTCCGCCCACTGAATGACACGGCGATCTGGGCATTCATCGCCGACGACGCGGTCATGCGAAAGGACAACGGCACGGTCGTCCGAACCTGGGGGCTGACGGCGCCGGCCAACGCGCCGACGATTCAGGTCGGGACCGCGGCTGGCCCGACCGGGGCCTATACCGCCGTGACGACGGAGATCCGCTTTAGCGGCACGTCCGTCGCCCACGAGAGCAACCCGTCGCCGACGCCAGCCAGCGTCACGCTGACCGCCGAGGCGTTGGCGATCGGCGACATTCGGCACCCGACGGACGCGCAGGTGAACGGGTTCGGCGTCTATCGCACGGTGGCGGGCGGGACGAGCCATCTTCGCGATGCGCGCGTGGCGATCCCCACGCAGACGGCCGCCAGTGTGACCTTCCCGTGGGAAGCCGGGGCGAGAACCGGCCTGCAGTTGCAGTGGAGCGTGGACATCGGCTCGAGCCAGCGCGGCTCTCAGGGCTGGGAGCCGACCGGGTCGGGATCAAGCGAGGACACCAACGGGCGCCGCGGCACCCAACTCTGGGAGCGCGACGTGCAGGCGACCGTGACGACGCAGACGAACCGCTGGGCCTACGGCTCCACGATCGCCGACAGCGCGCTCGGGACCGCCGTCGAGCTGGACAACAACCCGCCACCCGCAGCGTCCTGGTGCACCGAGTTCCAGGAGCATGTGTTCCTCTGCCGGGACGCCGCGAACCAGCACTATCTCTGGTTCTCGAAGCGCTTTCGGCCAGAGAGCGTCCCGACGGCCAACTTCCTCGAGGTGGGGAACCCCGACGATCCGTTGCAATGCGCCCTGCCGCTCACAGGACTGCTCGGCGTCTTTGCTCGCCGCACAAAGTATCGCGTGACCGGGAATTCCGTCAGCGGGTTCACGGCGACCGAGGCACTCAGCGCCCGCGGGACGCCGGCACCAGCCGCAGCGTTGAAGACCGAGCGCGGCATCGTGTTCGTCGCCCGGGACGGCATCTTCCTCACCAATCTTATCCAGATCGACGAGGAGTTGTCGGAGGCGATCGCGCCGCTCTTCTTCAATGAGACGGTCAACGGCCTGAGCCCCATCAACTGGGACGCGGCGGCGACGATGGCGGCCGCGGTCTGGAAGGGACGCTACTACGTCGCGCTGCCGACCGGCACCGCCACGATGCCGAATGAGATCGCCGTGCTGAGCGTGACGACCAAGAAGTGGTATTTCTACGACCACCCCGCGCGCAGCCTTTTCGTCGAGGAGGATACGGACGACCTGACGGCCGGTTTCCCCGATGGCTTCGTTTACATCTTGGAGGAGGGGGCGACCACCGCTGTGGCGCTGGACTGCGAGACCAAGGACGTTGCGGCCGTCTCGCCACACCTGCGCAAACTCTACCTCTGGGCGCGGACGGACATCGAGACGAACGGGGCGACTGTGACCGTGGAGCTGTATGTGGACGGCGTCCTCAAGCGCACCGTGTCGGTGACAGGCTCGCGGACGCGCCGCCTCCTTGCGTTTCCCGAAGGGTCCCTCGGCTATACCTGGCGCCTTCGCTATCGGTACACCGGCACCACGCGCGTGCGGATCCACGGCGCGGCCGTGGTCGCGCTGCCCCTGGAGGCCGCATGAGCGAACGCCTGAGCCGCGGCCCGTTTCAGGTCATCACGAACGATGCCCTTGAAATCAACGACGCGCTCCGCCGCGTGCGCCAGGAACTCGATGAGATCCAAGGTCTCAACGGCCGGGCGCGGATCTACGACCGCGTGTCGGTTGGCGAGCCCTCAGCCGACGACGACGCCGCGCAGTTCGGCGATCTGCCTAGCGGTCCCGTGCTCTTGACCGGCGCGCAGACCATCACGGGCGTGAAGACGATCAAGGGTGTGGCGCTTCGGTTCACGGACTCGAACGACACGCTCATCCACGCTTTCGGAACGAGCACATGACCGGCGAGCTGGTGCGGCTCTACGAGCATCAGCGGGGTCACTGGCCGCCCGAAACGCTGGCGACGCTGTGGCGGATCCTGATGCCCGATCTGGACACGGCGAAGAAGATTTTCTTCGGGCGCCTCATCGGGCCTGTCACACCGTACCCGACGCTCGGCGATCTGGTTGAGTTCGTCCGCTTTTTCGAGCCCGAGCTTCCCGGACAGCGGCGACTCCTGATCGTGCAGAGCGTTGAAGCGCCCGACCAGGTCGTGGGGCTCTTCTGGTTCGACGACCTCGTGCCCGGGCATCGGGCCGCGGGCAACGTGCTCTACCGGCGCCGGTTCTGGGGTGCCCCTGCTCGCGAGGCGAGCCGACTGGCGCTGGCGTGGGGGTTCGCCGAACTCGGCGTGCGAGCGATCTGGGCCTACACGCCGTGGCGGCTGGCCGTGCGGCACTGTGAGGCGGTCGGGCTGAGTCTCGTCGCCACGCTGCCGGAGTTCGTCGAGCTCGACGGCATCCCCAGCGATATGCACATCCTGCGCGTGAGAAAAGAGGACTTCCATGGGTAGCACGGGGACCGTGCTTGCCGGGGCCGGAAGCCTCCTGGGCGGTGCCGCTAGCATCGCGTCGGTGGTCGCGGGCAAGAACGCGCAGGAGGCGAACACACGCGCGCTGCGCCAGATTCTTGACACCTCCACGACAAGCGCCGAGGGCATTCTGGGACAAACGGCCCCGCTCCGCTCGGCGACGGCCGCCACCCTGTTCGACGTCCTCACAGGCGGACGGAATGAGAATCTGCGGGTCTTCGCGCCCGAGCGCGAGGCGATCGAGGGTCAGTTCACGCGGGCGCGAGAGAACATCATCGCGACGACGCCCGCGCGTGGCGGGCAATTGAATCGCAACCTCGCGGATGTCGAAGTTGCCCGCGCGCAGTCCGTGGCCGGCCTCGAGTCCGACGTCCGCAAGCGCGCCTTCGAGGACGCTCTCCGAATCGGCTTCCAGGTCGCGCCCGCCACCGTGTTCCCGACCTTTCAGGGGGCGACCGGCACCCTCGCCACCTTGGCTGGCCAGGGCGCGGAGCTTCAGGCGAGCGGCGGGGCCGGACTCGGGCAGGTCGCGGCGGTCGGCGCGCTGCTCGCCATGAAACAGGGCAAGAAGGCGTAAATGGGACGCGCAGGCGCGGGCTTCGCCCAGGGCTTCACCGGGACACTGGCGCAGGGACTTGCCCTGATGGAGCAGGTCAAGACCCGGCAAGAAGAACTCGACCTGCGCCGGAAACTCGTCGATGCCCAAGCAAAGGAGCACGAAGCCAAGACGGAGCTTGTCACGCGCACGCTGACGGCCGGCTCGTCGTTGCAGTCGCTCCTCACCGGCGCCGAGCCTACGATCGAGCACGGCATGGCGACGGGCGAACCACCGAAAGCCGCTGCGATCTCGCGCCGGAGCTTGGCGGCGGCAATCGCGGGGGTCGATCCTGTCAAGGCCGCCGAGCTGGCCGCCTCGCCCGAACCGCTCTCTCCGGCCATGTTGAAGGAGCTGCTGGGCGGGGCAACCCAAGGGGCCGCGCCGGCCGGCGTGTTCGCGCCACCCTCGCCAGTCGCGGAAGTCGGCGCAGCCGCCGTGCCTGTCGTGCCGGGCGTTACGGAGCTGCCGCAGGTCCGGATCAACATTAGCGGCAAGGGTGAACTCTCGGCGAGCGTGGGCACCGAGCGGCTCCAGAACCCCATGCAGATCACGGAGATCGAGA
>ERZ1292644.811-Hain-H14-01um-R2-811-length-18242-cov-8_pt2 | contig 10481 bp, 13 predicted proteins | sample MGYA00564402_ERZ1292644 | MGnify/ENA primary metagenome ERZ1292644 (study PRJEB36523, sample SAMEA6512644) | groundwater metagenome | collected 2019-01-09 | study: AquaDiva: Metagenomics assemblies of 32 groundwater samples | reverse complement strand
GGTCTAGTCCATGGCAAAGGTCTTATAGGCTTAGGAGCCCTAATAAAATCTGCTATGTGACGAGATTCATAATCTTTATTACAAACATAAAACCCATCCCAGGTTTTCTTTACTTGGTCAGAACGAAACTTACCTCCGCATCTATCACAGATGACATACCAAGTTCCTCGTTTATAATAATTGTCACTCATTATAGCGTAGAACCATTTCCTTGAGTTACAGTAGGAATAGTTGTATCCTGGGAACCAACTGATGTAGAAATATAAGTAGGAGCAGCAGATGCATCTACAGGTTCAGGTCTAGTAAAAGGAACCGGAGAAGTAGGTTTTGGTGACTTAATAAAGTCAGATACATGCCTAAACTCTAGGCAAGCTATACAAACCTGAAACCCAGTCCATTCCTTCTTTAATTCATTAGACTTAAACTTTATTCCGCAACGATCACAAATGGCATTCCAAACGCCAGGTTTGTAATAGTTACGTTCCATTACATGTTCCCAGCTTGACTAGTAGAGATTTTTATCGTCGCTCCTGATGTTAAACTATTCAACAGCAATCTAATAGCAGTTGCACCAATGGCAGGATTTCCATAAGTGTCTGCTGTTTTACTATCTAAAGCAGATATAGCCACCCAAGAAGGGGCATCTCCAGCCAATACATTATCAAATGTTTGTTGAATATCAAAATCAATTGTGCCAGAAATATCTACATATATATTAGCAGCATACGGAGATTTCCAATCCAAAGGATAAGTAGGACCAACAATATCATCTGTCCAACCAATATCAAAACTATCTGTTCCTGTAGTAGAATCAACCACCAAAGCAGTTAGTGTAAGAAAGTACTTTGTAGAAGTAACTGTAGCCACTCCATTAGGTCCAGCCATGTTTTCTGTTTGAGCAACCCCATTAGCATCTGTACCTGTAAGAGTAAACGTTTTCCCGCTATGATTAGTACCAGCATTTCCTAAAATTGTAACAAAATGAGCAAGACTATCAGCAGCATTATTTGCAGTTAAAGTAAAAACCCCTGCTGCACTATCTTGTAAGTCGTCACCAAAACCATTAGCATCATCATCTGCTGGGGTATATGTAACTGTATTTGGACGCATATTTAATTTATCCTTCTGAAATAGGGAGAGGTTTCCCCCTCCCTAAGTATAGTTATTACACAATAATAACCGAAGTTATTATAGTACACCACCAGCACCAGCAACTACCGCTCCAGTAGCATCAAGCGGTTGCCACCACACATGAAAAGTCAAAGTTCCAGTGGTTCCCGCATTAGTAGCTATAGTATAACCAACATCAGTGCCAGCTAGTGCTACCACATCAAATATAGCGTGCGTCAATGACGACTGAGCCTCTGCACCACCCACTGGAGTCGTTGCAGCAGAACCAACTACAGCAGAGAAGATATCACCAGTCAAAGCTGCATCAAGTGCCGTAGCTGAGAATATCGCAGAAGTATTACCCGCAAATCCTAAAGCTATGGTACCATTGGTACCAGTAGTCACAACGGTAGCTGTAACTTCTACGATGATTTGCAGCCGTGCCATACCAGTTACCGTAGCAATTTCATGAGCCGCTACCGTATTCCATGTAGCCGATGTCATATCGGCAGTAACCGTGAAATAATTCGGATGACTCTTTGAAGGAGCCGCAGCTACCTGCAACACTTCATTACGCTCCAAGATAGATCCATCTACATTAGCTACAACATTAGTACTGGCAAAAGCATTATCGGCATCATTGACACCCAAAATACCAACTACGGAAAGTGCATCATCTACAAGAGCACTACCTGTAGTTCCGAGTAAGTCCACAATCGACTTGTTCGTAGCAATGGCAGTTCCCGTTCCGTTATTGATAGCCTCTTGAATTTGCTCCAAACGTTCTAAAATGGAACCATCTTCATTTGCAGTAACATTAGAAGTAGAAGCCACATTATTGGAATCGTCAACCCCAATAAAATTGTAAGTGCTATCAGGTACTCTTGGAGTATAAAGAGGTTCTTCAGCACCAGCAACAGTTTCCGAATAACTATTACCAAGCAATACACATTGATCAGCCACAACGGACAAATCAGGAGTAGCGACATTACATACCAACTTGTTGTCGCTGATAACACCTGAAGAGAGAGTCACAAGACTGATGCAAGCGACTGTATTCAGATTGTCAGATTCACCATTAACCAAGATATTGTTATGGATTAGAATATCATTGGATGCAGTGGTATCACTAACAATATTAGCCGTTGAATAGTCACCCATAATAAGATTACCAACAATTTTGGTTGCTTCATCAGCAGCAGCCGAATTGTCCATATAGATGGCTGAAACAGCTCCACCCAAACCCATATCAAATTCGTTACCTTCGATAACGGTTCTCTTGTTATTGGTATTCAGAATAATAGCATTATTAAATTCATCCGTTCCTGTAGAATCTACATAGAATAAATTGTTTTTAATAACAGTATCATCAACACTAGCTTCAATATCAATAGCTTTTAAAACAGCAGTAACATTCGCAAGAAATCTAAAGTTTTCAATACGAACATTATCAGCACCAACTACAAATTCGCCCGCTGCATTAGTATAATCAACCAACGGTCTATTCATACCATTACCTAGACCAATAATAGAAATACCGGCCACATCAGCATCAATAGCATCTGCTGCGGTTACGGTAGTCGTATGATTAGGTCTTACATAAATAATGTCCCCTCGATTAGCTGCTGTCTGTCCAATAGCATAATCAATAGTAGAAAAAGGAGCTAAAAAAGTTCCTTTGTTACCATCAGATGCAGCCTTCTCATTAACAAGCAGAGTAGCATTATTACCAACATAAAAAACTTTAGCCCCATGGGCAGGTGCAAGTGGAAGATCTTGAACTACCACTCCACTTGTAAACCCATTAGGATATTGACTCATAGGCATTTTAATCTCCTCAATTTAGGAAAAGTGGGGGAGGAATGCACCCTCCCCCAACAATATTACTTAAGCACCAGCGGAACCGTAAATCCCGCGCCAATCAGTTGCACCAAACGAATAACGACCAGTTGCCTTGAACTTAGCATTCTCGGTATCAAAGTCATTATCCATATCGAACTGATCACCACGCCGCTCGAAGTACTTCATCCCATGCGGGACATTAGTACGAATAAACCAAGCATCCGCATCCGTCAGATAGTGGTTCATCGTTTTCCCTTGCGAGAAACGACCACGCACGACGTTCACAGTGTTGTTAGCCGTACCAACTTCATACTCCGTCTTCAGGATCTTGTCAACTTCAAAGTCAAGTTCCTTAGGAACGATCAATTGATTTGCCTTAACAGCAATACGCAATCCACGATCATTAGTATAGCCAGAGATATCAATAAGAGCTTGCTCAAGAGCAGCTTCACTAATATCAGCAGCAGTACCAATAACATTAGATGCCGTGCCACCAGCAATCAACGGATGGGCGGAATTGATCAGAGCAACACCGTCACCATAGACATAGCTAGAACTAAATGAACGGTTGTACACATTAGCACCAACAATCTCTTTAGCTTGGCGATGCGAGAAGGCCAATCCTTGAGCTTTACGTGGACCCACTATATCATACAGATCGTCTTCAAAAATCTCTCGGGTAACAATAAACCCAAGAGCATAGACCACATGTACATAGCGAGTCGTAAAGCCCTGCCGCTCAGTATCATACTCAATAGCAGCACCTTCTGGTTTAACCCGAGCAAGCCCGAAACCAGAGGTACCAACATCTTCTTCCCAAGCACGAGTCGAAGTATGTTTTTCAAACAACTTATCCCATTCTACTGGAAATTCATCGTATGCTTTACCATACCATGCATTGACGCCAGGCCAAAGGGCTTTTGCAAAACTAGAAGTAGTAATAGTCATGATTTATCCCCTTATACACCAGTCGTACCAACAGAACCATAGCGATGAGTATTGATCATCACCAGCAATTTCTGATATGCTTGTCCAGCAACAGTTGCGGACTCATTATCAGGAGATTGCACAATTCCCATAATACGCAAAGGAAGAGTAGCCGTAGTGGTAGGAGCAGTGGTACCTGAAGTCATACCGGATGCACCAGTCGTAGTACTACCAGCAGTAGCTAGAAAACCTGTATTCATACCAATCAAAGTCCAGGTACAAGGAACAGTGCCACCATCCTCGACTTCAAAAATGAGATCAGGAGCATCAGCCACCATTGCAAGACGTTTCGTTGAAGCTACTCTATAATTAGGAGCATCCAACGCAGGTGCCGCACCAACAGTCGATTGCGAACCACTAGCAAATACTGCTGGCACAAACCCTATAATAGCCCCAAGTGCTTCCCCACTAGTAACTTCTCCAGACGTACCGTGTCGTACAGCCGTAGGATAAGCACTTTGCGTGTTAGCCGTGCCGTCGCCCTTTACCAAATCTCCAACCATAGTCGCCGTACCATCACCAGCAGGAATCTCATAGAGATTAAACTGGCCGTTATACGGGGACCCATTCAAATGCTTAACAGGTCGGAACCCATTAATTTTGGATGTGTTTGCCATTTATTTACCTTTTATTCAAATTATAACCTCCAATAGCAAACACTATAGAATTCTTATTTACGATTAATTTCAATTTTTCCATAGTCGCTATTAGAAGCGCCTTGGAGACTTTTTTCGGTTTCTTCAACATCAGTTAATTTGGCAACTTGATCTTCATCGTACCATTCTTTTTTGATACGCATTAGATAAGCCTTTTTACCACCACCAATACTGATCTCAACCGGGGACCCTTCTTTTTTAGGTACACCCACCCGTTTATCTCCAACAGTAGCAGTATGAGTAACAATCTCATATCCACGTTCTTGTAGTTCTTGAATACGATCATCTACATCATTAGCGATACGATATTCAAAATTGGGGTCCTTCCCCGCAATAGTAAGTTTGTTCCTACGTCCGTTGATAGCAGCGCGAACTGATTTACGTTGAGTTTCCATTATCTTTTTCCTTGTTTGGCCAATTCTTTAAGGTCATTTATGTACTTTTCTTCTGTAAGTACTTTTGAGCGAACTAGTTTATTCATGATTTGTCGCTCCATATCAGTTAATTCGAAAGTATCAGGACCAACCCTACGAGGGCCAACCCCACCTTCTACTGTACTAGGAGCATTCTTACGGACATTTTTAAACAATTCAGGATACCCTTTCGCCACTCGTTCTTCTACGTAATTTAACACTTCTTGCGGAGTAGCAGTCCCATGAGTCTTTTTATAAGAGACACCAACTTGATCTGCAAACTCCTTAACCTCTTGGTTAGTACTATACCACTTATTTCTATTTACCCATTGTTGAAACTCAGGATGAATCTCTGGTTCTTCTTGTACCTGAACTTCTATCTTACGTGCGTCTTCAAGTTCAGCACGTTTAGCATCAATCCTGTCATCAAGATCAACTGCTAGATCTGTGTCACCTTCCCTAAGAGCTGCTTTCTTTTGCTCACGCAAAGTTTCAAGAGCCCTTGTATATTCTGTTTCTCGCACCTTTTCATAATGCGTTTTAAGTGTAGTGACAGTCTTACGAAGATTCTTATTCTCTCGTTTTACTTCTTCAATTTTCTTGAAAAATTCACCATCACGTACAAAGGACTTAGCATCCTTCCAATCTTCAGGATCACCAGCCCAATCCTCTTTCGGCCGCCACCCATCGACCATAGCCTGCTGTTCAAGTGGAGTGTAAGTAGGAGTAACTACCTCTTCTACTTGAGTTACAACTGTCTCTTCAGTCATTATTTCTCTCCTGTGATTTCAACACAAAGGTCTTCATCGTTTAAAAGTAATAGTTCCTCACTAGTTTCAGGATCTATAATTTCTTTACCAGCATATTTTGCATAGTAAACTCGATCTCCAACTTTTACCCATGGAGTACCATCACCTACCGGAGCATGAAAAGCCATGCTACCTATACTAACGACTGTCCCTCTAACTACTGCTTGTTGTTCCCTTTTGTCCATCTGAAGCACTATTCCAGCTTCTTTGGCACGCTTATAAATGGGATCTGCATGATCAAATTCATCTGGTTTAATTACTACTCTTGGTCCTAATGGTTTAAGCATTGTCTGATGCTCCTTCTAGTTCGTCATATTCTATTGACATTACTTCCTGAAAAGCTCGGATCATTCCACACTTGAATCTGTCTTCTAGTGGGTCTATTCCTGCTGAACCTGCTAACTCTTTAGCTGCATCATTAATACGATCTAACATTCCTGCAAATAGTGCATTGGTGACTGGATGCTTTTTCCAATCTGTATAGTCCTCTTTACTTATCATTATTCCCCTTCTTAGGTTGTTGTGCTGTTACTTTTAACTTCATCTGATGTTGTTCATCAGACTGTTTCATCTTCTGTTGATGATCTTGAGCACTTTGCACCATGCCTACATGTGCTTTAATACTCTCTATCTGAAGTTCTAAAGCACCCAAAGCAACCTTATGCTGACGCTCTTGTTCAGCCATCTGTTTGTCCATCATCATCTGCAAAGCTTGCCCACGAGTCTCTAATTCAGTTTTCTGAGCATCCGACTGCATCTTTTGTTGAGTTTGAGCCATCTTAAGTTGTGCTAATTGCTGGTCACTCTGAGCTTTAGCCTGAATAGCCTGTACTTTAGGATCAGGAGGCGGTGGTGCTTTTGGTAACAACTCTTCTGGTCGTAGTTGCTCTTGAGCTTCCAATAGGCGCATAGTTACAGCCATAGGATCAACTGTTCCAAGTTGGATCAACCCAATAAGCATCTGTGCTTTTTGTTGCTTCTCTTGCGAACTAGAAGCTGCTGGATCAGCAGCAGGACACACGTCATAAGATTCTTGTTCAAAATCTTGCTGTCCTATGGGTTCATCCAACACATTAGTTTGCTCTTTAGGATCAAGATAAATACTATTTAAACGGAACAATTTCTTAAATTCTTCTGTTAAAGAACGATATACGCGCTTATATACTGCTGTGAAGAGCATCATACCCTGCTTAACCGTCTCCTGCGTTGTCGTCGCAGGAGTGTTCTGCCCCGGCATTTTCCCGACAAAGATTTCAGCAACGGAAGCTAGTTCCTTTGTGGCCGTCACAAGAAGTTCGAGTAATTGAAACAAAACTGGACTAGGTTGTTGGATAGGCAAGGGGAAAATCTGTTTCTTAATATCATCCCCAGTAGCATTTACAACTTTCCATTCACCAGGATTAAAAGCAGTCTGCCCCATCTTAAGACGAAGCCCTTTACCTATAAATCCTGATTGCAGGTTGGACAAGGTTCCTGCATCAATCAATTGATTAACAATCGTATTGACAGATTCATTTAATGGTCCCAGCAAAAGACCAAACCCGATATCATAAAACCCACCATCAGGGTTAGGAATAAACGAATATTTAGTATAATATTCTACTGGTTCAATCTTGATTAGTTCGCCATCATCCCCAGTAACAATGCTCTTTTCGTCAAATCTAGCTACAATACGAAGAACCTTTCTAGATTGCTCTTCAATAGTTATGATGTAAGGTTCATCATAACCATCTTCATCTAGATCCCAAAATGTATGCTGTTCTAGAATAACATATGGGGTAGTTCTGTCATCTTTACCAGGAGTAAGTTGTTGTAAATTTTCCTGTTTCATTCCACTAGCAGCAGAAGGACTTTGACTAGTTGGAGGTGCAAGATCTACCTTTGAAAAAATACCTGCATTCTTACGTTCTTGTACTACCCTTTTGGGCATCTCAATACGTTCTGTCTTACGCTCTGCTTCTTCTAATGACTTCGCCCAGTAATTTACCACCAAATCTTTGGGCATAATTAAATGTGAACAGTTCCGTTTCTTAACAGAATCCCAATAAGACTTTTTAAAGCAAGTACCAACAATAGGAAGGATAAGCAAAAGCTTATCCATCTGTTCATCCCAACCTTTCATCTGCTTCATCAATTGATAGGACATAAACTTAGAAATGCGTTTGGCCCTAGCATTCTTCATTCCTTGTGGATCTTGTCCGACAACTTCCGTATGAACTAAATCACCACTAGACGGTACCAATGTGGGATAAGATCTAGCATTAAATTGCATAGCTGCCGTTGCGAGTAACGGAAACTTAACATTAGATGCTTTAGGCCAAGGATATGTTTTCTCTTCTTTAACTTGAAGTGCTAATTTAGTCCAAGCTTCAAGATTGTCTTCCCAATGCTTACGAGAATCTGCATCAGCCTTATAACCTTGATAAACTTCTACTCCGATTGAATCAAGAAGTTCCTGATCTAGAGTCTCAGCAATGTTTACCTGCTCCAAATAGGAAGTAAGGGTTCCCATAGAACTCCCTTCTGCTTCAGGATTAGTAACCAGTTGTGAGGCTACGCCCGGATTCATGGAGTCCTGAGGATATGAATTCATCATTGTATTCAATGTCTCTTATTTCCTGTATTGTTGGAGCTTCTACCATCTTGTCAATCATTTGTCCCAAGTAGGCAAGTGCATCTACCTGGTCATCGTGTTTATCACGCGGGAATCTGACACATTCATCTTCTAATGTCTGATACCAGTCAGTATTCTTGTCAAATTTCACTGCACCAGCACGCATACGCGCTTGAATACTTCTTGCTCTAGTCTGTTTATCTACAGAAGGTTTTAAAGAGTACAAATTCATGAATTGACCAGTAGAAATCATCTGTTCATTCAAGAATGGCATAATAGATTTACTAATTTGCCCCTCTTCCACCCCAAAAGCAACCGGGTCATAAGCTTTTTGCAGAGCAATCATAGTCTCTACAATCTGTTGACCATCAATTCGATCACGAATTAGGTTTGTTACATACAAAACTCGGTCTTCGTCCATGCAACCGATCATAAATACAGTATAGTCGGCTCTTTCCTTCTCTGAAATAGCTAAATCGACTGTAATGTAATACTCTTTTGCTTTTTCTCGGTCCTCTTCCTTCATTGCTTTAAAGTCTGCCTTCTTAAAAAAGGCGTTTGCTTCATCAAGAGGAACATTTAAGTACTCCTGAGCATACACATCAGGCATACCTTGAGCAATATAGTCCTGCTTAATGCGTTTTAGTTCATCAAGAGGACGTTTTTCTTTCCACAAAAGACAACTATAATCCGTATTGTGGGCACGGTACTTCACGGATTTCCAAGGAAGAGGCCATTTTGTGTACTCTTTTAACTCTTCCCTTATAATATCTCTATGTTTACGTATTGTGGCTAATTGATACTCTGGCATCAGTCTTTCAAGGAGGCTATCCATATGCAAAATGGTACCCACAACACGGACGAGACCATTGTCGCTTCGACAAGGTAACAAAGCACCATAAAACCACCTTCTAAACTTCTCTCTACGATCCTTATTAAGGACAATTTCGTCATTTTCTAGATCGTCACAAACAATTAAATCTGGACGTTTATTACCCCACTTGAGTCCTCGAACCTTCTGTTCAGAACCTTTAGCCATGATACGGAACTTGTCCCCATCTTCAAATTCGAGGATAATGTCACTTTCTGTTTCCTTTACTAACTTTACTTTCCCATCAGGCGCTCTCTTAATCTGAAAGAGATTAATCAGAGCATCATTATCTTGTAACTCTTTCTTTATATCTTGGAGAAAGAGGATTGCTTGAGTTTCTGTGTCTGAAACAATAAGGACGAATTTTCGTTCCCTGAATAATACGCTTGCCAAAGTATATGAGTGCGTGATAGCTGTCGATTTCGCAAAACCACGAGGGGCTGCAATAGCGACAAATCTATACTTGCTACAACAGAGGTCCCACCACTCCCTGTGACAATCGGGAGTAGGACTCCGTTGATCGAATCCGTTAGCGAGGACACTATTTACAAATCCTTCTAGTACATCGGCTGTTAGCATATATTGGAGCGGAATGTCAGAATCGAACTGACGCCTTTAGTTTGGAAAACTTACATGCTACCATTGACACCAATCCCGCTTGGTCCGTGATGTAGGATTCGAACCTACGTGATCTCGGCCCCAAACCGAGCGACTAACCAGACTAGCCTAATCACGGATTCTTTTTGGAGCCCTCGGTAGGAATCGAACCCACAACCTGATGCTTACAATGCATCAGCTCTTCCAATTGAGCTACAAGGGCCTTCTTTTTGGCAGATCCTTAAGGATTCGAACCCTAACTAAATGTTTTGGAGGCATTTGTGCTACCATTGACACCAAGGACCTTTATTTTTTACGTTCTCTACGACTAGTTTGGGAGACTAATGAGCCTTTAGAATTACGTTTAAAGCTACGGTTAGTCCCAACATCCACCACACGAAGATTAGAATTGGAATTACTTCCGCCTTGATCAAAAGCTTTCTTATGATCCACATCTTTTCCATCTCCCTTAGATACTTTACCTTGTTGGATCAGTTCTTGACGAGCAGCATTACGCAATGCTCGATCTCTATCCTCACCCCGCCGTGTGGCGGTTCGCATCTCCTGCTTGTAATTCCTCTT
>ERZ1292644.253-Hain-H14-01um-R2-253-length-39653-cov-8_pt1 | contig 10498 bp, 23 predicted proteins | sample MGYA00564402_ERZ1292644 | MGnify/ENA primary metagenome ERZ1292644 (study PRJEB36523, sample SAMEA6512644) | groundwater metagenome | collected 2019-01-09 | study: AquaDiva: Metagenomics assemblies of 32 groundwater samples | reverse complement strand
ACCACGGCGCTGCGCATCCGCGAACTGGCGCTGCTCGACGAAAGCCTGCGCGGGCTGCAGATGCAGATTTACCTGGCCGAGGACATCGCCGCCGCCCGCGATACGCTCACCGCTTCCTACCAGCGCGAGCGCGGCGAACTGGAAGCGACCGCGCGCAAATTCCGCGACTTCGCCGATGGGCTGCGCACGTTCCGGGATAGCCTGTTTACCACCGAAGCGGGGACGGCAAATTATGGTGCCCTGCTCGCCAAGCTCACCAGCACCGGGCGCATGGCCGCGCTCGGCAATGAGGCTTCGATCACCGCCCTGCCCGGTGTGTCGCGGGCCTTCCTCGATGCATCGCGGGGACAGGCTGGCAGCCTGCTCGATTACCAGCGCGACGTGGCGCGCGTTTCCGGCGTGGTCGGCGCCGCGATCAGGGGCAGCGAAGGCATGGCCAGCGCCGCGGAACGCCAGCTCGCCGCCCTCGACAAGTCGGTCGAAGGGCTGATCGCGATCAATGAAAACGTGGTGTCCGTCGAGGATGCCATCGCCGCCTTGCGCACGCTGATCGGCCCGCCGACCGTGGCGCTGGCGGAAACGCAGGCGGCAGCGGCGAAGGAGGCAAGCGATTTCCAGGCCAAGCTGGTCAAGGAAGTCGTCGCGCTGCGCGACGAAAACGCGCGGGCCAGTCTCCGGCTGATCGAGCTGGCCGCGAGTCAGGACAGTTTCTTCCGGCGGATCGAAGGCGGCGGCCTGCTGGTGCGCGGCGAAAACGATCTGCCGGTTTACACCACGGCGGCGACATGAGGATCATCGAGCCTGTAACCATCGACGACGCCGCGCTCACCGCGTCGAACGTCATCGAGGATATTCCGCGGGCGGTCAGCGCGACGAACTACAACAAGTGGGCGACCAGCACGACCTATGCAAACGGCAATGTTGTCTGCCACGAATTTCCTGTCGCCTTTCCCTATGTTTCGACCATCGGCGGGCAGCGGGCGGCGGGCAGCTATTTTGCGGTTTTCACCAGCACCATCAACGCCAACCTCAATTACGAGCCGCGCCGCCGTTACCAGACCAGCGGCTCATCGCTGCCCGGCAACAATTTCTGGACGCTTGGCGCTTTCGCACCGAAATGGTCCGGCACCGTCACCTATGCCGTGGGTCAGATCGCCGGTCTCATCAGCGGCTCGACCGGCGCGTTTTATCAGTCGCTGCAAGCCAACAACCTCAACAAAAACCCGACCAGCGAGCCAACCTACTGGCGGCAGATGACCAGCAATACCTATGAGGAATATGCGGGCGGCACGACCTACGCGCTGGGTGATCGTGTGGTGGTGTTTTCCGGCACCCGCGCGCTGGTCTATACCTCGCTCCAAGGCAGTAACATCGGCCACACCCCATCCAGCTCGCCTACATGGTGGAGCTTCGACGGCGAGAGCTACAAGATTTGGGATGTCAGTGTGACCTATGCGCTGGCCGATACGATCATCGATCTACGCACGCACCGCGTCTATGAGAGCGCGCAGGGCAGCAACACCGGACATGACCCGACCGTGGCGGCCAATGTGCCGACGTGGTGGCTGGAAGTCGGCGCGACGAATCGCTGGGCGATGTTCGATCTGTCGATTACCAGCCAAAGCGAATTCGCCGAGCAGATAGACGTGACCGTTGCCCTGCCATCGCTCTGCGATAGCTTGGCGCTTATGAATATGACCGCCTCGAAAATCTACCTTTCGGCCCAGCATACCGAGGCGGTCAACCGCAACCTGCTTGGCTATACCGAGCAATTCGACAACGCCTATTGGGCCAACAGCGCCAACAATAATATCACCGCGAACGCGGGCACGGCTCCCAACGGCACCGCCACGGCGGACCTGTGGACGCGGACCAGCACCGCTGCTGCATACCGCGGGAAGTCATTGACCAAGGCGGCGAGCGCGCTGGCCTATACGCTTTCGGCCTATGTCCAGAAGAGCGTCGGCAACTTCTGCGCGCTGCGCATCGCGGGCGCGGGCGCGGCCAAGGCGGACGTGGTTTTCAACCTGGACAATGGCACCATTTCCACGGCGGCGGCGGCAAGCGGCGGCTTCACCGCCCCGAGCGCGACGATCACCAGCAAGGGCGGCGGGCGCTACCGCGTGACGCTCACCGCGACGACCGATACCTCGACCGACCTGATCGTGCTGGCGTCCTTCAGCTCGAACGGCGTGGTCGTCGATGGCGTGGACAGCGTTTCCACTTCGGCGGGCTATGTCTGGGGCCAGCAACTCGAACAGGCGGCGGCCGTGACGGCCTACCAGCCCGCCGACAGCGCCTATTTCGGCTGGGAAACCGCCTATCTGGAATATTTTGACCTATCGCTCAACGGGGCGATCACCGATTATCGGCACTATTTCTTCGACCCGATCACTTATGCGGCGGATTTGATCGTCAACGATTTGCCGCCGGTGACGAATCTGTCGCTGCGCGCCATCATCGCTTATCCAGATGCTGAGGTCAAATGCGGCGGCTTCGTGCCGGGGCTGGCGACAACGCTTGGGGCAACGGTCTATGGCGCGGAAACCGGCATCATCAACTATTCCAAAAAGACGGTGGACGATTTCGGCAACACCACGATCACCGTGCGTTCCTACAGCAAGCGAGGCACGTTCAAGGTCGCAGTGCGGGGCACAAGCAGCGCTAGCGTCGCGGAACGGGCGGATAGCGTCTCGAACACAATGGCGCGGTTGCGTGATACGCCGGTTGTCTACCAAGGGACGGATGAATACGCGAGCACCTGGGTTTTCGGCTTCCAGCGGGATTTCAATGTTTCCATCGATTATCTGACGCAGAGCTATCTCAACCTTGAAGTCGAGGGGCTGGTGTAATGCCGATTCCAACGCTCGCCGCCGCCCCTACGGCACCGCAACGGCTCACAGATTTGCCAAGTGTATTCGTTGCGAACATGGATGCGCTTTTGGCTTATATCGCGGCGCACCCGGCGGAGCTAAATACTTGGTCAGCGGCCGTCGCGGCAACGGTTTCCGGCACCGACTTCAACAGCACCTCGACGACCTCGCTGGCCATCGGCACCGGCTCGAAAACACTCACCGTCCAGACCGGCAAGCTCTACAACATCGGCCAGTTCGTCATCATCGCCAATACGCCCGCGCCCGCGAACTACATGGCCGGGCAGGTGACGAGCTACACCACCGGCAACGGCGAGTTGATCGTCAACGTCACGGTGATTGGCGGCAGCGGCACGCTGGCGGCATGGTCGGTCGGGCTGGTGCCAGTGTCGGCGCAATATCTCACGCTCACCGGCGCGGAGACGGCCACCAACAAGACTATCGCGCTGGGCAGCAATACGATTTCCGGCACCAAGGCGCAGTTCAACACCGCCCTCACCGATGGCGACTTCGCCACGCAGGCTGGCACGGAAACCCTCACCGGCAAGACCGTCGACCTTGCGAGCAACACACTTACCGGCACGAAGGCGCAGTTCAATACGGCGATGTCGGATGCGGATTTCGCGACGCTGGCGGGCACGGAAACACTGACCGGCAAGACCCTGTCCGCCCCCATCATCGACGGGGCGATCCAGCATGACGATTTCACCATCACCGATGCCGCCGGTTTCAGTATCGATCCGCTCAACGGCGATGTGCAGAGCGTCACGCTTGGCGCGGCGCGGACACCGACCAAGGCCAATTGGGTCAACGGCAAGCGCATCCGCATGATGATTACGGCGGCGGGCTTCACTATCGATTGGACGACGGTGGCGGTGACTTGGGGCGGCGGTGTCGCGCCGACGCTGGGCAGCGGCATCACCACATTGGAACTGTGGCAAAATAGCGGCACCATTTACGGTGCAGAAATCAGAGTCCCGGCGGCGGCGCTGGCGGCGGGGATCAATTATGTCGGCGGCAAGACGGCGAGCGGCACGACCGGAGCGGGCGCGACTACACCCAATATCACCTTGACCAATCTCACCGGCGGTCTGGCGGCGGCTCCGGTTGCCGACGATCTGGTGGTGGTCGCGCTAAGCGTGGCGGGCAGCAGCGATCTCGATCTTGTGATGACGACCAGCGGCTATACCGAAGACCAGGACCTTTACGCCAACAGCACCAGCGACACTAACTTGGCCGTCTATTATAAAAAGATGGGCGCGTCTCCCGACGCCTCGTTCGATCTGTCGATCCCATCTAACAGTGGCGGCTCTTACGCCGTTTGCGTCCAGGTCTTCCGCAGCGTCGATACAACGACGCCGTTGGACGTAACGACCACCACGGCCACAGGCACAACGACAGTGCTGGCCGATCCACCAGCAACCAACGCGCCGACTGTCGCGCTCAATCTGGTATTGCTGGTCGGCGGGGGCGCGCATGGCGAGGGCGCGCAAACCTTTGCCGCCAGCTATCTCAACAGCTTTATCAGCATCGGCGACAATGGATCGACTCGCGATGCGACGTGCGGCATGGGCTTTCTCAAGAATAAGCTCGCCGCCTATAACGGCGCGGCATGGACATTCTCGGGTGTGGATGGCGCCAGTTATTCCTATGTTTCCGCCGCTCTGGTGTTGAGGGCTGCATGATGGCTTACGTTCTCACCGATGCTGGCAATGTGCTGGCCTATCCATTCCCGCCCGAGACGCTGCGCGCGATGCACCCGCAAGTATCATTCCCGGCGGCGCTGAGCGATGAACTGCTCGCGGGCTATGGCGTCTTCCCGGTCGCCGGGACAACCCCGCCTGCGGTGACGGCGGTCCAGGAACTCCGGGAAACCACGCCGGTTTTCAGCGCTGGGCAATGGGTGCAGACATGGACAATCGACAACCTGACGGCGGCGCAGATCGCGGCAAAATTCCTATCGGCGAAACAGCGGCTATGGCAGAAGGCAAGAGCGCGGGCGGCAGAGGAAGCCGACAAGGCATACGGTGGAAACGACGACGCCTGCCGGACGCGGCTGCTGCAGATCGGCCAGGAGATCAAGCTGGCGGCGAATTTCGCCGGGCTGGGCGCGGTTGATCTAAATGCAGGGTGGCCAGCATGACCCAAGCACACATGCCTAGGCAATGGCTATCCCCCGAAAGGGGGATATGATGCCCGCCCCGCCATACGATAGGCTCGCCGCCATGGAACGGCGGTTAGATGAATTCGTGAAGATGTCCAACGATGCGCATGAGGCGCAGCAGCGCATACTGGACGGTATCCGCAAGATCGCTGAAAAGAGCCTCGAAGCCAGCCAAGCCAACGCATTGCATCTTGTCGATCTTGAGGGCAAAATGATGGCGATGGCCGATGTGCGCGCGGTATATGTGGAATGGCTGAAGGCAATTGATCTGCGCGGACGGGAAACGCGGGACATTGCGCAGGCATTGCAACTTGCGAATGCCGGGCTGCAAGCCGAAAAGGGTGTGTGGGCGTCGATCTTGCGCAGCCCGCTGGTTGCTTGGTTGGCCGCTGTGGGCGCGGCATTGGCGGCGGTATGGGCGCTACTGACGCAAGGGGGGCATGGGCAATGAGCATCAGTCTAAGCGGGAAGTCGCTGGCCAAGCTGGAACTCGCACATCCCGATCTCGCCGCCATCATCAAGCGCACGGCGGCGCTGTCCGATGTCGATTTCACTGTGCTTGAAGTCCTGCGATCACTGGGCCGTCAACGCGAACTTGTGGCGCGCGGGGCTTCGCAAACCATGAAGTCGCGGCATCTAGCCGGGCCGGATGGCAAGAGCCGCGCGGTCGATATTGCCCCGCTGGACGGCGGGCAGGTTTCCTGGGCATGGCCGCAGTATTACCGGCTCGCGCCTTTCGTGAAGCAGGCGGCCAAGGAACTCGGCATCCCGGTTGAGTGGGGCGGGGACTGGCGACGATTCAAAGATGGCCCGCACTGGCAACTACCATGGAAGGACTACCCATGAGCAAAGTTATCGCGGCAAATTTCGGCGGCTCGCCCTATCGCGAAATCGCGGAACTTCACGAGGCCATTATGGCCGTTGTGCATGAATATGATGACCGCATTCCGCTGTTGAGCGCCATCGGGGCGTTGCGGCTGGCCGAACACGCATTGCTGATGGAAGCGTTTGGAGACGTGCGATGAACCTGTCGAATCCAGAAGCCCGCCGCGCGCTGCGCAGCGTGGTGCAAGCTGCCGTCGTGCTGATGCTGCTGGCGCTGGTGTGGTGGCTGTCCGAGCGGCTACAGGCGCCCGAAGCGCTGCGCGAGATCGCCCGCTGGTCTCTCGGCATCGTCGGCCTCGGCACGTTCTTCTACGGCCTCGAAAACACCACTCGCGCCTTCAAGCTGAGCGCGGGGCGCAGCGGGGTGAGTATCGAGGCTGGCGGCGAGGCGGAGGGAGACTGAGCGATGTTTATCGACTCGAAAAGCTGCGCGGCGACGCTCGCTGCTTTGGCGGTCGTCGTCTTCGCGCTCTATTCGATGGGGCGCATGGTGGCTGGCTGGCTGTAATGGGCGGCTGGGCAGACCCCCTTCGCACGTTGGCGATGCTGGCGGTCATGATCCTGGCCTCGCTCGCGCTGGCCGAGCTTATCGAAAGGGCGGGGTGATGCTGCGGCAGCGCATCCTGCCGCTTTCCGGTTGGGCAGCCAAGTTTCACGAGCGGAACGGACATGCTGGTCGATGGGAGGGAACGAAGGGTGATGGGCTGGCTTTTGGCTAAATTTGCCCTGTGGGGCGTCCCTGAAGCGCTCCGCAAGCCGCTCCTATACCTTGGGGCCATCCTCGCCGCGCTCGCGCTCCTGGGGCTTCTCAAGGGCTGCTATGACCGTTCCGTGATCCGCGAGCACGATACCGAAGTTAATCTCGCCGCTGAAAAGGGCGCACGGGAAGCCGACACCAAGGCGGCGGACCAGCGGCTGAAGGACGCCGCAACCAATCTCGAACAGGAAAGGGCGCTCAATGACGCAATCGACAATCCGAAGACTGGCGATCCCGCTGATCCTGGCGTCCGCCTTGCTTGCGAGCAGCTGCGCCAGTCCGGTCAGGATACAACCACAATTCCCGCCTGCGGCGGACGTTGAGGCAGCGACCGAGGCCAAGCCTGTCCCCGGCGTCGAGATCGTCACCGACGCTGGTGCTCGCGCGCGTCACAATGCCGCCGTCGAGAATTGGGGGGATCGGGTGCGCGCTGCCGGAGTGCGCGTCTGCCAATGGCTGAACGAACGCGGCGGGGCCTTCAATTGCCGCTAGGCGGCGCGGGAGTGGGCATTGGGGCTGAATGACTAGTCGCGGTCATGGCTTAGGCCATGGATCGAAGTCTTCATTCGGCCTGCCTTGTTCGTATTCAAGTGGGTCGGCGGGTCGCCCATATGGACTTGTCCAGCCGACGCCAGCGTTGGTTTCAATAGGTTTCCACGCGGCTTTTCTCTGCTCTTTCGTGAGGCGCTTGGTCCGGCGTTTTTTAGCCATCTCATTGTCCTCCCCCCGCCCGCGCCCGTAGCGCCGCCGCGCACAGGGCCAGCGCGGGGGTGGCTGCATTATGCCAATCGTCCGCTGATTCTGATGGGTAGCAGCCTGCCGCCCCTCGCCCATTAACCCAACGGCGAACCTTCACGCCATAGCCTTCCGGCACCAGCATCATCGCGGCGCTCTCGTAGGCTTCGGCGCCAGTCATCAGATTGAAGCGGTTCCATAACCACGACCACTCTTTTACCCCTGGTGTGTGGTCATCGGGTCTTGCTTGAAGAGCGAGGAACGCCTCCCACAGCAATTCCCGTTGCTCGCTGGCATCCGCCGCTTCACAGCGCTCGGCCAGCGCGAGCAGGGTTGCGGGGTCAGTCATCGCCCGGTCCTTCAGACACACCGAGTTCGATGGAATTGGCCGCACCTTGCAGGAAACCAGGAACGACGGAATGGATACCAACCAAACTGGCCGCATAGGCCCGCAGCCACGCCACAATTGCCGCCCGCTCATGCGACATAGCCAACGGGATGATGGCACGGGCGGTTTCCTCGTAACCTGCCACTGAAAGTTGGTAAGGAGATGCCTTGCAGAGTTCATGGGACAGGGCTTTGCCGCGCCCGCATTTGCAGCCCAACGAGCCGCCGACATTGGCGCAGAAGCCACCGCTTTGGTCACGGGCGCACAACGTCCGCGCTACCACATTCACTAGTTCGTTAGGTGTCATCACTGTTCTCCCGCATGACCCGAGCCTTGAACGCTTGCAGCGTCTCTCGCCACGACCAGCGTTCCATCATTTCGGCGATGGCCTGGCGGCGTTCTTCGTCGGTCGGTTCAGGGCGTTTGCGCATCGCCAGCCTCCTTCGCGATGGCTTCGTGGTCGAGGGCGCGCATTTCCTCGGCGAGATAGTAACGTTCAGGATTTTCCGGCGCGTTTAGGCTGTTGAACGCCAATCTCCGCGCAGCTTCCTTCATCCGCCGCGCGCCTTCGATCAGCCCGGCTTGGTAGGCGGGCTTCGCGGTGACGGGCGAGGACCTCAAGCAAATCGCGGCCCAAAGTTGGTATCGGAAGAAGTTTGCCAGCAGCAGTATAATCCTCCGGCAACAGATCAACCATGATCGTTCTCCAAGACTGCGTCGGCGCGCAGAAAGTCGCCAGCAACACACAAGAATTAACACTAAACCTATGCCGAGTACTATAGTATTATACAATTCAGTTTGCATCGTCAGTCTCCCACCAAGCCAGTCGCCAAATTAGGCTCCTGTTTAATCGTAGTGTTGAATTGCCAAGGACAGGCCAAACAACAGCCCGAGCGTCACACCGGCAAGGAATACGCGATCATCTGGGGCTATGCGGCTCATTGGCTCTTTCCTGCTTCGTAGGCGGCGAGGGCTTCGCAAGCGCGGCGGAAATCACCTAAAACCAGTTTCCAGCGCAAGTCTGACGCATGAAATCCTGCCACAATTGGCATGTTATCCTTTTGATGCGTGTATCCCCTCAACACAGCAGAAAACGGTTCCAGCGCCGCGGCCAGTTCATCGGCGCGCTCGCGCCAAAATTGTTCGTTGGTCATGAGCAACCCCCGGCAAAACTGTGCAGCAGCACCGCCAAAATTACCACAGCAAGCACGCCAGCCAGAGAGCCAATATAGAAGCCGACGCAAAAGGCATTCCAGCGTTCAATCCCGTCCATCGTGCTTCTCCCGCTCCATCTCCATGCCGCGCCGGATGGCGGCCTCAAAAGCCTTGGGCGCGCCAACTCCACCGCTTGCAGCCCAGCCTTCGTAAATCTCCCGCGCCGCCAGCAGCACCGGATCGACCGGCGGCTGCTCGTGCTGGGCAATGAGGCTGGCGACTAGGCAGACAGTGCTGTTGCCGACACCATCGGTAAGATAAAACAGAGTTCTGTTACCTGCTTCATTCAGTCGCCTGCACGCTTCCTGCAGCGCCCATTGCGGAATTTCGTCAGTCATCGCGTTTCTCTCCATGCCGGGCGGAAAAGCCGCCATGCTCCCGCTCCGCCTTGGCGCGGGCAGCCACGGCCGCACTAAGCAAGGCAAAATAGCCCAGGTGTCTGGTCCGGTTGTCGATGGTGATCGACGCCCGCCAGCAGTTTTCGCCCGGCGACCAGCCGACTCCGTTGACGCCGCTGGTATTGTGGCATTTCAGCTTCGCGTTCCGGGCAACCCCGGTGGCGTCGGTGGCGTGGAGATTCGATGGCCGGTTGAACAGCGTGTCGCCGTCGATATGGGAGACATACTCCGGCTCGCCGCCATAGACCATCTTCCAGATTACGCGATGCGCGAAAGCCCAGCAGCCCAGCAGTTTGCCGTGCCGATAGCCGTGGTTGTCGATGGCAGTGAGGGCCGGACGCCCGGCGCGCCAGTTGAAGCCGGGATCGTCCGGCCGCTCGCGCCAGGTCAACGCGCCGGTGACCTGGTCGAGGTCGAGCAATTCCCACAGCCGGGCCTGCGAGGGCAGGCGTTCGTTGTTCTTCATCGCCGGCCCGCCGCTAACAGAGCGCGGCGCTCGGACGCAAAGCGATCTTCCATGCGTTGCTGGACAGCGGCATAGGCGGCGAGAAGACCGAACAGGCCGCACGAAAAGCGTGGCCGCTGTTGCTCGCTTTCGGCCCACCACGGGAAATGAAGTTGGCCCTGCCATGCGGCGCGCGTCAGGGCGCTCGGCTTTTCGGCGGTGTTAGGCATTATACAAACTCCGATGGTGGTAACGGTATATCGGCTTCGTGCGGCCGCCACAGATGCAGACAATGCGGGTGGTTATTGATATGGTCCGCTGGTGGGACGTGGAGCTGCATTGCCGTCTCATCGTCTCGGAAAAACAGCCGCTTCACCTTTTCCATTTCCGCCCATGACGGGCAACGCCACTCCGACGAAACCGAAAGGTGATCCCAGCCGGCCATATTGCTGGCAATGATCGCCAGCGTAATCCCGGCCTTATCTGATGGCACCTTGAAACATCCGCCGAAGTCATCACCTTCGCCGCCCATCGCGCGTTCCCATGCGCGGTCTCTGTATTTGTTGAGTTCCTTCAACGGTCGCATCTCAATCCATCCGGGCGGCAGTTATCCCGCCGCCCGGTCCCTGCTTCAGGGT
>ERZ1292644.1799-Hain-H14-01um-R2-1799-length-10508-cov-4_pt1 | contig 10508 bp, 7 predicted proteins | sample MGYA00564402_ERZ1292644 | MGnify/ENA primary metagenome ERZ1292644 (study PRJEB36523, sample SAMEA6512644) | groundwater metagenome | collected 2019-01-09 | study: AquaDiva: Metagenomics assemblies of 32 groundwater samples | reverse complement strand
CGCCCACGTTCCGCGCGACCAGGCCAGGCAACACCAGCACGCCGCCGGCCAGCGCCAACCGCCACTCGATGTCCGTGTCCTGCCACCACCAGCGAAGCTGCTCGTCCGCCTCGACACCGCACTCTCCCCGGATCACGAACGCCCAGGGGCACATCCGCGTCATGATGTTACTGTCCGGTGCCCGACGGAAGATCGGCTCTCGTACGTGCCCGTACGTGTCGCCCGCCGCCGCCAGCACGTCGTGGATGCGCAGCGACGCCGCGAGCGTGTCGTACCAGCCCGGCGGCAGCTCGGCGTCGTCGTTGAGGATGGCGACGTCCCAGGTGGTGGAGCCCCTCTCGCCTTCCACCTCGGCGATCTCAGCCAAAGCCACGTTCCAGAACCGCGCCAGGTTGGGCGGTTGCTCCTCCTCGCGCATCACGCAGATTGTCGGCGCGTGGGGTAGTGCCTTCTCCAGCAGCGTGATCGGGTCAACCGGCGGGTCGGAGGCGTTGTCAACCACCACGATCACGTCGCAAGAGGCTGCAAGCTGCTCTACCAGGCGTCCTAGATGCTCAGGACGGTTGTGGGTGGGAATCACGGCGTACCGGCGGGGTCGCGTCATCGGATCGTCTGTCACGATGCTACTTGTAGCACGTTTTCAGGAACTTACTGCAAGCGACCGAATGTACTGAACGTCGATACTCGGGCAGCTACTTCCAGTCGCGGTGTTGAGCGATGAGCCCTGCTCCTGAAACGCCATAAGCTGTACGGAATCTCCCTTCTCGACAGCCAGGGTCATGACCCGTGCAGGGATCGAGTGGGTACCCGTCGAACCCGCGCCCCCGATGAACGAAGCCCCACCATCAACTGACGGTGCGCTGCTGTTAAGACGCCAGAACGCACCTCGACGCCCGGTGCCGGTACCGCCACTGGCCCACCCCACACCGCCGGAGAGCTGGTACCACCCCGCAAACGGCGCGGTGAAGCTATCGGGAGAGCCAGCATTCCAAGCACTGTGCGTGTCCACGTCGATCGTGTCCCATTCCACGGGCGTCTCGCTGCTGTTGGGGATGAGCTGGGCAGCAGCGCGCCGCGCTCGAAACAGCACCTTCAGGTCGGTTAGCACGCCTACCACGAAGTTGCCAGCAGGCGGCACGAACATGCACATAACACGTTCATCTACGAACAGAGGCGACTCCAGCAGGTTGATCACGCGGGTGTTGGAGTCCTCGGAATCGCCGTCGTAAACAACGTGACTGGGATCGGAAACGGTACCGGGTCGCAGACCCCACGTTAAGCCGAGACGCCGAGCTTCGCGCAGCAGCTCACGTGTACCGGTGTTGATGTTTTCAGCTTCAGCCTCGCTATCGGTCACCGGTACGCCTTCCTGATAACGTGCCGCATGTCCGATCCCTCGCGTAAAACCAGCGACCAGGCCAGCTCCAACCAGTTCTCGCCCTGCCACCGGATAATGTCGTACGAGTCGTGTCGAGGGTCCAGCGCCGTGCTTAGCTCAGTCCGCTCAAACACCGTGCCTCGCTGACCGATGTTGGCGGCGATCGCGATTGCTTGAGACTGGTGGGTTAGCTGCAACTCACGAACATCGGTAATCACAAAACCACGGTTAAGCAGCGAGTGTGGGGCGGAGCTGGGAATGTTGTACACACCAACTACCGGTAACGTTGATGTTCCGATAGCGCTGGGTGTGTTCGACACCACCACGATTCGGTTAGCCGCGTCGATAAGATCACTGGTTTCGGTGATCGTGTCACGCATAACCACGTCGTTAGCATCCCAGTCGAACGCAGGTACCCTGTCCGCTGGGTCAAACGAGCGAATCACGTGCATCTCGTAATCGTTACCGAACCACGGTGAGAAGTAGTCTCCGTCTAGCGCTAGGTCATCGAGGATCCGACCTCGGTTAGTGCCCTGAGGCCAGCTTCCGATGGATCCAAACGCAGTCGGTTCAGCAGTGAACACAACTGGTAGCTCGAAGACGAGTCTTGTAATCGCGCTCTCCACCACCTCACCACTAACAACTACTCCGGCGATATCCTGTGTGCGGCACGAAAACCCACGCTCGATCTTCTGGTCCACGATGAACATCTCGTCTCCCAGCACTGAGGTAGACGCGTGCCCACGCGTGGTGCGGATCCTTGTGTGGTCCATGAACACGTACCTACCCAGCGGGTAGGTATGCTCACCGATGATCATGCTCACGCGTACCCGATTGTTTACCGAGTCAACAAGTGCCGTGTCCGTCTCGTCGAGCACCAGTGGACCGAGAGTTCGTTTGATGGTGCGCGTGGTGTCGTGTGACAGGGTCGGCGGGTTGTCGCGGCTCGGGTGCAGCTCAGCTATAACCAGACCAGAAACGCCGTTGATCAGTTCGAAGTTGAACGTCGACTCGCGCTGGCCTGCCCAGGGATCAAGATCAAACAGACCGTTTTGTGCCTGCGTTAGCAGCGTCATCCAATCCTCCTACGAACCGGTGGGATCGACAGCAGTCGGCACACTGGACACCTCGACGACGTCGATGCGTGCGATGTACAGCCGGCGATTGCGTTGAATCTTCCCGCTAGGAACCAGCACAGCGGCAAACCATCGATCGCCTAGCTCGTTACGTACGCAGACGTACGACACGTCGTCCCAGGCCAGATCGCGCAGCGACCGGAAACCATCGCGCATCAGTCCGCTTGGTACCGCCGCGTTTTGTACGATGATGTCCCGGCTAAATCGCTCTCCGCCGCGTTCCGTGGGACGAAACGCGATCGGATAATCGCGCTGGAAAACGTCGCGCAGTTGCACGTTACCGGACTCCGGAAACGCGAACTCCTCGCTTACGTCACCGTTCCACGTCATTACGTAGGCAAGATTGGACTCTCCGCTCTGTCGCTCGTTGGTGGTGAATACCAACACCGAGTTGCCGTCGGTTCCAGCACCCGTTACACCCGGTACGGTAAGCGTGCTGGTTGCCGCGCCACTCGCCGTCCACGCGCCGTAAAACTCCAGCACGTTGACGGTGCGCATACGGTAGCGAGACAGCTCACCAACCCGCGCCTCGTAGTCGTTGAACTCCCTAACGGCGAGACCAGTCGAGAGCATAATCGTCTGCCACTCGTCGTCCACGTCGTCCTGGCGTTGCAACTCGAAGCCACTCATGTCCATATTTGTCGCCGAGACGTCCAGCCACTCCAGCGCAAACGGCGTGTCCAGGTTGCCGGTCTCGGCGCGGACACCGACTGAGATCTGCGTTCCCGTGACGCTCAGGCTACCGGCTAGCAGCGGAGCGTTGACCTGCCACGCCAGCGGTTCCGGCGTCTCGTCGCGCCAGCTCTTCGCAAGCGCCGTGTCCGCTTGCAACTGCATGGCGATGTTCCAGACGTCACCGGCCACGTGCAGTCCGTCCAACGTGATGATCGTGGACAGCACCATTCCGGTGCCGCCGACTCGGTTACCGATCAGCAGCTGCACGGTGCCGCTCGTGTTGAAGATCAACTCTCCTTCCAGGTAGTTGTTGACGTCCTCCAAACGGCCGGTAATCCGTACCGTGATACCCGCTCCCGTAGGCAGTACCGGCAGCCGAAAACGACCGCGTACCTCGACGTTGTACGCGCTGGCGTCGATGATCGAGAAGTAGATGGTGCTGACGGTGTCGACGCGCTGCACGCCCGCGCCGTCGGTAACGTAGTAGTCGTCGATCGACCCGTTGACGTGGCTCCACGTCTGCCCGGAGTCCGCATCCTCCCAACCGTTGGTGGTCTCACGGTCTTCGAACTCGTCGAGTACGTCCTGCGCGTTCCAGGTCAGGTGGTGGTAGTACAGCCCCGTCGGCACGCAGCCGGGTACCAGGTCGCACTCCTCACCGACCGGCTCCAGCGACTGCGTCAGCACCTCCACGGCAAGTCCGGTGACGGCCGGTGGATCCTGGGAGAAGATGATCGTAGCGTCGGCGTCAGTGTTTAGCGTCTGGCCGGTGATCGTGGTAAACGCCGTTGCCCCACCGTACGTTGCCGCGCTGGTGTCAAATGCCCCACTGGTGGCGCTAGCACCGTACGGCACCAGCACCTGCCACTGGTTGTTGGCCTCCAGGCCGTCGGCACTCCATACCCAAATGTGCGTCCCGCCGGTGTCACTGAAGGTGGGGGTGGCGCTGCTCGGAAACCGCAACGTCACCTCGCGCCAGCCGTCTACGATCTCAGGCAGCGCGTCCATTGCATCGACAGACAGCTTAACCGTCCAAGTCGGTTGCGTTAGGGATGTCAACGCCAGGGCGACGTTGGTACCGCCGAAACGGCGAGCGTAGAAGCGCACCTGCGGATAAGCTACGGCGGCCCCACCGGAGCGCATCACCACGTCGGGAGATACGTCCACAGCTTCGTACACGTTGCCGATCGCCAGCGTGTCGTAGTCGTGTACGCCGGTAACCACACCGCTTGAGGTATGCAGTGTGATGCGCGGCAAAATGTCGCTGGTATCGCGGGTAAACGTGGCGCCTTCGCGTATCCGCGCGTCTACCACCACACCGGTGTGTGAGGGCAGGCTATACAGCTCCTGAAGCGCAGTCATCGCGTAGGTACCGCCGATACCGTTTGCGTACTGACCGAAATCCGCCTCGGTAACGGTAACGGTGTACTCACCGGGCTGAAGAAGCTTACCAGCTGCGCCAAAAGTGTCAGACGGTCGCAGCATCACCTTATTCTGGCCCTGAACAAGCGTGTGCGGCGCGCACGCTACGTAACCCTTACCTCCGTAAAGCAGACGTGTTTCCTCGCAGTAGAGAATTTCCAGCGCCACGTAGGTGTAGTTGTTGCGGGGCACAACAGATCCTGTTGCTACGCAACCGCTACAGCCATCTGTCTGCGTGAAGTACGCACCGAGTGCCGAAGTCAGCGTCGTTCCTAGATCAAACTCATCAAGGTTATCCGGCCGCCACGGAAAGAACGTTGCACCGGTGCCCAGCGGGGAGCAAACCTGAAGCAGCTCAATCGCGTAAGCGTTACCGAGCGTGGAGCGATCAACCGTCGGAGCGGTGGTGACCGATACGTTGATGTTTGGTTGACCTTGATACGCAAGCTTAGAGTCAAGGGACCCGAAAGCGCCGTTACGCCGCAGATACAGATCTTGCCTTACCGGCAAGCCGGATGATCCGGTAGTACCCGGCTGAGTTCCTCCGAGCACGTAGAGAAAGTTAACCGCCAGGATCCGCTTACCGCTTAGCTGACTTGCCACCGAGCTTGTATCGAACATGATGAAAAAATTAATATCACCAAGCGCGGTTACGTAGCTGATGTCATTTGAGTTGGTAAGCGCTTGCGCAATAGTTGCTTCATTTGGATCTAGATCAAAGTTTGAATCTGATTCAACTAGCTGATATATACCCGACACAGGAGGCACCACAACACGCTGAATTGGGCCGGTAAGATGCTCGGTACCAGCTTCGTACACAGCCATAGTGATTCCTCTACCGCTAAGAGCAGCAGGAACCGAGTCGATGTAAACGGCACCGGAAACTACCGTCGTCGCGGTGTCGAGCACGAACGTCACGCCGCGCTCGGTCTCCGTGTCGAGCAGGTACGGGCTCTCGCGGACCGGCGCCCACTCCTGCCCCAGGATGGTCGGTCGGTGCGGGTTGTAGTTACCCATTAGGTCGTCCTCACCAGTGTCCGTACGTTTCGTCGTGCCAGCGTCTGCGCGATGCCCTGGCCGACCGCGTTGCCCGTTCGCGCGGCCTCCTGCTCAGTCGGTACGACGCCCTCGAAGACCACCTGCACGGCGCCCGCGTCGAAGGTGATCACGGTTCCGGCACCCGCCCCGATACCGGTAGCGGCACCCGTCGCGTTGGCCGGTACCCCCGGTACCTGCTGGGCGAACTGTCCCGTGATCTTCTCGATCTCCTCGCGCACGGTCGGCGCCTCGCGCTGCATACCGACGCCGATACCCTGCATGATCGGCACGCCGATCTCGTCGGCGGTCAGCCGGGACGGCGAGCCGCTCTTCAGCGCGCTCTTGAAGCCGTCTACTATCTGCCGAGCGGCGTCTTTAGCTAGGTCAACGGCGCCGCCAATCGCGTCCGTGATGCCGTTTTTAATACCGTTAATGATGTCACGTCCGATATTAAACGCCGAGTTCTTAATGTCCGTAAAAATCTGAATTACGCGGTTCTTGAAGTCGGTGACCGCCTTGCTCACCCGACCCGGCAGCCCGACGAAAAACGCCACCACCGAGTTAGCCATGTCTCGAATACGGCTGGCTGCGCTGTCCCTAACCGAGGTGAATATTTCTCGTACCCGATCGATGATCGAGGTGACGGCGTTAACCACCCGCTCCGGCAGCTCGGTGAAGAACTGCACAACCGCGTTGACCAGCTCCAGCGCGCGCGCAATCGCCTGATCTCGCAGCGTTACGAAGGTGGTCTGTACCGTGGTTAGAAAGGTCAGCAGTGCGGTACCGATCCGACCCGGCAGGTCCAGAAAAAACTGAACAACTGTGCCTATGCCGAAACCGATCACAAACGCAACCCGGTTGAGCGCATCGGTGAAGAAGGCTGCCAGGGTCTCCGGCAACGCCTTGATACCGTCTACGATCTTTCCCGGCAGCTCGGTGATCCAGGTAATAATCTTGCCGCCAAACTCGACCACCTTGTTGAAGGCGTCCGCGATCCAACCGCCGATGTCGGCAAAGAAGCCGCCGACGGCTTCGAAGAAGTCGCCGACCGCGCCGGCTGCGTCCTTGGTCCAGTTCCACAGCGTCTGAAAGAACTTGCCGATCGCGGTAACGGCGGTGACCGCGCCGGCACCGATCAGCTCCAGTCCCTTGAACAGCAGGTTCTGGAAGCGCAGGTACAGGATGATGGCTTCGACCAAGACGCCCAGCACGACACCCATCGCGGTCAGCGTGTCGATGGTTCGCTGGAGGATCTCCTGACCCTCGGCGCTCTTGATAAATTCGGTGAACCGCTCGATCATCTGCGTCAGCGTCTGGATAAACGAGCGACCCTCGTCGTCCGCGCTGCCAAACAGCGCCTTGAACAGCTCAAAGAGCGCTCCGGTGAGGTCAGCCAGGTCCTTGAGGGTAGCAAACGCGTCCTCCAGGAAGTCGTTGAAGGCGCCGCTGTCGATCGCTCCGCCCAGGAAGTCTGACGCCGCCTGTAAACCGCTTCCCAGCGCGCCGAAGGCACGTTCGATAAACGGCAAGCTCGCCTTGATCACGTCGAACAGCGTGCCCAGAAACGCGGTGATCTCGGGTGCGATGTTACGCACGATCCGAGCGGTAGAAGCAAACACCTCGCCGATCGTGTCGACAACGCTCGTGCTGCCTAGCAGAGCGAAGATCGAGGAACCCAGCTCACCGAACGACGCCGCTACGCTGCTCATACCCTTACGCAGGGTTGGGAGTACGGAGTTTGCGAGCCGTGTTAGATCTCCAAGCAGCGGTGCGAAGAACGCCTGCTGAACCTGCCTCTTCAGCGCGGCGAACGGCTCGCGTAGGGCGTTGATCTCGCGGGCGAACGCCTGGGCGGCAGGCGCCAGCTTCTTCATCGCCTCCTCGATCTTCGCCAGGTCACCGGAGGCGAGCGCCTTAACGGCGTCACCTACCCCGGAGAAGGCCGTCGTCAGCGTAATGACGCTGGCCGCGAGGATGCCAATAGCGCCGGGAAGCAGCAGCGCGAGCGCGCTGAGATCCGCCAAGGCGGCGACCAGCCCGATGATCGCCGGGGTAGCCGCTGCCAGTGCGAACAGGATGGGTGGGGGAGTGAATCCCCCGAGGTTCTTGAACTGACTACCCAGCTGGGCTACGGCACCCAGCAGGCCGCCACCGCCTCCCCCGCCTCCACCGCCGCCAACCGCGTCCGTAGCGTGGTCGATGACGTCGGAAATCTCGTCAAACACGTCGGACGCGTCGTCGCCGAGGCTCCGCAACGCCTTTCGCTGCGCAACGGCGACCTTGGAAAGACTGCTGTTTGAACGTTCAAGCTCTCGCTCGATGTTGTCCGCCGCGTCCTTAAAAGCCGTGCTGAGGTCGCTCTCCATCTCGCGGGACGCCCGATCGACGTCCCGCTCCATGTCGTCGACCGCGCGCTTGACGTTTCGAGCAGCGTCGTCCTCACCCCGAGCACGCAGCTCGACGTAGGTAAAGTCGATCGGCTGGCTCACGGGACGTCTCCTAGCGCTTCAGTGTCATCATTGCGGCGAGGCTGGACCGCGAGGCGTACGCGTCGCCCTTCCACCACGCTGGTGGAACGAACCCGGCGCGCTCGTCGATCAGCGACACCCCCCGGATCCGAGGCGGTCCGAGCAGTACCTGGTTCAGCCGCTCGCGATCCTCAGGCTTATCGGCAATCAGGAGTGCGTAGCGGTGAGCGAGGTCCAAAAACTCGGGCACGGTCAACTCCCTTAAACGCTGGCCTCGGTCGAGGACCCACCCGTGGAAGTGGTGCCACCGGTCGCGCTGGGTGACCCAGCTGACGAGTCCGATGACAGCTGTGTAGGGCGCAGGCCGTGCTTCTCCATCAGCCAGTAGATAACGGGCATCAGCTGCCTCTTGACATCGATTGTGTCGGCGCCCCGGGCCTTGATCCGTTCGGTGAAGCGTGCGGCGCTAGCCTCGTCGAGCAGTTCCTGGAAAACCTCGGCGATCTGGCTGTACTCGCCGCCTCTCAGCGCCTCGCCGAGCCCGCGCGAGACCCGAACCAGATCCTGCATCGCCGGCAGTCCCAGCGCCGCGTGAGCGACGAAGACGTCCCGGTCGATCCGGAAGCCGAACTTCTTGACCTTGAGCGTGAAGTCCTTGATCTCGATCTCGTCGTCGCCGTCCGTCACGCTGGTGACGGTGCCGACGATATCCTCGTCAACCGGCGCGTCGGCGACGGTAGTGCCTGGAAGGGAGGTGGTCACGTTGGTCCTCTCGGTTAGCGGCCCCTGACCAGACGAGTCTATCGGCGGTTCGGAGGTGCACCGCTCTGAAACGTTGTCAGCGCTCAGTCTTTCGCCGCGATCAGGGCGTCCTCCAAGAAGTGGTTCGGCTTCATACCCTTGACCGAGTGGGCGTAGATGTAGCCGCTCTTGCCGTACCGCGCGCCCTTGAAGCGCAGCGCCTTCGCCCGCTTCGGTCGGATCTTGCGTCGACGCGGTCCGTAGAGGCCGGTACCGTCGTGCACGTACCGCGAGTACGTGACGTTAGTGCCGATTCGCACCGCCGGACTGCCGAGCACCTGCCGCAGCTGAACCTGAACGCTGGAGCGCAGGTGCCCGGTGTCTACCCGCTTGGGGTGTCCCGCGCCGCTGCCGGACAGCAGCAGGCGGGCTCGGGTCTGCACCTTGAGTCCGCGCCGATAGAGGTCCTTGGCTTGCGCCGCCCGGTACCGGCCAACCAGCTGCGCTTGGGTGACCACGACGGTCTCCTAGTCCACGCCGCAGCAGACGTTCCGTAACCCGAACTGGTACGTCAGCTCGACAGCGACACAACCGCCTTGCGGTCCCTGCGTAACAGCTGTCCCGACCGTGTACTCCGTGATCGCGTACGAGTTCCGCAGCGCTAACAGGCAGCAGGTGACGCCCAACCGCAGCGCCGTCCGGTCGTCCTCCAGGCGCCGCGCAGCGGTTAGTAAGGACTCGCAGCTGGGAGGCTCGCCGGTGCGTGGGTTTACTCCGGGCACGCACCGCGCCAGCGACGCGGTTACGCTGACGACCAGGTGCTGCGGCCCGCAGGCGGTTGTTCGTCGGTCGGTAGCTGCGATCGGGAAGTTCTCGCTAGGTACGTCTTGGGTAATGGTCTGCGCGAACTGCCCGCACTGACACTCGTCCCAAGCAATCTCGCCGGGTACCAACAGGCAAATCCGGTCCGGTGCCCCCGCCTCGGTTCGGTCCAGCTCCTCGACGGCGCACATCCCCACACCTGTGACGACCGCGAATGCCTGCGAGAAGATGTCGATGATCTGCGTAGCCCCGTCGAGGGTGGCTTCCACTCCTGGTAGCGTCGCCTCCAAATCACCGTCCACGTCCGCAAGCACGTCACCTGTTGCCGCGAAGCTTAAGGTGGGCAACGTTATCCCCAGCGCGCCGTCGGCGTCTACACTGCCGGTAGCCGCGAAGCTTAGGGTGGGCAGGATCGCGGTCAGCGTGCCATCCGCCAATACTTGACCAGTCGCGGCGGCGCTGATCGTGGGCAGCGTGATCGTCGCCGTGCCGGTGACGGTAACATCACCCTCCAGGTCCGCCTCGATCGGCGGCAGCTCGGCACCAAACGTGCCGGTAACCGCCGAACCGGTAACCTCCAAGGTCGTGAAGGAAACCCAGAGCGCGTACCGATCCGAAGAGTTGTTTGACCACGTGACCGAGTCGATAGTCTCACTGGCGGTGCCTGCGTTGGTTTTGTAAGCAGTAAACGCCGCTACGGATGTTGCACTTACCGGACCGCCTTGACTTCCCTCCTCCAGGGGGATGAACGAGTTGATCCACATGGGCAGCGTCGGCACTAGGGCGCCGAAGTTGTGCAGCGCACCGAAAGCGATGAGAAGCATGTTC
>ERZ1292644.1798-Hain-H14-01um-R2-1798-length-10511-cov-4_pt1 | contig 10511 bp, 9 predicted proteins | sample MGYA00564402_ERZ1292644 | MGnify/ENA primary metagenome ERZ1292644 (study PRJEB36523, sample SAMEA6512644) | groundwater metagenome | collected 2019-01-09 | study: AquaDiva: Metagenomics assemblies of 32 groundwater samples | reverse complement strand
AGTCGTACCTTATCACCTTTCGTCACTGAATTGCAAGCGTGTAGTTAGACTTTCTTGGACTCTTCGTAGCGTGCGTTCGTGTCTCCTGGCTCGAAGAAGTCAGCAAGCCACTCTTCGACATTGCTTCCGTCGTCAAACATTGAACATCCGTGCACGAACGGGCATTTCCAGGAGCACGAGTCAGACGGGGACGGATAGGCGATCCGAAGATGGCTTTCCCCGGTATCCAGCCGATCCCGGGTATCGAGCATGTCCCGCACGGTGCCCAGAGTCCGCTCCTCGAACGACTCCAGAACCTTCGCGCTGACAGGGACATTCATCTGCTGGTAGAACGGCGGTACCGCCTTCGCGGTGCGTTTTACCTTCTTTAGCATTCTGTAAATCCCGCCATCGATGACGACAGGGCCGCCAGAGCGCGTGAGCAACAGCGCGTACATACGCAGTTGCTCCATCAGGAGGTACATCTTCTCGTACGACGAGAAGGAAATAGCAGTTTTTAGGTCCAGTGCCTTGAAGAAGCCACTGAGGCGGTCCCGGACCAAAAGGTCCAACTTGCCGCGCAACTCGACGCGACCTTCGAACTCCTCTGGGAAGTAGGAGATGATCTGCTCAGAGGCGACAACCTCGACATCCGCGTCTAGTCCTTCCTCCTCGACCCACTGGAGGTAGCCTTCGAGCATGATGCGGCCGAGGTCGGCTTCGGAGTTGAACTTCTTGACCATGTCTGGATCGTTAGCGTCCATCGTCTCCTCGAACAGGATCCGGTCCGCGTCGAGGAGGTCCGAGTACGTCTGCATCATGTCTTCGCCGTGCGCGTAGAAGGCCTCACACGCCGCGTGAACACGGGTACCTAGTGGCAGAGGGCCGACCATCGAACGTTCCTTCGGCATGAGCCCTCGGTAGGCCGTAAGCCACCATTTCCGGCGGCATTCCTTCCACGTTCCTATTTCCGAGTTGCTGATCTGGATCAGTTTTGGCTGCTTGCCTAGGTACGGCTCGCCGTTCGTTGTGGCGGTCATTCGTCGTCCTCCGGAAGTTTGTTCTCGGTGAGAATCTTTCGGAGAGCGTCCTTCGACCGGAGGATTGTCTCCAGGTGCTCGCCCTTCTTGTCCAGGACCGGGAAGACCGCAGAGTCGATGGTGTCGATAGTCACGTAGTCAATGATCCGGACGCTCTCGTGGACCTCCGACCCAATGCGGTGCTGTCGGTCCTCTGACTGCGCGGACTCGATGGGGTTGTACGGGCGCTGCAGGAATGCGGCAATCGACGCTGCAGTAAGAGTAACACCCGTTCCTCCAGCCCCCGTTGTGGCGAGGATAATCTTTGTTCGACCAGCCTGGAAATCGTCCATGTGTCGCTGACGGTCCTCTCCCGATATCTCACCGGTTATGAGTCCGTGTCGGATGTCCAGTTTGTCTAGTTTGCTAGATAGCAACTCGACAAGTTGGCGAGACACCGCGAACACGGAGATGGACTCGTCGCCGAAATCCGGGAGGTCGTCCAGGAATGCGTCGATCTTGCAGGAAGGATCCTTAAGGATGAGTTTCTGCCGGAGCCTAGGCTCAACCTCCCCCGTCTCCTCGTTGATGACCATCTCGATCCGCTCCTCAACGTCTCCGAATGAGGAAGCCAGTTGGCGGAGTCGTCCGGCCTTCTGCATAGGCGAGGTAGCCCGCAGAATGTCGCCGTCGTCCATCTCGGCGAGCATCTTCGCGGCCATCTGCTTGTACGCCTTGGCCTGCTTGGTGCCCATCTCAACGTCCCGGCGCTCGTACACCTTCGGCGGGAGGAACGAGAGTACCAGTTCCTTGGGCATGGCTCTGAAGTGCGGGTCCAGGCCCCCATAGAACTCGGCCTCCATCCGACTGTTGATGCCGATGATGTCTTTCCCGCGTCCCCAAGCGCTGGGGACCGTGTCCATGAAGCGGTCCACGAACGCGCCGCGTCCTGGATACACATCTGGCAGGATCCAGTTCAGCGGGGACCAAAGGTCGCCTGGGCTGCTCGCGATAGGCGTTCCGGACAGTGCCAGTTTGATCGGGGTGTTCGCGGTCGAGGCCTTGAGCGCTCGGGCCGCTGCCGTGCTGCCGTCCTTGATTCTGTGGATCTCGTCGCCGATTGCCGACTTGAAGTCAATTGCATTGAGTTCTTTTTCGTGCTTCTGGCATGCCGCTGGCTTGACCTTAGGGTCGTGTCCACCGCAGTCCTCGCAGAGTTTGAGGGCTTGGCTTCCGTAGGGGACCAGACGCGAGTGGAAGCGCAGGCCCTCCCAGTTAATAATATAGAACGCAGCCTCGGTTTCCAGCAACTTCCGGCGCTGGGTAGCGGTACCCTTGACGACGTTGATGGTGTGTCCCGGCCAGACCGTTTCGATCTCGCGCTCCCACGACAGCAGTGTAGAGTTCGGCGCCACGATCAGCGCCGGGAAGACGTCTTCGCCCTGCTCCGAGAGGTACTTCAGGGTGGAAATCGAGGACCGGGTCTTACCGGCTCCCATGCCGTCTGCCAAGATGGCGCGCTTCGTCATGGCGAGGAACTTCACACCTGCCCGCTGGTAGCCGAACAGGTCTTCGTAGCCGGGGAGGTCGGCCTCGGTCTCCATGCGCAGAGCCATAGCAGGATCTACTATAGTTCGGCGATATTCCTTGGCCCAGGCGCTCAGGTTTGGGCCGACCACAAGTTCCTGGCCGAAGGTCGTGCGGAGGGCCAGGCAGGTCTGCCACGAGAGGGGCACACGCCACGCCTGTGGGAGTTTGGGCTCGCCACGTCGCACAAGGGGGGCCGAGAACTTCGCGCCCTGGAGCGTTCGGATAGGATCGTGCCAACGGTATTCTCCGTGCAGCACAATTTTGTCGGGAAGCGACGGATCGATCTCGGCGTTCAGCATGGTTCTGTCATCCTACCTCGTCGTTCAGTGAATTACAAGCGTGTGATTACGCGTCCAGGATCCGGCTCGCGGACAGGGTCCGCCGGTTCACCATGTAGAGGATCCCGTGTCGGATTGCGTCCAGCGCGTGGCCCGCGCCGCCCTTGTGCCAGTAGTCTAGGGCCTTGAGGATGTCGTTCGGGGCGAAGGACTTGGCCTCGGCGGGTGTCTGAATCGTAGGCTCGCCGTGCCCTCCCTTGCGGGAGAGATAAGACAGGACTCCGAGGTACTTCAGGCTCCACGGAGAGTCGACCTTGCCGATGACGTAGCGCTCGGCTACGACCTCGATGCTTTCCCCCGCCCAGGAGCGGAGCAGTGTCTCTTCGAGCCATGACTCCAGGTCCTCACGCAGGAACTCGTGCGACTCCAGGAGCACTGGCTCCTGGTCGTCGTTCCACATCCGGAACAGGGCTACCCCGGACATCTTGCCTGGGTCTACCGCTACCAAGAGTGTCATTAGTGTCCGTCCTCTGCGTACTTGGCGCCCCATCGGTCCAACGGGCCGCTGCCTTCAGCCGTAAGCGGGAGATCCCAGCCCTCGCGTACGGTCATACACTCGTTGACTGTTTCCGCGACCTCTTCCCAGGTCTCCCGAGGAGCGTCTACGATAATTTCGTCGTGTACGGGCATCCTGAGGTTCTCTCCGAGACCGGCTGCATCCATCTTGATGATGGCCATCTTCATAATATCAGCGGCCGTAGACTGGATTGTGTAGTTAACGCAGCGAAAAGCCTTATCGGACTCAACCGGGATGCGTCGTCCAGTTGTCCTATTTAGGATGTACCCTTCGCCTTCTTGCTTAATTCTTCGCTTAGTTAGGTTGGTTAGGTCCCGGGCATACTGGTTCATTCCTGGATATTTTTTGTCGAAGGAGTTGACCGTGGCCTGCATATCCTCGACCGGAACACCTGCCGTGTCAGCCATCTTTTCCACACCGGCACCGAATAATTTTCCGTATACGGTCCCCTTAACAAGCCCGCGACGGGGGTCGCTCTTCTGGAGAGTTGCGTCGTGGTAAATATCTCGCATGATTTCGGTGAAAGTGTCTCCGCCTTCGGAGTCCATCTTTCTGAATAGGGCTAGAAGACCCGGATCCTGGGAGAGACACGTACCGATACGAAACTCCACCTGATCGGCGTCGTGGGAGAGTAGGACATGTCCTACTTCGGGGAGATAAGCGTTCTTAACTACCGAGGAGTTCGAAGGGAGATTCTGCATCGATGGGTTGCTTACGGAACTACGGCTGGTAATAGCCTCAAGAGTGTTGATCGACGGGTGAATACGCCCGTCAACGTTCTTCTCTCGGATGGCCTTGAAGTACGTCCCTGCAGTTTTGTCCGCTCTGCGTGCCTCGTACGTAACCTTCGCTAGCGTCGAGACCCGCTTGTCCGGGTGCTTGATGAACAACTTCAGTTGCTTGGCGTTCATCGAGGGGGCTCCTGTATCCGTGGTCTCCGTTACGGATACTCCGCCGCACAGTGCGTCGCACTCCGGTGTCTCGCCCTCGATGCCGAAGTTGGTTTCGTGCTGCTCGTGCCTAGCACCAAGTTCACCATCGAGTTTGCCGAAGTACTGCAGAAGTTGGGCCGGAGATCCGATGGACAGACCGTACTGCGCCTTGGCCCAGTCTCGGGAACGGGCAACGAAGTCGTGGAGTTCTATCTCCTTCTTCGCTGCATACTCAACGTCAACGCGGAAACCGCGCTTCTCCATGTTGTATGCGCAGCGCAGGTACGCCATTTCCAGATCGTAGACCTCGGGGTAGGCTAGGTCCGCACGAAAGTAGTCGTACAGGCATGCGGTTTCGACGGTGTCTAGTGCGGCGTACATGTTGTACTCCGGGACGTCCAGGGGGATGGTATCCCAGAACCAGTCGTTCTCCTTGAATTTTTTCTTCAGTTTCTGCTGCCCCCTCGCCGCTCCAGGGTCCACGAACTGGGTCGCCAGCGGCTTCAGGGCTGCAGACTTCCCCGGCCGCATGATCTTGGCGTGAATCATGGTGTCCGACAGACGCGACCAGTCGGTCTTCCACGCGTCCTCGCGCTCCATGAACCGTAGGTCGAAGGCGGCGTTGTGTAGTGAGACTACGCCGTCCCACTTCGCGAGGATCTCCTTGAAGTGCCCACCGTAGAGTTCCCAGGGAATTGCCCAGCCAGCGCGAGTGTCCCCGACCTGCACGAGGCGAAGTTTGTGGTTTACGAAATCTAAACCTCCTGTTTCAGTGTCCACGGCGAGGGAGGTGCGTCCGCGATCATTGCGGAACCACTCGAACATCTGCTGAACTTCTTCGTAGGAGTCAACGTAATGCAACTGGGTCTCTCCAGAGAGACGGGGTACCGCCATCAATCGCTCCATCTCTCGACCGAAACACCGCACTGCCGAAGAAACTCCTCGACGCCGTCCGGGTCTCGATGCATGTCGTCTTCCGTCACTCGGTGCACTATGCGGGCTACGGAGGCGCTAGCAAGCATCTTGGCGCAGGTGAAGCAGCAGGCCCGCGACACGTACGCCGTGGCTCCCTTTATGCGGGTGTAGTCGCATCGAACAATACAGTTATTTTCGGCGTGAGATGACGGACAATTCGTATAGGCTCCATCTATCCCACCCTCCCCTCGCCCTCGCGGACACCAGTTGCTGCAGGGTCCGTCGGCGGAGAACGTGCCAGGCGGCCCGTTGTAGCCCGACCCTAGGACTTCTTGAGCCTCGGAGACGATAACACAGCCTACCTGGGCACGGCAGCACTTGCTTCTGGCCCCGATGGTGTCGGCCATGGTCATCCACGTGGCCGCCCACGAGGGCCGCTCAAAGTCGGGCAAACTGTCCTCCGTCGCTTGTCTGGGCGTAGCCTAGCACGGCAGCGGGGGAACTACAACCGTGTCAGTCCACTTTTTCCACGTAGTAGGAATCGTAAATTCCGTCGTCTATCCGGGCTGCGTCCTCTAGAAGTCTTCGAGCAACGTTGGTCAAGTAGCGGTTCCCGTCCGGGTCATATTTCTGCAAACTCTTCACCACCGCCTCGGCACTGTCACTGACCAGGGCGTAGTAGCGCGCAGTTTCTGGGCGTAGGAACTCCTCATTCATCGGAACCGGGGAGCATACCGTGCAGGGGACCATAGCCGTCGAGACCTCCTCGGTCCGCACCGCTGCCGTATTGTTGCGGTCTGCTACCTCGCACACGGGTCCATGGTACGAAAGTGACACGCCAATACGGGCCAATACGTACGAGTTGCCTGTGGTCCTGTAGAGTTGAAACTCAACCCAGCGAACGTGCCCCCGGGAGCGTGACGAACTCTCGGAGAGTTTCTCACCATCAAACTTTAACTGCCTTGATCCGTCTCTGACAACGTGCATGATACGTCCTTAAGTCGTGAAATTCCTTTCTCCATCTTACCCCATAAAACGCGCCTCGGGCACGCATTGTCGTGATAAGATAGTGGCATGTCATGACCCGAGGAGAACGTGATGATCACAAGGACAATGGTGCCCTTAGTGGTATCGTATATCTTGCTGATAGGTGCAGGATTTTTGTTTCTTCAGTCACCCCCGGTTACCCTGGAGGGTACTACCGAGTACGGGCAACTTCTGGTGCTCTGGGCTGCATTCTACATCGTAGGCCCAGCAATTTCCCTTACGTCGGTGGCGATAAGAACTTTCCGCAAGGTGAAGCACGTTGCTGCCTTGTGGCACTTTGAGATTGCCGGACTGTACCTCATTGTGGCAGCAAACCTTATCTACTCCTACGCCCTTCTTCGGACGGGTCTCTTCTTCGGAGAGGTAAACCTAATAGCCTTTTCTCTGGTAATCAGTGCGTTCGCTTCCAGTTTTATCGGCCGAATTATTGACAATCTGAAGTTGGTCCGTGCGGTGGGTACGGTTGCTATACCAGGAAAGGCTGCGCAGTGAATGATGTACTTGTCCTTCTGTTCACCGCTGGCGGAGCGGCCTTCCTTACCGCTCTAGTCTCGGGTCTCCGAGCGCTCCGTTCGCAGCGGGCAGAAAGCGAAGACGCAATCATCAAACGACTAAATGACAGTGCAAGGACTGCGGAGCGCGACGCGATGAAGCAGCGCCTCCTGCGGGACAGGGCCGAGACAGCCCGAGACATCGCAAGAGAGCAGAGAGACCACGCGTTGGAGGAAGTAAGCCGTCTCCGCCGCATCATCATCACAGCGGGTCTTCCGGACCCCCACGAGGCTCCAGAGGCCACCAAGTAGTACGATAGCAAGAAGCCGGGTATCCAGCGAGGATACCCGGCTTTCTGCTTTTACTACGCTACGCGGTAGGCGTGGCCGTTTGCCTGGTCGAGTAGATCTTCTCGGTGTAGACGCTTCCGACAAAATCCAGTGCGTTGATAGCGTCTATCACTGCCTGGAAGAACGTATCATTGTCGGTAGTGTCCCAGTCCTCGTTGGATCCAGTCCAGTCTAACGCCTCGAAGGTAAAGAAGAGGTTCATCGCGCTGGGAAGTTCCGTCGGACCGACGCTTGCTTGGGTAGAGTACTTAACACTGCTTTCCCGAACTACGGGGGAACTGTAGGTCATTCACTTCTCCTTGGTCGAGGCACATATTGAACGTGTGCCGGAGATAATTATACTCCATAAGCCTCGTTCCCCGGTCTATCCGGCGACGAAACTGAAACTCAAATACCTGTTTCCGGTTGTTCCCGAGGACGGGGCACCGCTCGTAATGATTCCTCCACTTGTTACGTAAATTCTTGCATGAACCGTTGTGTCCACGGCGCAGCGACCTACGTCCAGGGTTGCAAAACTTGGACGATAGCCAGACGGAAGTGCGGTAGATATGTCAGAGCCAGAGGGAGACGCAACGTTGACCACGCGCATCTGCACGTGCACTACGTTACCTATCTTGCAGTAGCGGGACGTATAGCCGGAGTCGTTTGACACGCCAGAAGCCAACGGAAGGTTCGTCCAGCCAGAACCAGCGTCGGTCATTACTCCGGCGTTGCTGATCTCCATGGTGCCGAAGCGTCCGGAACCGTCTCCCTTTACGTCGAAGATGGGCTTCGAGGAGTCGGACGGCATCGTGCGCCCAGAGCGCAGACGCGCCGGGTTAGAGGCCGGGAAGGTACCGACCGTGAGCGCAGCACTGCCGCCGGTAGTCGGAATCGCGTACATGGTGTAGTCGACCTGTGAAGCGACCTCGGTAGTCTGCAGTTTCATGTCGGAAAGGTCTCCGGCCGGGGCCGCGCCCTTCTTTGCGTAGAAACGCCAGGAGTCCGGGTCGTCCACCCCTGCTGCACCCGTAGGAACGTCCACGCGAGTAAATGCCACGTGAGCACGCTTCTTCATCGTGAAGGATGTCCGGCCGCCCAGCGCCGTCTCGTGCGTTCCACCCGTCGCGTTCGAGTCATAGAACGACTGACCGATGTGCCAGGTGTCGTCCGTGCCGCTCGTCCACGTCATGTTCGTGTGCTTGTACAGAATACCGTCAGCACCGACCGTATAGAACAGGCTGTCGTTTGTGTTCCAGAAGGCACCGATTTTGGTCGTAGGAGGCGACCATCCCAGCGTGCTGTCGTACGTTCCTGAAGAACTGTAGACTCGGTAGATACCTGACGTCTTGTATGAGGTGATCCACTTTGTCGAACCAAAGTCCGCCGACCCCTTATACACAAACACCGGACTTCCCGACAAAGGAGTTGCCCCCGTACCAGTGACGTCCTCGATGACGTTTACGTTACCTCCGCCAGCAGTGACAGACACACGACGGAAACGAACCAGATCGTCTCCTCGGGTTTCGGAAATCAGTAGGTCAGTACCGTTCCAGCCAAAGGTAGGGATCTTTGCTGGGTTTTGTACATCGTACCAGTGCTCGGCCCCTAGGACGTCTACCCTAGTGTCACAGATGATAAAGTCACCGCTTTGCAGGTTTTTTGCAAAATAGGCAATAGTGCTGGCTCCCGTATAAGTCACACCGTAGAACCAGTAGTCCTGAACGTCGAGAACTAGGTCTATGATTGTGCCGTCGAGGTTATAATACCAAAGGCGGCAACCCTCGCCGTTGACAGGTGACTCCTCACGAGTGACGACAAGAAGTCGATTGTTCGTTGCGTCGTATCCGGCGCACAGCAGCCTGGTTGGATCAAACGTAGTTGTCCAGAGGCTACCGGTCTTTTCCACTTGCTCCAGGGGGAAAGAGGCCCAGAGAACCTCAACAACGGGTGCTGCTACCGGCCCGGACACACCCTCAGCCAAGGAAACTACAGAGTCTCTAGCGAACTCATTTAGTGGTGAATAGAAACTTGCGCCGTCTCGCACCGTCAGTCCGTCTGCCTCCACAGATCCACGGAATGATGCGGGCAGTCCGCCGTTGGTGGGCAAATTAACACGAAGAACTGAGTCCACATCGTAGAGTTTGATACCGTCCTGGCTCATCTCTACGCGCTGTCCATCGATGGCGGTAGTGATCCGGGAACCGAGAACCAGTTCACCGACTAGAGACTCTCCGGTTACAGAGCCCGCCATGATCTTCTCTGCCGTTACCGCTTCCGCAGCGATCTTGCTGGCAGTAATGGAGCCGTCCACCACAAGTTGACCGTCAGACGCCCGAGCAACTGTGACTTGGTCGACCCAGATGTTCCCCGAGGTGCCAGCGACGCCAGAGACCGAGACAACCGGACGGACGGCTACAGCAGCCGTTCCGGTAGTTTCGATCGTGCCGGTAGTAATGAAGGTCCAGGTAGCCGAAGGAATTGCTTGCACGGCCGAGACAGTGCTTATGCTGGTGACCGCTCCGGCACTGTCCTTTTGCTCAATATGCGCTGTAATACCTCCCGCAGGCACGGGGTTAGTGGCCTTTACCCACATTGAGATCCGGTAGTAGGCGCCGGGCTGCGTTGACCTCCATTGAGACGTAGAGGTGACGAACTTAGCGGTTCCGTCAAGAGGAATCTTCAGGCTGGTGCCCCCGGCTCGGCCGCCCGTCGCGTCTGCCACAATAGTGGAGTCAGCGGAGACTACTGCCGGAGAGGTAACGGTCCAGGTCTTTCCGGTGCTATCAACGACGGACGCTGCACCTGCCGCAAGCGCGGTAAAGTCTGGGTTTGCAACGATTGTTCCGCCAATACCGCTACGGACCTCGGCCGAGAACACTTTGCCTGGCCAGTTGTTGGCGGTACCGGAGGTAATAGACCCGACCTCAAGTGGAGCAGTGCCGGAGAAAATAGAGGTGACGCCTGCTGTAGTAACCGTCGTTCCAAGTTGGGTCCACGTTACGCCATCGAGACTGGTGTAGAACTTCACATCATGTCCGGATGCTCCGTTATCCACGTCCAACGTGGCACGGACCCAGAGGTGTGCACCGTCCGCGACGGTAGGTGCGACGGTTGATGACCGGGAAATGCCCGTTACGCCACCGGTCGTCCACTGCAACTTGAGCGTACCCGTGGTCAAGTTGACCATAAGGATGTAGGACAGGTTGCCGGACGTGGACCACTTCGCGACCAGCGCCCGGTTGGTGGTGGCTGGGGTCCAGTCGTCCATTGCCACGTGAGCGCGAATGTCGAGGTCCCCGACAATGTCCAGGGATGAGTGGTCGGGGGTCGCGGCACGCCCAGGGGAGGTG
>ERZ1292644.548-Hain-H14-01um-R2-548-length-24861-cov-15_pt2 | contig 10512 bp, 9 predicted proteins | sample MGYA00564402_ERZ1292644 | MGnify/ENA primary metagenome ERZ1292644 (study PRJEB36523, sample SAMEA6512644) | groundwater metagenome | collected 2019-01-09 | study: AquaDiva: Metagenomics assemblies of 32 groundwater samples | reverse complement strand
CAACGCTTTCGTTAGTCTTCCACCACTATGGCCACATCCAGAGTTTCGTTGATTACGAGTTCCGACCTGACCGATCAATTGCTCGATCAGGCCGGTGGCAGCGTCACCGACGGACTTTTGATGAGACGTGCGCGTCGCGCGTTGCAGCAGGGGCTTATGGAAGTTTCGGCGCATCGGGTGTGGAATTATTCGCGGCGTCGCGTGGCGATCTATACGCAGACGCCGTATTCGACGGGCACGATCACGTACACGCAGTCGAGCAAGACGGTCACATTAGCGAGCGGGACGTTTCCGACGTGGGCTAGTCAAGCGTGGATCAGGATTGCGGACAAGTCCTACATTGTCCGCACGCGATCAAGCGGTACGTCGTTAATTCTGGATGACGACAACAATCCTGGGGCCAATGTTGCGGCAGGCACGTCGTACATCCTGTATCAAGAAAGTTACAGATTGCCGTATGATTGCGGCAGCATATTATCATGCTGGGACACGACAAATCGGTTTCGGTTGGCGGGGATTCCGCCGGACGAATTTGAGGCCGTGAAGACCCGCCAGTACGAATCTGGCACACCGCAATACTTCACAGTGACGGGTGACGACTGGCTGAAAGGTGCGTTGTGCATCAAGTTTGCGCCCGTGCCGACCAGTAACCGGCAGATCGCGTACTTCTACGACCGCACACAGCAACCGCTCCGTATTTGGAAGTACAACACGGGCACTGCGACGATTTCGGCGAGTGCGACGGCGTTGACTGGAACGAGCACCGTCTGGACGGCGAACATGGTCGGTTCGGTGGTTCGGTTTGGAACGGCTACGGTGGAACCGACGTCATTGGAAGGCAGTTCGCCGTATGCAGAGGAACGGGTCATCACCGCGTTTACTTCAGCGACAGCCGTGACCTTGGATGAGGCGGTGGATTCTGCGTATTCTGCGGTCAAATACTACATCTCAGATTTGTGCGACCTGGAGCCAACTTCTTGCAAAACTGCGGTCGTCAATTGTGCGGCCCTGCACTTCGCGCGCGAGCGGAATGCCGACAGCGCGGAGTTGTCACGTCGGACGTCGGCGTATGTGGATGCGTTGCGGTTGGCGATGCAGGCGGATCGACGGTTTACGATTGAGGATTGGGGCTTCGGTCATGCGGATTCGGGATTCCCGATGGCGCACACGCCCACACGCGCCGGGTACTAATCTATGCCATCCAGTGAAAACCTTAATGAAACGCAAGTGAACTCGATGCGTGACTTTCCCGGTCTCGTGTTGAACGCTGATCCCCGCGAAGTGCCGCCTGGTTCGGGGCAGGTGCAGGTCAATGTGACGAGCGAGCAGATTGGCGTGTTGCAGTCGCGACGCGGGTTGAGGGTGGCAACTTTTGATGGGGAGTAAGTGATGGACCACTTAGGCAGTATCGGCCAATACGCACTTGAGGGCACCATCCCGTTGTTGTGTCCGTGTGCCAATTCATCGGGCGTACCGACGGCACCTGACGCCGCTCCGACGTGGAAGGTACTCAATTCCGCAGGTACGTCGATTGCCAACGGCACGCTGTCGAGCAGCGATTCCGCGAGTTTGACAGGCGTGCGGACGGGCACGACGACTGCGGCGGCGGCAAGTGGGTTCGCGTCAGGCAGCAACTACTACATCGTCTACAGCTATGCGATCAGTAGTCAGGCACGGTCGATTACGGGCGTCATTCAGGTCGTCTAATGCGGGATTGTTTACTTGATGCCAGTTCATTTTGGAGCCAGCAATGTCTGAAAGTTTATTGTGGGACCTTCAACCGCCAAAAGTGGCTGGGTTGTATTGCTGGTCGATGCTCAATCAATACTGCCTCTTTCACGTCACTGATCGAGGTGACGGACAATTGGCAGTCATGCCGAACGATCTTCCTGTTACGGAATACGATGGCTGTTGGATCGGTCCAATTCCGCAGGCACCGCAGGCCGTTATTGCTGACCGGGCCTATCGAGACGGCGCATGGCGTATTGCCACTCGCCCCATGCCGCAATCAGTTGATACAGCCGATCCATCTCTTTGTCAGTCAACGGATGCTGACGGCGAATGTTCCACTGACCTCGACAGTGATAACCAAAGTCGTCACTGCTCACCAGGCCCAACGCCACTCGGCAGAGTGCGAAGAAATCCCCTCGGTACGGCTCCTGACTCCAATTTGGATTGTTCCCAGTCAGCGTTTCGTCTGGAAAATGAAATTCCAGCAACCGCTCCAGTTCATTGAGAATCGCATCACGTTGATCTTCCTGCTGTTCACTCATGGAAGCCCCCATTTCAAGAAATTCAGTCCCGTAAACTGCTCCACCGTAATCAGATCGGTTCGATCTCACAAACAAAACGCCGACTGGCATCAAGTAAACAATCCCGGTCTAATGGAGCGTTGCCATGCAATTCATAGGCTCTTGCCAAATGCCGCCAACATCGCCTGACGTGGTTGATACGTCGCTTCGCGTGTTGCAGGTTTACGCCATGACGCAGCACGACAGTCCGCGTCGTGATGCGGAAGACTTGTTGATTGACGCTGCGGCTGATTGCATTCGCGACTATGTGATGGGTGTCGGGCGGTTCGGTGCTCCGCCGCCAGAACCTGTGCAGCAGTTGCCAGCGGAAATGACCAATGTGCAACTGGCGACGTACCTCGACAATATCGTCCGTATGGGTAATCACCAGCAGAGGTAGGCATGTTTCTGGGTCGAGTGCAACAAGGTGACTGGCTGCGAATCCCTGTCTGGACAGCGGATGCGAGCGGCTTCAAGGCGTGGCCGACGGACGGCAGTGCGAACACCGTGTTTCCGTACCTGTGGATCATCGACCCGACGAAGACGCATCAGATGTTGATTCTGAGCGAGCAACCGCTGACGGCAGTGGATCGGTTCGATAGTACGCAGACGGGCTATCACGCATTGCAGCAGCGGATCGGGCCAGAACTGCCGGTTGGCGTCTACTACTGCTATCTCCAGTGGCAGGCGGCGTCCGCGTCGTACAACCGCCGCCAGATTCACGTGTTTCAGGTGGTGGCAGGCGGTAACACCAAAGGTGCGTACACGTCGATCACGTTTTACGAGAAACCGCAGGCGTCATGGATTGTTGGGCAAACTGACGGTGGGCTGTTAGAGGCGAGAAGGAACCCCAAATGACAAATGAAGAACTTGAGTGCGTATTGGAAGAAGAAGTCAGTTACCTCGGCACTCCGCCAGAAGTGTTGGCGTCGCTGGAGAGGCTGCGGAAGCGATGTGACCAGCACAAGATCGACGAACCCGGCATCTACCGTGAGGTAGGTCCGTCAGCACACTGGAGCAGTGCGAACTTGCGGTCAAGTTGGCGTATCGAGATGTGGCTATACCGCACTCCGCCGATTGTTGATGAAGCGGTGGTCGTGCCAGCGGCAGTTCCCGTGGTAGTGACCGTGACAGAACCGTTGCCGTCGGCGACAATCGCGCCGCCGGTGGAGTTGCTACCGCCAGTTGTTGAAACAACGTCAGAAACGGTGGTGGAAGATGCCGTCAAAATCGGAACAGCAGCATCGGATGATGCAGGCAATTGCAGCGGACCCGAAGTTCGCGTCAAAGGTCGGCGTGTCACAAAAGGTGGGGCGTGAGTTCGTGCTGGCGGACAGGTTGATCGGCAAGTATCAGCCGAAGAAGAAGGGATAGCCTAGATGCCAGCCACGCGACGCCTTGAAGCCACCCTGAAAGCCTATTGGAAGTTGGATTCCACCTACGGCACGTCCGTCAGCACGGATTCCGTGGGTACGAACACGTTGAATCAGGGGGCTGTCGCGAGTGGTGCTGGCAAGATCAACGAAGCGGCGTCTTTTACGCGCGCGAGCAGTCAGTACCTTGGCATCGACAGCAACTCAAACCTGCAATCGCTGAAAACGGTGGCGTTCTGGATCAAGTTTACGACGATCTCGAACGACATGACCATCTTCCACAAGGGGACGGGCGCGACAGCGGCAAACTCGTCAATCTGGATCAAGTATGATACTGGCAACAACCGCATCCAATTCCAAGTTGGTGACGGGGCAGGCGGATCAGCGACCGCGAGCACCAGCGGGTTCACGTTTGCCACGGGAACGTGGTACTTCGTGTGCTGCCGTGCTGACACGTCGATCCAGCAACTCAGCATTACCGTCAACGGGACATTGTACGGGACTGGTTCGTTCACGATCACGCAGTTTGTTGAGACTGGCGTGTTCTATCTAGGCCGCAGTTCGTCGGGCACGTATTTGGACGGACTGTTGGATGAGGTAGCGGTTTCACAGAGTTCGCTGACGATTGCCGAAGAACTCGTGATGTATAACGGCGGCACCGGCACCAGTTCTCCCTTTCTGGAAGGACCGATCGGTGTTGATGCTTCCTCGAATCGGTATCCGCGCCGGTTGCCGCCCTCTTTTGCTCAGGCGAACAACGGAAACCTCTACATCGCCTATGGTGACGAGGGAGTCCGTAAGTGGGACGGTCTGAGTACGACGTACCCATTCGCTGGCGTGCCGGCTCCGACAGCCACTCCCGTCCTCGCGGGATCAGGCGAAGGCCGCATCATTGGGGACCGATATGCGTACTTGCGATATCTGGATACGGACGGTCGTGTCAGCAATCTGTCGCCGATTAGCTCGCGTGTCTTTGTGCATGGCACGCAAAAAGCGATCACAAACGCGACGAACGCAGCACCGATCGTGATTACATCGACAGCACACGGTTTAGCGACTGGCGAGCAAATCTATATTGACGGCATCCAAGGCAATAAGGCCGCGAACGGGCTGTGGAACATCGTGAAGGTTGATGCAGACACGTTCTCGCTCGTCGGTTCAGCAGGTGACGGCGAGTACACAGGCAGCAACTCAGGCAGCGTACAAGTCACAACGCTGCAAAATGGTGCGGCAGGTGTGAACGAAGTCCAGACGATCACAGCGTCAGCGACACCGACAGGTGGAACGTGGACAATTTCGTTTGACGGAGCGACGACATCTGCCCTGCAATACAACGCAAATGCGGCGGCAGTGCAGACTGCGTTGGAAGCGTTGCCAACCATTGGATCAGGCAACGTGACAGTGAGTGGCGGCGCGTTGGGTACAGCGGCGTTCACCGTGACATTCATTGGCACAGAAGGTTCACTCAGTCAACCGGCGATGACCGTCAGCAGCAGTCTCACGGGTTCAGGCATCACGCTCTCGATAGTGGTTCTGACGGAGGGCAATGCTGGTACGAACGAGGTTCAGACGTTCGCGTTGTACGGCACACCGACAGGCGGGACGTTTACGCTGACGTATGACGGTCAGACGACGGGAGCGATTGCATACAACGCGACCAATGCGACGGTCGTGACGGCATTGGAAGCGTTGTCGAACATCGGCGTCGGTGTTGTGCTTCTGGGCGGTGGGCCATTGCCGGGTACTGCCGTGACCGTGACGTTTCAGGCCGTGCTGGCGGCAACCAATGTGCCGGAGATGACGATCAACGGTGCCTCGCTGACTGGCGGTGCCATCACCATCACGATGAGCACGCCGACGGCGGGAGTGGCAGGTGCGGCGACAAGTCTCGTCAACTATTACACGCTCAATGAGACAAGCGGAACGCGATACGATTCAACTGGCGCGGCTGACCTTTCAGCAGTAAACGGAACTGTGTCATCTGTGGCTGGTAAGTTAGGAAATGCAGCAACGCTGGTTGTAAACACTGGTTCTGGAATTTCATTAGCCTCCCCTCTGACGACTGGCACGTTAGGTGCCTTGTCATCAAATTGCAGTATTAGTGGGTGGTTGAAAATCGGATCGTTACCGGCTAGTACCATCAAAACATTCATCATAGTTCGCACCATCAACGACAATCCGCATTTAACCGTAACTGTGTCGGCGGCTGGCGTCATTGGCGGACAAGCTTACTTCAACGGAATCATTGCCACTGCCACAACCGTTACGACAATGTCGTTGGCAACATGGTACTTTGTGGCTTTGCGATGGAATGCCTCAACGGGCACACTGACCGTGTCCGTAAATGCCGGCACAAACTACACAGCCACAACAGGTGGTTCTGCCGGGGATTCCAGTACGCAATATAGCTCGCAGTTATTCAGTGGAAATGAAGCGATTGGTGCGACATTTGATGAAGTGGCGACATTCGCCCGGGAACTGTCCGCAGCAGACATCACCTATCTCTACAACGGTGGAACGGGGCGAACATACCCACTCGCTTCTGGAACCAACGAAGTCCAACGCATCACGATTGCCGGAACACCAGCACAAGGCACATTCACGCTGACCTACGCCGGCCAGACCACAGCCGGCATCGCTTACAACGCTACTGCGGCAGTCGTTGACGCGGCCCTGGAAGCGCTGAGCAACATCGGGGCAGGTGATGTGACGTGTTCTGGCGGTCCTCTGCCGGGCACGGCGGTTGACGTGACGTTTACTGGCACACTAGCGGCAACAGACGTGGCGGCAATGACCGCTGATGCCAACAAACTCACAACGTCAATCACAACTACGACCGGCGGCAGCCCGGCTGTCAGCGAGATTCAACGCATCAGCACATCGCCAGCACCAACCGGCGGGACATTCACGCTGTCGTTCGGCGGCAATACCACTTCCGCCATCGCCTATGACGCCACTGCCGCAACTATCGACACCGCCCTTGAAGCCCTCGCGTCTATTGGGGCTGGTCAAGTCACTTGCACCGGCGGACCAATCAATACCGCTCCCGTGCTTGTGACATTCGGCGGCACGCTCGCTAGTACGAATGTCGCCACAATCACCGGAGCATCATCGCTCACAGGCGGGGCCGGTGGTTCTGCCGTCACGCTCACTGTCGCCACGACAACTGAAGGCAGCGCAACGACGAACGAGAAACAGCAAATCTACACGCAGGGCACGATCAGCGGCGGCACGTTTGACCTGACGCTCGATACGGTTACCGCCGCAGCCATCGCCTACGATGCTACCGCTGCGACTGTTGATACCGCTGTCGAAGGCATGTCAACGGTTGGATCGGGTAATGCCACCGTCACTGGCGGACCACTCCCAGGCACGCCGGTCACGGTTGAGTTCGTGGCGTCTAAGGCCGCAACGAATATGACCGAGATGACGGTCAATAACGGCGGCATCGTGGCTGGCGGTTGGTCACGCGGTGCGGCACTCATCACGTACACGAACCTGCAAGTCCCCACTGATCGTCGAGTCACGAAGCGTCAGGTATTGCGCAACAAGTTTGGTGATGCAACGGTGTTCTACGTTGACCTCGATACGACGGACTTGACCAGCACCTCGTTATCGAGTGCGAATACGGACGAGATGCTCGGCACGGCGGTCGCGTTGCAAGACAGCAATGGCAACGACCTGAACGTGGTGCGACACGGCGAACCGCCAAACACGAAGCGGGCGATTGCCAGTTTCCTCAACCGTCTGTTCCTGGCGGTCAATCACCGCAATGTGCTCGGCGAACTGACGGTCACGGCGTCGTCAACGACGATCACGGGCGAGGATGCGTTCATCCGCACGGTGTTTGACAACCGCACCGTCTATCCGCAGGGGACGTCGAACACGAAAGCCTACGTCATCGACTCGTTGAGCGTTCCGAATCAGACAGTGACAACGACGGTCGCGTACAACGGCACGACGGCGAATGGTGTGACCTACGGCATCGAGCAAGCGGAACCTGACGACCTCGTTCTGTACTACAGCGAGATTGACGATCCTGAATGGTGGAACGCACTCAGCGGATTGACGATCGCGCGCGAGGAACAGGACGGCGAGATGACGGGGTTGTTGCCGCTCGCAACATCCATGTTGATTCTATTCGAGAATCGGAGTTCAAAACTCACGTTTCGGACATCGCCTTTACTTTCGTCGGCCCCAGAGACGGGAGGTGACGGAAGAGTTATACAGGCAAGTGCGCGGGGATGCGTGAATCATCGTTGTGCCGTGAAGGCTGGACCCGTGGCGTGTTTGATGGATTATCAAGGTTGCTACCTGTACGACGACACGACGGTCACGGAAATCAGCGATCAGATCGCACCGATGTTTTCGCCGGGCCACGAATGGTCGATCTATTGGGAAGCCAAAGAATCGTTCCACGCGGTCTATGACCAAGAGAACGTGACCGTCAGATGGTTTGTGGTGATCGGCGACGGTCAGTATCCACGCCATGCGATTTGCTACCACCTAGACCGCAAGAGATGGCATATCGAAAAGTTTCCGTGGCCTGTCACGTCGTCCTGTGTAGGCCGGCTAGGGACGCGATACGTCATGTTCTATGGCTCAACAGCACGGCGTCTGTTTGTAGCTACGGAACATCTTGACGGCGTGGATATCAATGCGAACCGGAATGTCACGCTTCGTGGAACTGTTACGTCATCAGGTCCGTTTACTCTGACGGACAGTACGGCCTCTTTCTCGTCGTCATTGGTCAATTCGCCAGTTTTCATCGCCAGCGGCAAGGGGGCACGACAGCAAAACATCATCGTCTCAAACACGGCTACGAAACTGACGTTGTTGCGACCGTGGCAGATCGCACCAGACACGACCAGCACGTATCAGATTGGTTCTGTGGACTGGCAGTGGACATCCTCGATGATGAAGTTGGCCACCAAAGGCAGCGAGATGTTGCGTGGCGTGCAAGTGACATTCACTCCGACCGAGCGAGCCTCGACGATTGTGCTCCGCACCTACGGCGACTTCGCGTCAACGGCGGACACGTTTTCTGCGGACTACGCCAGTGATGGGGTCACGACAACGAACGCCAGTGATGAGATAAAATTGGACCTGACGCACTCGACGGGATTCGTGGAGATTTCGTCCGACACATTCTACTCCGGACGCGGAACGCATCGTCGTTATCTCACTATTGAACTTAACGGCGCGACGAATGGCGAATCGCAACGACTATCAGAAATTTCAGTCCTTGGTGTAGAGGAGTGAGATATTTGTCGCTGGTGTCTTATTGATTTGACTGCGTTCTCAATTGTGTGGTCGATGACGACATGGGCATGTGTGTCTCGTCGCAATACCTTAGATATTGTTGCACATGTTACGTGGAAAACATCTGCTAATTGTTTAAGGATGAATTCACCTGTTGCGTACATCGAGAATGCCTTTACGACATCATCTTTAGTAAGTTTTGTTTTGCCTCCACGGCCAGCAACAGTCATGTCGTGGCTGTTATCCTTTGATGTTCCAAGTATGAGGTGTTCTACGTTGCAACAATGATTATGGCCATTGTGACATTTGTGACGAACAACAAGTCCTGGAGTAATCGGGCCGTACTCAAGAATCCAAGCGGCTCTTGCAACAACAGAATTTTTACCACCAATAGAGAACATGGCTGCATTCCTGGATTGGTCGTGCAATTTCGGTAACACCTTGCAGCCATTCGGCAGAGTTCGCAGTCGTTTGGAAAAACGAGACCTATCTTTCTCGTTTGGTTGGACATCGCTGCTTACGGATGTTCGTTTTCTGGAATGATACTTCTTTCGTGGTGGCCAGATCCCAATCTCAGTTTCTGTTAATAAGTGGCGATACGAGTATCTTTTCGCCAGCCACACTACCGTAGTTTGAGAAACAGAGTATTCGTCCTCAATAACCCTGTGTGGCGTTCCAGTATCAAGACGAGACCATATTTTAATCACTTCAGAATTACTGATTTTTGATTGAGTGTGAGATTCTCCATGCGGAATAAGCCAGCGACGGTTTTTAGTCCAATGTGTGCCGTTGATGGCAATAGATCGCATGTTGTCAGCAGATGTGCCTGACGCTAAATGCGCAGGATTGCCGCATCGTCGGTTATTGCAGAGATGGTCAATTACGCTGTCTTCCTGACAGAGTCCATGACAAACAGCGTAGCACACGCGATGCCACAAACCTCGCATTCCGCAGACGTGAATGTACGAATAGCCGTCTGGTGATGGCCTGCCTATCTTAATCCAACAACCAGACGCCGGATCAATGATTCGCTTAGAAGCAATGACTGCCATCGCCTCATCTCGCAATTCAGGCGGACAGACGATACGCTTTGATTTGATGGGCATTACCGTTTCCTCTGTTGATTTGCGAGGTAGGCGTCTACGGCACGGCGGATCAAATCGGCAACACTCAGGCCGGTTGATGTGGCAAGAGCACGCAGCGATTCAATCTCGCTAACAGTCAGGTGGAAGTTTACGCGAATCTTTTTGTTTGACATGCAGACACAATACACACAACGAACATGTTAGTCAACAACCAAGTGGACGTTCTGGGAGTCGATGCGTAATGCGTCACGACGTCATCAAGGAATGGGTCAGACTGCTGGACGAGCGGGCGTTTGAGTTCTCGCTGTTCGACACAGGCGTCTGCCGCACCGTTTGCCGTGAGATACTGAATGGTGAGACGTACCCAATGCTGCCGTCGGATGTCGTGAACCCGCACGAGGTCAAGACAATTGCAGACGTTGGTGCGAACATTGGCGCGGCGAGCATCTATCTGTGTGACGTGTACCCGAATGCGACAGTGACGGCGTTTGAACCGTGTGC
>ERZ1292644.1797-Hain-H14-01um-R2-1797-length-10518-cov-4_pt1 | contig 10518 bp, 7 predicted proteins | sample MGYA00564402_ERZ1292644 | MGnify/ENA primary metagenome ERZ1292644 (study PRJEB36523, sample SAMEA6512644) | groundwater metagenome | collected 2019-01-09 | study: AquaDiva: Metagenomics assemblies of 32 groundwater samples | reverse complement strand
AACCTCTTGGCTTTAGTTGACGGCATAGAGCCGAAGTTATTATCTCTTAAAGCAGCTTTGGAATATTTTTTAAAGCATCGGGAAGAAGTAGTGATACGCCGGACAAAATTTGAACTTACTAAAGCGCAGGAACGCGCCCATATTTTGGAGGGACTTAAGCATGCGCTAGATCACATTGATGAAATTATAAAAACGATCAAGAAATCTCAGGATCGCGAAGAAGCTTTAAAAAATTTAGTTGCTAAATTCAAACTAACCGAGATTCAGTCAAACGCGATTTTAGACATGAAACTTGCCACGCTTGCCAATTTAGAAAGGAAAAAAATTGAAGATGAACTTATAGAAAAGAAAAAATTAATCAAAGAACTGGAGCTTATTTTAAAGAGCCGAGAAAAGATTTTAGATATTATTTACAAAGAACTGCAGGTAATGAAAGAAAAATACGCAGATCGGCGCCGCACTAAAGTTATTGCCACCGGCCTTGGAGAATTTAAAGAAGAAGATTTGGTGCCGCTTGAGGAAGCCGTTGTGGTTTTAACCGAGTCAGGATATGTAAAAAGAATGAGTCCAACGCTTGTTCGCGCCCAACACAGAGGCGGCCGGGGAATGACCGGCATAGAAACCAAAGAGGAAGATGTTGTGACCCACTTTGTTTCTGCAAAAACGCATGATAATGCTTTATTTTTCACCGATAGCGGCCGCGTCTTTCAAACTAAGGTTTGGGAAATTCCGGAGGCATCGCGACAGTCGCGCGGCAAAGCAATTGTTAATTTCTTAGCGCTTGGCGCTAACGAAAAAGTACAGGCCATGTTGACCTATAATGAAAAACAGCTGAAAGAAAAAGATGCAGAAAAATATTTTGTTATGGCAACAAAGAATGGCTTGGTTAAAAAAACTTCTATTGCCGATTTTGGATCGGTAAGACATTCCGGTCTAATTGCCATAAAACTTAAAAAGGGCGACTCGCTAAAATGGGTCAAAGCATCAACAGGTGAAGATCAGGTAATTTTTGTCACCTCACAGGGACAAGCGATAAGGTTTTCTGAAAAAGACACCCGACCCTTAGGAAGAGCAACCGCTGGAATGCATGGTATGCGTCTTCATGCCAGTGATGAAGTTGTCAGTATGGACATAATAAACGCCGCGGCGGCAAAAGATCTGAACACCAAATTTTTGGTGATTATGGAAAACGGTTTTGGAAAAAAGACATTTCTCAAATTCTACAAAAAACAAAAGCGGTCAGGTTCCGGTATGAAAACCGCAAAAATCACTCCCAAGACAGGAAAAATAGTTTCCGCCTTTGTTGTTTTGCCAGAATCAAAAGAAATAATCGCGATTTCTAAGAAAGGCACGGTTATTCGCGTTGATTTAGAATCCATTTCAACGGTTTCCCGCGTTACCCAAGGCGTGCGCATTATGCGGGTTGAGCCAGGAGACAAAGTGGTTTCGGCGACACTGTTATAAATATAAGAAATGCCACGGCATTTCTTGAATTTCCGTCGCTCGCCCATCACGAAAATAAATTTTCGCGTGGGCTCGCTAGGAAATATAAAAATCCCCCCTCGCCGCTTTTTTTCTTGACTATATAGACGTTTTATTTTATATTTATTTAAAAATTAAGGTCTTTGAAATATTAAAAAGGGGGCAAGCCATGCTTTCTGCGTCGTTTCAAAATGGAGAACTTAGAGACATCCGCGCCACTTTTATAAAATTCCGCGAGAATATGAAGCGGGCGATTTTCGGACAATATCAGGAATTTGGCATCCGCGTGTTCGTTAACGCGCTTTTTGTTCCCACTCAGCTTGAACCGTGGGGCAGATACGTCGCGGCAGTTTTGACTTTCGGTTCGCCGGGAAGCGGAAAAACCACAGGCGCTTTTGCCGGATCCTGCATGATGAGGGCGGAACGAAATGTAGTGGCGGGACTTGAAGATATTTCGCCGTCAATGCTTATCGGCTATGTTGAAAGCGTCGCGAAATTAGACGGCAAGATAGAAAAGGTATTTCATCCGGGAGCCCTTGTTCCCGGTCGCTGTTATAATATTTTAGATGAGGTATCCCGATTTAATCCCGCTTGCCAACCGCCGCTGGCGAACATTCTCGCCGATGGCATTATTCGCATTGAAGACATGGAAAAACCATGCGCTCCGGAAAATAAACCTCTTATCAACGTGTTAACGGCCAATCTTTCAACCTCGGGCGGAACTAAAAACGTTAACGAATTTCTGCGCGACCGCATTGTCGCAAGCGCCATATTAGTTACTCCCTGGAAAGACAAAGACCATGTCAGAGGCCTTTTAACTTTAAAGAGCCACTGGCAGCGCGTAAAAGACGAAGGCATTCTTGATCCTTTTATGGATCCCGAAGACGTCATAAGGGCTCATGAAGCGATTATGAAGCACGTTGAGTGCTCAAAAGAAATGGAAGATTATCAGGTACGGCTTTTGTCCGGCGTCATTTCAGATTTGTCGCATGCCAATTGGGCATCTTATTATAAAGTTCCCGATCGATGGAAAGAAGCTTTTCGCGGCCGGGAAGGCGCGACTCGAAAAGATTTTCCAGACGAACCGCTTATTTGTTCAGTCGGCGGCCGTGTGCCTCAACAGCTTTTCGGCCTTGCTTGCGCCGACAGTTTTTTAGAGTACGGGTCTCTCGAAGTAGTTCCTGAAGCGGTGCAGCAAATGCTTAAGGGGGTTCTATGGCACCGCTTGATGTACGGCTTAAACGAAAGCGGGTATAAGATTCTTGCGAAAGTGTACAATAATGAACTTATTCCGTTTTTGGAAGATACCGTCAATTGGATTATTTCTCTTGTCCCGGCGCCAAAACTAAAGCAAATAAAATGATTAAAGAAAATCCGGAAGAATTTTGCGCGCCTTTTACGCTTCCCGGCATCGGCTGGTGGCATCTGCCATTCCTCCGCCTTCGTTCGAGAGACAGCACCCATCCAAGCAAACGTATGGGAATCGGCGAAGAAGTTGCCGTAATAAGACCGATTGAGCCCGGAGACGACCGAACCTATTACTCCGCTCCGCACTCGGCGATCGCAAAAAAACCGATGGAAATATTATTTTTCCGCAAGCTTGAAACTCGCGTGATATTTGTTTTAGATCTTGCGCCGGCGATGGCGTTTGGCAACCCGCGAAAACAGGCTACCGCCGTTAAAGCGTTGGTCAGCCTCGCGGCGTCTGTCATCGCGCAGCCCGCAGAAGGATTTGCAACAATAATCGCCGCCGCCGACGCTATTTCTCGCAAAGATAATATCGCCAATGCTACAGAACTTCGCGCCTTCGTTCGCTCTTTATTTTTTCTTCCCGCGAGAAAACGCCGCGGCTTTCGTCTTTCAGAAGCGATTTTTGAAGCATCTCGGATTCCTGAATCTTTAGTATGCGTTATTTCCGACTTTATTATTCCAGAGTCCGACAGAGAATGGATAAATATCGCCGGCGCGCGCGATCAATGCGAAAGCGCGGGAAGCGAAGTTATTTTTATTCGCGTTATTGACACGCTTGAATCTCATTTTTTGAATAAAGGTTCTATTACGATCGGCGCGTTTGGCGGCGGCGCAGTATGGACCGGAGAGGCAACGGCACGCGCCATAAAAAGGCGGAATAGCGCCATCCGTGATAAAATTACGACTATCGTTGAAGATACAGATATCCGTTTTTGCGAAGTGATAAGCCAAGACCCTTATCTTCCGAATGTACTTTATGATTTCCTTGAAGATCGTCTTTGTTATCTTAGACAGCACATGCCGAATTTGCCATTTACACGATAATATTTTTTTAAATCGTCCCGTCTTTGCGCGGGACTTTTTTATTTTTGTAATTACTTGACTAACGCGCCGGAAGATAGTACGTTTTAAAAAATGAACTTTGTCAATTAAATAAAGTGGAGGAAGTTCAATGCGCCGCGACGGAACTGCATTTATTGCCTCATTGGCCGTATTTATTCTTGTATTTTTTTATATTTTTACCGATTTCGCTTTTGCCCAAAGTGAATGCGGCGATACGAAGGACACAAATATCTCGGACTTTGTCGATCCAAACGGTTTCCCAAGCGGCCGCGATGGACCAAAACCTTTAACGGTTGATCCGACGCTTATTATTTTTAGCGTCTTTGGCGGTCCGATAGACCCGCCGCAAATGCTTCCCAAGGAATGGAAAACATCAAGTTCCAACATAGATAAAATAGATAAACTAACATTTTATGAAAATGGAAATAAATCCAATTACCGAATTCTTCGATTTGATAAACCTGTTGCGCTGTGCAATCTTTTGCTCGGCTGGGAAGCGTGGCAACGGCACCTGAAAGATACCCCCAACTCCATTTATAAAGCGGCATTCTTTGTTTTTCTTAGCAAAGGCGAGCAACAGCTTCTCACCAATGATCTTGTTTTAACGCTTGGTCCGGGCGTTAGTCCGTATGAATTTCAAACGCGCATTTTTCATAAAGAGCTTACTCTGCGAAACGATTCTTCCGGAAAATCAATCGGTTATCTTGATTATAATGTTTTTGACGCCAAAATTGATTCGAATACCGATTTATGGAAAGTTAAAGTGCGGGCGGCTGACGGCGTTTTTCCGCTTCGCGCGGCAAACCGCATCGCTTCATACGGCACATACGGCCAACCGGGGTGGATCAGCCGAGTAGATCTTGTTTTCAAACCGCTGGTTTCATCGGTCCTTTTCACCACTGAATTCGAACAGTTGCGAATTTCGGGATCTGCGATTTCAATGCAAAAAGGCGAGCCGATTTCCGTGCCACAGCTTTACGCGCCGGGCGTGCGGTTTCGCATTTATATTGATATCACGCGCGATCTTAAAGACCAGCCGCTGTTTCAAGTACTTACCGACGCCAGCGAATACCTGGAAAATCTTATCAAGGCCTTTGAACCAAAGATTGAAAAAGATCAGATAGTGAATATGGGTTCCGGATGCGTGAAAAATACCGTTCATCTGTCCAGGAAATACGAACGGACGATTTTTTCCTGCACTTTCAGCGTGCTTACTCCAGCTGATTATCAAATAAAACCGATTTCTTTCCGCCTGGCGGGCAGCGCGAGCGGCGAAGAATACAGTATTGACAGCGGAGAAGAAGTATTTTTGTTTAGTGTTTTTACTTTGAGAAATAAAAACCAGAAAAGTGGCGTCGGCGGAGTTCGGCCGCTCTTAACTCCGAAAATTTACTCGTTGGTTTCCCGCAAAATGCCGTTAGCGATAACACCCGGTAAAGAAGCGCTGCCGGGAGAACCGGTAGTTGTTTTTCTTTCGAAAAACTTTGTGCCGCCCGTCAAAACACTTACGGCGGCATTCAAAAATAATCCGTGGGAAGTTGTCAGAACGAAAGGATTTGTCTTTTTTATAATCAGCGTTGCGGCTCTTTTGGCGCTTCTTCTGATTTTCAGCCGCTGGTTTGGGTATCCTTCGCCCGCGAAGCTTTTCTTTATAACTGTGGGATATCTTACCGCCGGAATTTTTGGAGGCATAATTTTGCCGTTAGTTACTCTGTTTCTTGGCGCTTACGGCCTTCGATTTTTCTTCTTTTTTGTTTTATTGGGGAAACGCGTTAAAAATTCTACCTTGGAAGTAATCGCCGGCAAGTGGCACATCGCGCTTCCGTCAGAGCCATCAACATTTATTGTTTGGGCGCTTTCCCAAAAACGCACCATGCTTGAGCAGCTTTTAGCGGCTCTCTATCTGCGAAATCTTTGTAAGAGAGAGATTTTTAAACAAGCCGTCTATAGTAATTCCGAAATCGCCGATAAAATGGAAGCGATTGAGAATTTCGCTCTTAATGCGATTCTTACGCCGTTTGCGGTGTTTGCGATTCGCCGCGAGATACATAATCGAGAAAGAATATAATGGAAGCTGTAAGAAACCTTTTTGTTCTTATAGCGGAAATAAGCCAATGGGAGAACTGGCAGTGGCGCGAGCCGCAATGGCTATGGCTGCTCGCGGTTCTCCCGTTTTTCTTTTATCGGTCTAGGCGATCGCGCCGCTATTTGCTTCATCCCGAACCGCATTTTTTCAAGTCGACATCTCCGTTAGCTACTTTTATCCGCTATCTCGGATTATTATGCGCTGGGATTGCTTTAGCGGGCTTTTTAACTGCCTTGGGGCATCCAGTGATTGAGAAAAAAATTGAGGAGCGAAGCGGCGTACCGAGTCGGGTGTATGCCATTATTGATACGTCTGGCTCCATGTCATGCAATAGATACGCGTCGCTTGTAAAATATTTTGACACGCTGATGGAAAGATCAGAGCGCCAAAAACTTCAAGTTGAATTTGGCGCCTACTTCTTTTCAAATACGAACCTTCTTCAGATGTTTCCGGGATCGCCCCAAGAACGGATTATTCGCACGATTGCCCGATTCGGACCAAAATGCCAAGAAATCAGCACGTATTTAAAAAATAGATACGCAAAAGAAGTAAATAAGGCGATGGGAAGCGGCGCAGGAACAGAGCCGGCGCCAAGCGTCCTTGAAATCGTTTTTGAAGTTATTCGCTCCGGAGCTCCGGAACTTGAGCCACTTGTTCGGCGCATTCAGGAAGAAAAAGGATTTGCCGACACCGGCCAAGAGCAAACGATACCCATCTCGCGGTATTTTCCCGAAAACCGTCGGGAAGAAATTATCCGAAAATTGCGCGAAGCGACGCGCGCTTCCCGCGTTCTTTTCCTTACCGATGCCGAATTTGGAATTAACGATGCAACGCTTTCCTTTTCCCGCGTTGCGGAACTCGCCGCGCTTATAAAACTGCCTATTGATCTTATTGTGTTCAATTCGTCGGCTTGGGTAGCGGCAGGGACCAATTTGCTTGCCAAAGACGTTATCACCGTTCTTAAGCCTGCCAACGGGTTTTTTACAGACATATCAAGCGTCAACGAAATCAGCTTATCGGCGCCAGCGGTGCAAAATCTAATTAAGATATATGAAACGATGCCGGCAAATGTAAAGACAACGTCAAAAACAATCGCCGATGAAACCCCAAGGCAATCGCTGTTCTCTTTGTCTCTTTTAGCTCTTGTTGCGTGGGTAACGCTGAGGACAATTTATAGCATCGTTGATTATTAAAAAATAATTTTTTCTTGCCGCATACTAATGCCTCGTAAAGGCGGGTATGCGGTTTTTTTATCATTTTAACTTTTGACAGTGTCAATGTTATCTGGTATAAGAAAGTCAATAGAAGTTTTTTTACAATAACGGTAAACGGGAGAAAACGATGAAACGATTTCTCGCTTGGTTAGTTGTAATTTTTGCGCTGACGGCGTTTGCGATTTTAGTCGTTGATGCGTTTAAGAAAGCGAATGCCGGAGAAGTTTCCACTGCCGATCCTTGGCAAATTTTAAAAGACGCGGACGCGCAGATTAATAATCAAAATCCGGCAAAAAACCTTCGCGCTCGCGTAGAGCGCGGCGCCCAACTTTTAGATAGAGGCGCGGGCTGGGAAGGAGAAGCGCGAAAAGAACTTAGAGCGGCGGCAGATAGCGCCGATGCTGTTTTAAAAATGTTGAATCCGCTTTTTGAAAAAACTCCGCCTTACCCTCCTCCAGTGCTCGCCCGCGCCTATCATATGCGCGCTTACGCAATGCTGATGAAATTTACCGCGACGCTGCAAATAATTAAAAAAGACGGCATTGTTGAGGGCCGCGAAGACCGCGATCTTCTGATGGAGCTTGACGATATTGTTAGTAACTACGCTAAAGCGGTAGACATTTACGCAGCGCCGGAGAGCGTTAAAAAATTTACCCTTGAATGGGTTCGCGACGTGGTTATTCCGGATATTCAAAAAGACCTGCCGGCACTTCAGCAAGCCCAGCAAAAGGGGCAAAATCGCCAGCAGAAAGATTTTGGGCAACAAGAACCGGGGCCGAAAAAAATGGATCCTGAAGGTGAAAAAGAGATGATGAAGATTATTCTTGGAGAAAAACTTGGGCAGAACTCAAAAAATATTCGCATAGTCCCGCCTACGCCAACAGAAAGCGACAAACGAAGCGGAGAACAGTATAGCCCAGGCCAGAAGAAGTTAAGATAATGTTTTTTACGTTTTACGGATCAGAGTACTCGTTCCGTAATCCAGAGTTTCTTTCGCTCGTTTTTCCTATATTTATCGGCGCTTTGACTGCCGGGGTTTGGATCGCGCTTTGGGAAATCAGGGCGCGAAGAGGTAAAATAGCAGGCATATTCTGGATGTTTTTTCGGTGGTGCATACTGCTGCCTCTTGTTGCTTTAGGATCAATACTTTTACTTTTAGGCCTCCAGAGAATTAAGGGAGATATTTTAGAATATCCATTGTCCGGAAAAATTGCGCTGCTTATAGACGGATCGCCGAGTATGGGAGCGACTGACGTTCCTAATGGCATTATTGCCGGCCGCGATGTTTTAGGAACGCGCTTAGCGCTTTGCGCTAATTCGCTTGCTGAAGCGTTCCGAGGCGTCCGCGGACCGGAGGTAATGATATTGGTTTTTACCGAGGCGACAAATTTTAGAACCGGCAAATGGATCGAGATTAATCCAGATACGGAAGAACAATTTGCCAGCATGATCCGTTCGCTTCAACCGGCCTGGATCGGCGCGGGGACAAACCCGGTAAGAGCTCTCGCGGAAGCGACTGAAGAGTTAGGCGTTGAGCCGGATATGATGATCCTTTGCGCAGACGGCGAAACGGAATACGATTCTAATCAAATTCTTGAATGGGCGCGTTCTTTTGGCAGACGAAAAGAAAAGTACATTCCGATATACACTCTTGGCGCCGGGACACCGGGTCGTTCATCTCCGATTCCGAAAATCGGCCCCGACGGAAAACCGTCGGGAGGCAACGTTATTTCCCCCATTGATAACTCGATTGTGTTTACGGAATTTAACGGGCGATTATTAAATGACATCGCGAAAGAGACGAACGGAAGTTATCGTCATCTTGAGCGGATTACAGACGCGCGCGATCTTTTAAGAAGCGCTTTTCTCCGTTCATTTCGGAGCGGAAACAAGGCATACGTTAGAGTGACTAATTTCGAAGATTTAACGTTTTCGATCCTTGTCGCAACATTGATTTTTCTGCTATTTTTAACAAAAGGTTTATCATGGATTAAAACTATAAGTCCGTTCCGAAGAACCTAGCGACCGCTATCAGCGGCCGCTTTATTACTTTGTTTTTTACCGATTTTCCTGTTAAATTTAACTTATGGTATTACCAAAAGAAGTAAAAGAAATAATCGCCAAATTAAATGAGGCGGATTTTGAGGCCTATGCGGTTGGCGGCTGCACTCGCGATTTTATTTTAGACCGAATACCCTACGATTGGGATATTACAACCAATGCCAAGCCCGACCAAATTCAAAAAGTGTTTAAAAAAAGTATTTATGAAAATGAATTCGGCACCGTGGCAGTGAATACGGAAAGTGAGAATGCCAAACTTAAGATTATAGAGATAACAACATATAGAATTGAAGAAAAATATACCGACAAGCGGCATCCCGATATCGTTAAATTCACCTCAAAACTTGAAGACGACTTAGCGCGTCGTGACTTTACCGTTAATGCTATTGCGTACGATGGAAAAAAATTTATTGACCCCTATGACGGCCAAATTGACATTAAAAATAAAATTATCCGCACCGTTGGTGAACCAAATAAAAGATTTAACGAAGACGCCTTGCGCCTTATGCGGGCCATTCGTCTCGCCGTTCAGCTTGATTTTACGATAGAATCCGAAACCATCAAAGCCATTAAAGCTAACGCGGGCGATATCGTGGCAATTTCTAAAGAGAGAATCAGAGATGAGCTTATAAAAATTTTCAATACAGAGTACGCTAAAGCCGGAATTGAAATGCTTCGGTTGTTCGGCCTCTTAAAACATATAATGCCGGAACTTGAAGAAGGTATCGGGGTTACTCAAAACAAGCATCATATTTATACCGTCTGGGAGCATAATTTAAGAGCCCTTGACTGGGCCGCTACCAGTGGCTATAAGTTAGAGGTTAGAATGGCTTCCCTGCTTCACGACGTTGGCAAGCCCAGAGCCAAAAGAGGCGAAGGACCCGACTCTACTTTTTATAACCATGAAGTTATCGGCGCCAAAATGGCTGATCAAATTTTGGATCGGCTAAAATTTCCAAAAAAAGTTGTAGAAAAAGTGGCGCTTCTCGTTCGCTACCACCTTTTTTACTATAATGTAGAAGAAGTAACCGAAAGCTCGGTGCGCCGTCTAGTGCGAAACGTCGGTCCGGAAAATATGAACGATCTTTTGGAAGTGAGAATGGCCGACCGGAAAGGTTCTGGTGTCCCTAAAGCCGAGCCATATAAACTGCGGCATTTGCGAGCGGTAATTGAAAAAGTTTCTCATGATCCGATTTCGGTTAAAATGCTAAAAGTAAATGGACAAGATGTGATGGCGGTTTTGAGTATTGAACCCGGGCCGCGCATTGGGCAAATATTGGACGCTCTGTTGGGCGAAGTGTTAGACGAGCCCAAAAAAAATACCAAAAACAAAATCCCCCAGTACCATTCATGATGGCGCTT
>ERZ1292644.1795-Hain-H14-01um-R2-1795-length-10519-cov-12_pt1 | contig 10519 bp, 8 predicted proteins | sample MGYA00564402_ERZ1292644 | MGnify/ENA primary metagenome ERZ1292644 (study PRJEB36523, sample SAMEA6512644) | groundwater metagenome | collected 2019-01-09 | study: AquaDiva: Metagenomics assemblies of 32 groundwater samples | reverse complement strand
GTCCACGGAGAGTACCGGGTAGCCTGGGTCACTGTGCCAAACACATTGTATTCAGTAACTTCCGCGAACAATGCGGTGCGCACTTCCGGCACGGTGCAGACTATCCCGCCCGGGGACTACACGGGGGCCACGTTAGCGACGGCCTTAGCAACCGCACTGGACGCCGCGCTGCCCGGTGCGTCGTCCCCGCACACAGTCGCTTACTCCTCGCTCTATGGCAAGTTGAGCATCACTACGGCGGACGCGTCCGCAACGACGTTCCTGTTCTCGACTACCACTAACTCCGCTGCCCGCGTCCTGGGGCTGCCTCCTGACGTGGACACCACCATTGCCTCGGGGGCTTACGCAACAAACAAGATCTGGCTCGGCTTTCCTATGAGTCTCGGCGTCTGCTTCCCACACGCTGCCTCGAGCGTTGGCTATCAAACTGCGACACGGAAGAACGGCGCGCTGGTCATCCCTCTCGTCGTCGGCTCCAACGTCTTCAACTTCCTCGGGGGGGACATCTTCGAGCAGCGGGTGGTCTTCCCCTATCCACAACGCGTGCTGCGCGTGACTGTCGTGGACCCTGGGACAGGCGAGGTCGTGGATCTGAATGGCGGAGAGTGGGAGATGATGCTACAGTCACTGGACGCGCGGAAAGTGGCGGAACGGGGCGGGCCTAAGCGAGCGCGGCTCGGCGGGGAAGTATCGTTTCATTGATAGGCGTCCGCACCCGGAGTGCGACGTGTACTATTTCTCCCAGCAGAAATGCCACGCCGATGGCGGATGGAATGGATAGTCCTTTGCGGTTCGCGTACAGCGCGGCGATCAGGGCGGTTCCGACGGCGTCGAAGGCGCTGATGCCGAAGAGGCGGACGGTGCGGAAGTCTTGGATGGAAGGCATGGGCCTGGCGACGGTGTTAGTTCGTTGAGTAAAAACTCCCTCACCTTCAGTGTATGTTTACAGTGAATTTTGGTCAGGAAGTTGCGTATGTAGATGTCGAATAGTTTGGACCATTCGTCGCAATCGCACTGGTAGTCATAGCCAGGGCCGAAAGTCACCACCGCCCCGTCCTTGAACTCGTAATAGTGCTTCTTTTCCGCCCAATCTCTGATGATCTCCATGTGCGTCGTGTAGTATTAGTCGGAGAATAAAAATAAATCCGAATCTAATGTGTATGGATAGCTGATGTATCGGATAGCGTGCGTTGATCCGGGCTACCGCAATTTGGGTTGGGGGGTATTCGAAATTCGAGAAACTTCGGTCCAATTCGTCGACGGCGGGGTAGAGGACATCGGCCCCGGGTACGGCAAAGACGCAGTCGCGATAACACGCGCCGTGTGCGACTTGGCTGTGGCTTTACAGATGTTCGTGGACATCAAGACACTCGTGATAGAGGACCAGAACATCGGCCCTCGGACTCGGCCTATTAACGTCGCGCTCCAGTGCACGCTGGTGCTGGAGGCGTGCCGGCAAAACAAGGAGATAGACATCGTGGTTCTACCAAGTCAGTCAAAGTTTCGGGAATTTAAGCTACCTAGACTCAAGGGCGGCGGCAGACCCAGCCGGAAACTACAATCGATTCAGTTGTGTCACGATTTATTAGAGGCGAACAACAGCGGAGAGCGCGCGAAGATTGTCTTTGATCGGTTGCCTGGGGATAGGCACGAACATTTGGCCGATGCAATCAGCTTGATGTTTGTGCATCTTCGGACTCTTCGGCCGCAGGGGTCGGGCTGGAAGCTTCAGTCTCGTCGTCGTCGGACTCTTTCTTCTTCTTGCCCTTCCGCCCCGCAGCAGCCGGGCGCGTTCGCTTTTTCTTCGGCAAGCGCTTGGGGGTGAGTGCTGATGGTGATAGAGGTGGTGGAGTCTTCCCCTCCGCCTTCAAGGCAGCCCAGAGCTTGGCACAAGCAAGGAAGCGCTCGTCGGCTGGCAGCAACTTCACGTCGTCAGAGCTCATGGTAGCGCGGACGAATTCGTTGTAGACGTTGGCCTTTCGCTGGACGCGTGGCAGGAGAAAGTCACATTGGGGACACTTGCGGAGAGGCATGACTTGTGTGGTTGTACATACTAGATGAGAATAAATTTCAACGAGGATACAGAGGTCACTTGGCTGTTGGTCGAATTACAGCGCCCGCGTCGCGCTCCGCTGTGTACTCCACTTCGATAGGGCCTCCCGCGTAAAGTTGGCGCCAAATAGCGCGCGACCACTTGTTGTTTGCCTTGTGACACCACGAAAGACCCCCCACACACCCGTTCTCAAAGGCCCACCGGGAACTCTCCTTGATCGTCGGGTACTTGGGATGGGCCATGATTTGGCGATGTAGCTCCTTGATGAGTCGTGGTTCCTTTGCTTCCATGATTTGGCGCTGCAGCTCCTTGATGAGTCGTGGTTCCTTTGCTTCCATTGGGATTGCAAGTTTATGGCGCGCCGCTGATGTTCCCGCCAATTGCCCCAAAAACTTCGACGGCTCAAATGTATACGGCGTCCAGGGCGCCACGGTATTCCTCGACGTTCTTGAAGGCAAGCGAGTAAACGTCGACGCGGAAGAGAGCGGGTAGCGTCGCGGGTAGCCCTTCGCGGCACACGTCGTTGGTAGTGACGACCGGTTGAGTGACAGGCGTGGCGAGTCTCATTTCAAATCCCAGTTGCCCGGCAGTTTCGGTGTGCGGCATCCATGGGTTGCCTCCTGGGGTAGTGAGCGAGACGACCCATGTCCCTACAGATAGCGCGGCGCTGAAGCTAACTCGGAAGCCCTCGCGGCGGACGCTTGCCAACTGATTGACAGCAGCAGCGAGCTGTGCGACGGTGCTGTTATAAGCGAGTTGGGCCGTCTTGTCGCCCTTGTAGTCGATAGTCACAGTGCCTGCAGTAACAGCAGCTCCGCACGTGTAAGTGTAGGTCTTATTGACTCCCTGGACATCCGGCACGATGCGGAGGTGCTCTCGGGCGCCAGTGAAGGTATAGAACCCGTCCATCTCGCCGTTCCATGCACCGCCAAGGTTGCGCGAGTAAGGGATGATGTATACTGCGTTCTTGTTGACGAAGTCACTTGGAAAGACCTTGGCAGCGACGACAGTGCGCAAGAAGGCGCCGTCGATAGGGGTCCCGGTGCCGAGCATTGACTGGCCGGCCACGTTCTCGTGGTCGAAGGTCGCTTTAGGGCCCATGCCGATGTATGCAGTCTTGCCCTCGTAGGTCAGAGCAGCATTGTCGCGGAAGAGTACGACGAGTAAGCCAGAGTGGTGGTTGAACTGGTCCAAATCGATAGTAAACTCGGTTGACGCGGCAATCACCTTGGTAGTGTAGTAGTGCTGGAAGTCGGCGTAGTTGGTCTGGATAGCGCGGGTCAAGCGGAATGCGTTGTCTTCCTTCAGACTCTGAGCAGTGTGCAGCATGGTCTGGGACATGAGTCGCACTTCATTCAACACGATGGTGCCAGAGGCGGACTGAGCGGCCAGGGCACGGATGTTCCCGGTTGGGTAGAACTTCAGCTCGATGTCGCCCGCGAGGTGTGAAGGGTCGGTAGGGTGGTTGCCCATCCATGTGACTTGGAGAGGGAAGTAGAAGTTGCGTGTTTCGTTCTGTTTCAGGAACTGGAGACGGGGCGTGGCACTTTCCGAGTCGAAGTGGGCCAACTCGCCAAGCACTGCCCGCGCGTCCCCCCCAGCACGCTGCATGGCGAGCCAGCTCGTGTCGTCGTGGTTTCGGGCAATTTCGCGACTACTAGATCGGAAGATAGTCTCGATACGAGTGAACCAGTGGGAAGTGGGCAGGAACGCTACGGACGCTGCTCCCGTGTTGGTCACGTTGAACCGGAGCCAGGGTTCCTCAAGTTGAGGCGTGGAGTCGCGCTCAATGTAGAAACTAAAGGGGGCTGTCTGGTTCAGAGCGTCGGTAGAGGCAGCAGGCTGCATGACGAACTGACCGTAGGCATCCTTGCCTCCGTACGCAACAGCGTGCTCCGGGAGCATGGAAACTGTGGCCCCGCTGGCCCCTCCGCTGATTTCCACGCGGCGCTTCTTGCTAACCGGCTCATAGTCTAAAGCTGCGACGTGCTGCGACGTGGACATTGAAGGCTTTAATTATTACACAGAATTTATTGCCTGCGCCTTGGCCTTGGGGGTGGCACAAACTCATTGATGTTAGCGAGCATGAAGTCATCGAATGAGGGTGCGGTCACTCGCCTGTCAAACGCGCCCAAGATAGCCTTGCGGCGTTTGACTGCCCCGATCGCCTCAGACATTCGCTCGAGTGTCGCGATGTGCTTCCGCTTCGTGGCAGCGCGGGTAGTGCGGCGCTCCAGCGTCCTGTAAAGCCTATCCCGCTTGTCTTCCAACTCCTGGAGCTCCTCTCTTGTTTCTTTTGTTTCCGCGTCCTCTTTGTACCACAGCTCTTCGTCTTCGCTCTCGGGCTCTGCCGCCTCCTCTTTCTTCTCTTCTTCTTCCTCGGGCTCTGCCGCCTCCACTTCCACTGGAGGGAGCCGTTCTCTGGCTTCGTCGTAAAATCTTCGCCAGCGCGCCCGGTTCTCTAGGACCCAGGATCTGTAGGTCTCAGGGTTCAAGCCAGAGGGGGGAGGGGGAAAGTTCGTTGCTGTGACAGAATCGTCCACTTCGTTCTTGGCATCGTCGTCTGGTGGCTCCGCGGGGTCAGGGTACCAATGTGCCAAAAGCTGATCTTGTTCCGCGAGTGCGTCGGTGATAGCAAGGTTAAAGGCCTCATTGGCCAACACACCAAGCCGTGCCTGACGCTCGGTCTTGGACTCTCCAAGAACGTCCGGCTCTGCCGCCTCGAGGAAGGAAGCCCGCAGTACTTCTTCGAGGCCTTCAGGCAACAAGTACCTGCGTGCCAAGCGGTACATTGTACGCCAGCGCCTCCTATTCGCTCGCACCCAGTCGCGGTATTGTGCAGGAGCAGTCACTTGCCAAAAGGTCGCGTCCCGCTCTGCAATCGCCCTGTTCAGTTCGTTGAGTCGCTTTCGCTCTGACCGTGTGGTAACCTGTGAAGCGAGTCGGTCCCGCTCCACATTCAGAGAGCTTCTGGGGGGTACTATCATGGGGCCCACAGGAAACCACTTTTTCATCTCGGGCATGAAGTCTTTGGGGTCGCCGCGCTCGCGCCTGAACCTACGAACAACCAGCTTTTCGATGCGGCCTATCACCGCCTCTGCCAAGGGGCGCAGACGGGTTTCTCTGGCCGCAGGGCTTTCTGTTGCTAGTTCGTCGTCGGAGTCAGTCTCTACGGCTTGGATGACAGAAGGCAGCACGGCGGCCTTTAGCTCGGCTAATTCGCGGATAGTCTGAGCAGCTTCATCGACCCCGTCGTCTTCCCCCCCGTCGTCCGGGCCGTCTTCCCCCGGGCCGTCTTGCGGGCCTTGATCCTCGTCGTCGACGATCCTGACGTAATTGTAGCGCGCTGACGTCGCTATGTCCGTATCCTCGTGCCCGAGGATACGGCCAATAAATGTGATCTCCGTGCTGTTATCCCTGGTGAAGTGGTACACCGCGGCGGAATAGACGGCACGCAGAGTGTGGAAGGTCAGCAACTTCTCGTCGTTCTCCCTCTCGTCCAGAGTCTTCCTTTCGTCTGGAATAATAATCTGCTTTAGAATCGCCCGAACAGCGGCGGAGAGGCCGGCGCCGTCCGCGAACTTCCATCCCAGCCGCTCGTTTGTCACTCCCTCGTAGTGGTAGGCGACCCGGCCTTGGAGTCGCGCGATAGCGCCGTGCGGGACCGGGCCTAGGATGTCAAGCGCTTTCACGTCGACCCCTCCCACGTGTGTAAGGAGCTGCCGCTCCACTGTTTTGATCGGGTGAGGGTCGATTGGGGGAGGTCTTGTCATGGTAGGGACGGGCTGGAGCCTCCGCTCCTTTGCAAAACTCGTCTGCGCGAACCTGCCCCCTCCTTCGTCCCGGAATCGTCCAAGACGGAGCAGTTCGATTTTCCTGGCCCCCGTTACTAACCCGAGGAAGATGAGGAGCTTGCGGTTCTCGTATGTATCTATGTCCGCGTTGTCCACGGTAGACCCCAGGTAGTTCCAATCTGTCTCACCACTGCTCTGAGTCTTATAATCTCCATTGATAACTTGTTCGACGCCGGTACTAAGTAAATCTCGAAGCCCCCTGGAGCTGATCTCTATCACCTTGCGGTCTCTGGCGTTGGTGCGGTTGTGTTCGTTGGCTACGTGCTGACTCGCGGTATCCCTGAACGCATTCGCCGGGAACAGCGTCTGCATTCCGCGAAAGATAAAGGATACCTCTGTTTTCGTCTCTAGCCAAAAAAGCTTTCTGAACTTCCTGAGCGTCATGGAGCGTGTGTGAGCGTTCCAGGCAAAGTAGCGAATGCACAGCTGGAGTCCCTCGTACACGTACCTCAAGTCGGCTGCAGTACGGATTAGTTCGTGGGTGTAATTATACAGAGTGGTTAGTGTGGTGCGCTTTCCGACAAGCCTGAAGTCGTCCAGAGGAGCGACGAGTGTCGGTTGGAAGAGGAATTCGCGAAGATATGCGCTATCTTTGATGTTTTCTTCTAACATCCCGGGCATGATAACGCGGCCAGTGATCGCTACGAGCTTTTCGTCGGCCTGGAGCTCCCGCCTGAGGTTAGCTTCAAGCGTCTTGGTGTCGGCGAGAAGTTGAATAAATTGGATTTTGGCGTAGTTCCAACGCGCGGGGCTCAAGACTCGGAAGCGGTGGTTCGCCTCCATAGCGCGCTTCAGTGTGTGCCTTGCTTGAGTTGATTTATACCTTTTGTACAGAAGCCAGTCGCTGTGTGGCGCGAACATAAGGCGCGGTCTCGAGCCGGGTAGATTCATGGGGACTGGGGTAGTAGCGACCAGCCCTCCAGGCATGTACACCATCGTGGCACTGTCGTCAACGTAGACGTCGCTGACGGCTTTAGGGCTCGGAGGAAAGGCGATGAGGGGCAGCGGTGGCTGAGCCTCAAGTAGATTAACTGCCGCTGGGTCGATAATCGGCTCGAATCTGCGCACGCGCTGCGTGTAGCGGCCACGGCGGCGAGGAGGGGCAGTGGGTATGTCAGGAAGGTCGAGAGGCTGGTCGTCGAAGGCAGAAAGGTCTAATGCTGCATCGGCAAACGCGATAGCGTCCTCAGAAACCCCAGTATCGGGGCCGACGCGAGGGGGCATGCTCTGGCTTCGTAGTCAGACAAGACAGTTTCAAGTGGTTTTACATTTATCGGGAGAGTAATTTTAGGGGGATTCAACATATCTGTGGCGTGCAGGTTCCCATACATCTGATTGAAGTGCCAGTCCAAGTGGTGGCAAAACAGGCGCCAGATGAGCTGCTGACGTGCCGCAAGGTGTGGGTTTTTGATTTGACAGAGCAGGACGCTCTGTGCGAGCTTCTCCTGACCGACCAACAAGAGTAAGTGATAGACGACCATGCTATACGACATGAAGTTGGATCGTTCGATGCCGAGCCATACCACCAGTTGGCGCTGTACAAGAGGCCACACACGGTCGAGCTGTCTGAATTTTGCTTCCATGGCCAGTACGACAGCTTGTGGAAAGCGCAGGGGCACGAAGTCGCGGCCTGCCATAACACAGATCTGGTTGGCCTGTTCAACGAACTTGCCCAGCTTGTTGAATTTGAGCAGCCTGCGCACGATGGCGGGGGAGATAGCGCGGCCCGAGTTGCGGAGGTGCTGAATGAACATCTGCAGCTCGAGCGGATGGTTCTGTGCGCCGTCTCCCTGCATGTTCCGCATCACTTCCCTAAGCCGTGTAATGCGCTGGTACGCGTGTATCTTGGCAGTGTTGAGGTCCCCGTAAGCGATGTAGGTTGGAGAGGCACGACCAACGACCATACCACAAGTGTGACAAACGATGTCACACTCCTTATTAGTGTGTGTTTGGAAGGAGTGGTCACACTCGTTGGACTTCGCGGCGCTATGGGAAGAAATGATAGAGGGGCGCAAGAGGTGGAAGTTATCAAGGAGCGCCCGGATAAGCTCGTCTCCAGTCTTACCAGCCGTGATGGAGCTTACAACCGAGTCTGTTGGTGGTGTCTGCATGGCTCGGATGATGGCTTTATGGGCTGTCCAGTCGGCTCCTTTTCCCGCGCAGAACGCGTCGTAGGAGCTATCGGGTACTTCTGCTCGATCCCCTGTCAAAGGGCCTGGTGCGAACTACGACGACCGGCGGACCTGCCGCTGTTGTACATCACTTGTTACGCGAACTACCCAGACTTAACGAAGTATGGACTACCCGAAAAGGCGCCACCACAGGAAAGGCTAGTAATGCTAGGAGGCGACTTGACTATCGAACAATTTAGAACGTATAAGACGCCGGCGCTCAAGAAGAATGTACAGCGAGACGCTGTGGACTATAAAAACAGGAAGTGCGCCAAGCCATTTACTATCAAAAGGACAACTCAGCGACTCAGTGTGGTCACTCCGGCAGGGGCGGTGTTGCGGCCGTTGGGCAGCTTGGGGCAGCGGCGGCCGCGGGACAGCTTGGGGCAGCGGACTTGGGTAACTCGGAAGACTTTGATGCGGAAGGCGCAGCGGCGACGACCTTCTGGCGCTTGGTGATGGGGGGGAGGCACTCGGGGTGCGCGTAGGTCGTTGGGTCCGAAAGGGGACGGCCGCATTTCGCGCATGGCTTGGTTACTGCGTCCTCCCAGTGGTCTACCGCCTTGGTTTTGCGCTCGATAGTGCCCGCCGGCTTAGCGCGGTGCGGTCCGAGGGCTCCGTAGCACGTGGCGTGGTAGAGCTTCCCTGCGTACTCCCAGTGGTCTTCCGGCGCGACCAGGTCGCGGCAAATGACGCACTCGGGGCGAGCTTCTTCTGGCTCGACCACGTCCTTGACCACTAAGGCGCGCTTCTTGGATTTGCGCTTGATGGTGACTGCAGCTGCAGGCTTGGCGGCGGCTGTGGCTATCTTGCGCTTCTTGACGGGCTCTTTCTTCTTCTTCTTCTTCTTTGCGTCGGCGCCACTGGCTCCCCCGACCATAGGCTGGACATCACAGGCGGCTGTCCGGACCTGGGCTAAGATCTGTGCCCCTTCGACGGCAGCGACGACTTGCAGGATGAAAGGGCCGTGGCCATTGGACGTGTTGATAGAGCAGACAGGGGCGAGAAGACTGAGTCGCATAAGTCCTTGGATGTGCTTCAGCTGGTAGGAGGTGCTCTTGGTCTTTGTGACAGTTCGGATGAACGATTCGCGGTCCTCTCCAGACGATGCTAAGAGTCCGGCTGACTCTTCGACCGCGATAGTCAATGCGCCTTCGCGCTGGAACCTCTTGATCATAGCCTCGATGTTCTTCATTTGATAAAGATTCGTGGCCGTCAGGAACCCAACGTCGCAGCAGTGAGTCACATACGAGTCCGTCGCTGGCGCGTCACTGCATCTGCACTCGAGGGGAGGGCTGCTCCATCCAGTCGGCGAAGCCAACTCGTGGAGCGGATAGATAGCGTTGTTGCCGTCCTCGGTCTCCGTGTAAATGCGCATGCCAATGCTGTTCTCGCCCGGCCTTTCGAAGTAGAAGGTAGAGGTCGGTTGTAGGTCTTTGAACGGGGCCAGCAGTTCTTTGAGCTCGACGACGAAGGCCACCACTGGGTGCTTCAGCTCACACGGGATAGCCCAGTTAAAGCGGATGTAGACCCGTTGGTCAGCGCTCGAGCCAGTGATAGTTATGCCTTTGCCGTCGACTCGTAGGAGAGCGTCGAATAAGATGGGTTCGGCCACTTCTAAGAGGTGTCTAAGTGCTTTAGCTTGAGCAACCGACTCGATGGAATATCGGATCATTAGGGATCGATTTTTTATGGCGCCCAAAAACAGTCAATGTACGTTATTAGACTTTGACGTGTTTTTTCGCGCGCAACCCCTTCGACGCACTTCAAGAGATGATTGCCCTATCGGTAACTCTGCGCCAGTCGGTGCCGTCAGAGAAGGCAGTAACTGCGCCGCCGGCCTCGTCCGTGATGAAAACTGTCGCCCCTGCGCCTGCAGTCGCAGCACTAGGCACGCCGACGACCGTGTAGCTTGGGGCTACGATAGGGACGTAGGACAGCACTTGAGATGGGTTGATGGTTAGGGCATCAGCGCCGTTGCAAGCTACGGTCACGTTGTTCCCCGCTTGATAGTAGATCCCGGACTTGTTGTCGTTGCCGAAACTGTATGACGGGGCAGCCTGCGTACCGTTGCTGATCCGTATAGGAGTATAGGCCGCCAACTGCGAAGTTGTCCAAACGGCGCGCTCCGTGCCTCCCGTAGTAACCGATAGTTGGTCAGCGAAGCTGTTGAAGATGCCAGTGTTTGTGTCTCCAGCAAAGGTATAGCTCGGGGCAGCATCCGAGCCAATAGGAGCTACAAACGGCACAGCAGAGGTTAGCGCGGTAGTGGAGACGTTGGCGCGCTCTACACCTCCTGTGGTTATGCCAACCGTATCAGCCGCAGTGCGGTAGAACCCAGTGTCGGTGTCATTGGAGAAAGTGAGGGTTGGAGCGGCGGCGGTCCCATTTTCTACGCGTGCTGGCAGGATGAAGGCCGTGCCTGTCGCCCCGAATAGGAT
>ERZ1292644.1794-Hain-H14-01um-R2-1794-length-10526-cov-5_pt1 | contig 10526 bp, 10 predicted proteins | sample MGYA00564402_ERZ1292644 | MGnify/ENA primary metagenome ERZ1292644 (study PRJEB36523, sample SAMEA6512644) | groundwater metagenome | collected 2019-01-09 | study: AquaDiva: Metagenomics assemblies of 32 groundwater samples | reverse complement strand
TTCTTGCCCAGGCGAAGCTTGCCATATCCATTGCTTTCCTTCCACCCTTTCCAGTACCAACACGTCTCTGTTTTCTCGACACGCGCCCAGAATTTATCTATGCTACTCGCCTTCAATGATGTGGGCAATTCACGGATTGTGAGATGCGATGCCCGCACGCAGCGTTTCTCAGAACACCCGTGTTTAAGAAAGCAGGGTTGTGGAAGTTCACCCCGTTGCAGTTCCCACCCGACATGATGCGCAAGCCTTGTCTTTCCGCCCGACTTGACCGTGCCATACCCATCGCTTTGCACGCTGCCCTGCCAAATCCAGCAGCCGGCGCCCCGCTGTTTCTTGATCTTGAGCCAAAATCGAATAGGCTCCGGCAGTCGTGGTGCATATCGACCCCGTCGGTTGTCATAGTGTGTTCCGCAGAAACCATCATGAGATCGGCGGAAGTTCCTACAACCCTCAACGATGCACGGTCCTTGGCTCTCTTCATAATGACGCCAGCACAGCTTTAAAGCTTTAACTTTCCTCGAACATCCCTCTATGGAACACAAGGCTTCTTCTAGCATACCGCCCTCCATTTGGCATAGAGTAACTATAACAGTTACCAACTGGAGTAATTATACTAGAAAAACCCATTATTATCAACCTATTCGAGATAATATGCGCAAACTTCGACAGCGCCGGTGAAGGAGGCGTGGGTCGGTTCCCAGCCATAGCCCGTATCCAGCGTTGCGGGGATGACCAATTCTGACTCTGGATTCGCCCACCATTGCCATGGGGCCCGCTGATTTAAGGCCATACTGAAAACCTCGCTGTTGGCGGTATAGGTCGGTTCAACCGTGTGATTGATCCCAGCGGTGAGCAAGGCTGCCGGATTCCCTGGGTCCAAGGCCCGAGGGGTGAAAGCGGTTGCTGTGCCAGAGGCAGTACAGAGCCGCACTTCCCAGAGAATGGCATTGTCGGCAGGAGTCGCACTACTGCCCAGCGTGAAGTGATAGACCCAGGCTCGACGGGTCGTCACACCTTCGATCGTGACGACGCTATCTGTGGGGCTTGCAACGTTTTGATCCCCGGCAACACTATAGCGGTGTCCAGCCATCCTCTTCCTCCTCTAGCGTCGCCCGGCCCCAACCTGAGACCGGCGATAGTATTGCTGCCTCGTGCGCGCTTGATCATTCACCAGGGCCGTCAAGTCTCGCGTGGCCTCATGTGCCAGGAGCGTCAGCGTGTTCGTCGGCATCTCCGGAGTATCCCCGGCGAGGCGAAACAAGGTCTGGCTCACCAGCACGTGGGGATGATCCAATACGACATCGTCGTCCAGCTCGAAGCGCTCCACTGCCGCGATGTATTGTCCACGCCCGCGGTAGGCCGTCGTCCCATTCGCATCCGGCAGTGGATTCAGATACAGCGTGCGACCCATGATCGTAAACCGACTGGGGGGCCCTGTGGTCGTCCGGTCGAAATCATTCCACTCCAGCGGGTGCCGGTAGCTGAGTGGGAGGAGACTCGTCCCATCGTAGGCGTACAGGCCGCTCAGTGGCTCATCACTGCTATTCGGCTTCACGGGGTGCAAGAGCCGGCCGAAGTTGCGTGGCAATGGGTACGTTTCATGACTGGTGGAGGTCAGAAAGATGGCATCATTCAGTTTGGTCAGGGCGTCCAAGTCATAGATCCCCGCCAGCCACACCAGCGTGTCGAACATGGCACTTTCCAGCTCGTTCACCACCGCATCCCCGAGCTTCAGACGCCGGGCGCGCAGTAACGCGAGGTCCAGCAGGTCACCATAGGTCATGCTGGTCCTCCATCACCGCGTCAGAAGCCAGTCGCAGTTCGACGTGTGTGGCCCTGACGTGTTAATCACAAACCCCGTGGTCGCTTTCGCCGTCACCCACGCGGAGGTTTCATTCTCCCCGCATGTTACCTGGACGAAATAGGTTGCATTCACCTCGTTAACGCCGGTGCCGTCGGTGGCGAACGTCACGGTGGTCGGCGTGGTCCCATCCAGGAGCTTCGTCCCTCGCATGTTATTTGCACGCACGCCAGTAGAAGAAACGCCCTCAATACGTTTCAGTCCATCATGTGTGTATGCTGCAAGAGATGAGTCACCTACAACATCGATGATGTTGGCAAGAGACACCGTGGGTTTCTCTGCGGTGAATGGGTCAGCTAACGTAGTGATAAATGTATTGTTGATGAATGTATAGGAGCCATTATTGCCCCCATTCAAGAAGAAAGCCCCTGCGGCTGCTGGGTTACTCGTATCGAAGTAGTTATGCGCCAGAAACAATGTCCGAAATTGGAAGCTGATGATGCGTCCATTAGCGGCCAACTGGCCCGCACTTGCCAGTCGCCAGCTATTCCCGGTCACGCTAAATGAACCGCTTCCACTACTAGGCCCGCCTGTGACGAGAAACGCCCTCGATTGTTCAAACAGGCCATCTCGAATGGCTGTGGGATCGTTGGTGTTCTGTACACTAAAATCGGAGATCTCGTTGTTCCCGCCACCGCCGCCATGCCAATTAAATGAACCGTTGACGACGTAGACACAATACTGCCCAGTTGCTCCGCCTGCACAAGCAGACTCTTCAAAGTTATGGGCTTTGGACTGTGAATGTTCTATTCTGAATGCCGCTAGAGAATAATTGTGGACATAGACTTTATATAAATAAGAACGGTCGTTGTTTGCATCCCCACCAGCCCCCTGAGCAGCTCGGTAGCCGACTTCCACGCCGCCATTTGTCCCCTGAATGACGATGTTCTGCATTTGAAGGGACGACGGGGCGAGGACCGCTTCAACGCTATTTTCACTTTGAATCCCTGTTAAGAGGGGTACTGCCGTACTGGAGATGATGTGCATGTTCTCAATACGCATATGCTGCGTATCCTGGAACAACCACATGGGCGTTGTCGCATTGCCTGTCCATGTGATGTCGGCCCCGTTCCCCTCGATCATGCCACGCTGCGCGGTGTTGATTGTGAGCACGGAGGACACTCGACACCGACCGTTCAGGGGGAACGAGACGCGAGAGAAATTGTGCGTAGTCACGTTAAGTGCGGCGGTCAGCGCGGCTACGATGCCAGGCGTATCGTCAGCCACATTGTCGCACACGGCGCCATACTCGCTAACATCGTGCCCCAGGTTGAGACGGCTTGGACGCACGGCGAACCGGTTCGCTCGCCGTGCGACGGTGGTGATCGCCGAGTTGGTGCCGGTGTCGACATAGGCCAAGAGGATCATATTCGTGGGAATGTCGGGATCGGTGCTCGCGGCCGCGCACTCGATGCGAATGAGATGCGCTCCGGACGGGGTGCCGCCACTCCCAATGCGGTCCTTAAATGTGCATCCAGTCCCACCCGTGATCGTGGGGGTCCCCGTGTCGCTCGGGTCTGCCAGAAGAAACGTCCGGCGCGTGGCCACATAGGTTGCCGCGGTGGCCGATTGCTGGATGACATGCCCGTCGGCGCCGAAGGCGTCCAGGGCTGGGATGGTATGCGTCAAGTTCCCACTGGTCAGAGGAGTCGTCCAGGTGTAGACAAACCCGCTCAAGCCTCGTGCCGCACGCGCGGCGTCCTCGCCATAGAGGAACGTCTCCGTCAACGCACCCCAGTTGCTCGGGGGCGTCGTGAACGAGGGAATCGCCACAATCGACTGATTCGCCCCGAACACGGCCGGTGTGAATGCCGCCAAGGCAGTCAGCAAACACCACGTAGCCATTCGTTGCCACATCCTACCTTCTCCTACGGTACTCGCACCGTCAGCGTCTTCGCCGTCGTGTCCTTGAGCACTGTGCAACCCGGTGCACAGCGTAGTGTATAGCCTGCATCCACCTTCAGCGTCGTGCCGTCTGTGCGCACTGTGATGGCATCGCTCTCCGGTGCCAGCAGGACGGCCCCTGTGAGCCCGTTGAGGGAGATGACACCACTGGATGGCCCCGGTGGTCCCTGGGGTCCGGTAGGGCCTGTCGGTCCCTGGGCGCCCACGACACCTGGGATGCCCTCGGGGCCTGGCATCCCTATAGCCCCCATCACCCCTTGAGGTCCCTGTGGTCCGGTAAGTCCTACTGGCCCGGCGGGTCCCACGAGCTGCTGCCATGTGGTTGCACCTGTGGCGAGAAAGAAGGCGTGGGTATCCTGGGCATACGCCATGTCCCCCGCCCGCAGGCCGGACATCGGCCGCTCGGAGGCCAACGTACAGTTGAAATAGCGCGCTGGATTGCTCGATGCCGACATTTTGTTCGTGATGCAGCTCGCCTCTGCAAACACCGCGAGGCCCACGATTGCGATGAGTATCCAGCCAAGAGTTTTCATGGTCTCCTCATTTGGCAATGACACAGTTCCCAACACAAGTCGGGGCATAGACCGAACCTATGCCGCCATTGCCGATCGTCTCGTTGCCTGTGGGGTAGGCGCCAATATTTACAGCAGCGCCTCCGTCCACGCCACCAACACGCCCAGCGTTCACGAGGGGAGATCCCCCCTGGAGCTTGAATACCGTGGCTGGAAAGGGACTCGTGAGCGGACCCACAAAGAGCGGATCGGCTACGATCGCGGTGAGATCATACCCGCGAGCCTGCCACTGCGTCAGCGACTCTATGGCACCGGCACCAATGTATGGCGCGAACCGCGCCTGGGCGCTGGAGAGCCCGAAAAAGCTGGAATAGTTCGAGAGGAGATCGGGCGGGACATCTGGGTCAGGATGCGCCCAATCGTTGTAGACATGGTGCGCCTGATCGCTCCCCGTCGTATCTCTGCGCACGATGGCGTTGTTGTACACGCGCATGCTGGGGCTACCCGAGGGCGCGGGGTCGGCCACCACGCCAGCCGACACGTCATAGATGGTGTTGTTGTAGATTTGCAGGTTCCTGGTCAGACGGTCGAGCGCATATATGCCGCGCTGCGCGCTGACGATAACGTTGTATCGCACCACATTGTCCGAGGACGGGAGATCATACGTGTTGACAATGCGAATGCCGGGGTTGTTCTGGGTGCCTAAAATCTCAAAGATGTAGTTGTACTCAAAGATATTGCTCAATCCTCCCGATTTGTTGTAAATACCGGTCTGACAGCGGGAGATATCGTTATGGTGGATGTTAACGCCCTGGTTGTTCCACAACTTGATGCATGATCCGTTCCCGGACTGATTGTCGATCGAGTACGAATTGCGCACGACGTTGTTGCGGATGATGACCTCCACCGAGTTCTCGATCCACACACCGTCGTAGTTGCCGCTGCCGCTCCCCGGGCCTCGCTCGATCAGGCTATTCTCCAGGACACACCCCTGGCAGTCATTGAAGCGCACGTACGCGCCGGTCCCGGAGGAGATCCCGTCCCAGATGATGTAGGAGCGGCCCCAGGATCCGAAGACCGGATTGGTTTCCGGGTTGGAACTCAGGAGGCGTGTCACGAGGGGCCGGTGGCGTGGCCCGCTCGAGGGGGTATACGCCCGAAGGGCAATGGGGGCAGAGGCGGTCCCGGTGTTGACTGGGTTATACTTGATCGATACGGTGATGTCTGACGCGGGGACGATGTCGGCATAGGTGCCGTTCTTGACATACACCGTGTCCCCCGCCACAACCGGCGTATACGGTCCACCTGAGCCACCGGACTCGCGAGTCGAGATGCCATCCACAGCGCGATGGAGGGTTTTCCACGGCAGCGCTTCGCTCGTGCCCGCGTTCGCATCATTCGCCGAATCGTGAGTCTGATCGACATAGTACGTCGCTGCGTCCACGGTTGAGAGGATAGACAGAAGGATCATCATCAATACAAAGAAGTTCATTGCACAAACCCCGTCGCGCGCTGGCCACCCGCGCCTTCAATGCGCTGCACCGCACCAATATCGGTGTAGCCCGTGCTTACTGCACCAGAGAACAGGCCAGGGAATCCAGCCGCCTTCATCGCGGTACCCACACCCCAATTGCGCCCGGTTGTGATGCGCCACACCTTATCAGCGGTGGCATCCGTACCAGGAGCAATATCGAGTGTAACCGTTGTCGCGGTATGGGCTGTGATCCCGTACATCCCAGCGGTGATCCCCGTGCCTGAGACGAGATATAAGTAGTCCTGACCATCAACAACCGTGGAGAAGTCACCGCCCCCTTGAGTTAGCACAGAGCCTGACGTAGTGGCTGTTGCACCTGTGAGCTGCGCTACGCTCGTAAACGCCGGCGCGGTTGTCAGACTGCTCTTTCCTAACACCCAATTCGTAGCATTGGTGGTGTTGTTATTGTACGTGTTGTAATCATCAAAAGACGCTGTTTGGACATCCGCATGGGTTACGCCTGTCACGAACCCATAGATGATGCTGTTGATGAGGTGAACATTCCTAGTTCCCGTAACGAGATCAATCCCTACGCCCTGTTTTGCTTCTGTTCCGTATAACGTTACATTCTGAAATGACAAATAGCCCGTCGAGACAGCCGTCGTTACTATAGCTGCATCGGTGACGTTCGAGGCAATGATACAGTTTGAGATCACAAGATTGACGTTTGCCGAGATTCGTATCCCGATATCGGAATCATGGAGGTAACAACCACTGATAAATAGGCTAAGGGCCGATTGAATCGCACGGCCACGGTAGGAAATGGCCTCTGTGTTGAAGATCAATGCAGCGGCGCCTGTGATAATGGCATCTTGCGCTGCGGTTGTGGAACGATTCTTGACCTTGAGGTTTCGGATAGCACTGTTGGTACCGAGGGTCAGGACATCCCCGGTAGACGTGCTGCTGTTCGAGATGTCGAGGTTGTAGAGGTTCCAGTTTGCAGCCAGAACAAAGCTAAACGTGACCGTGGCAATCGTTGGCCCGTTGGCAATTGTGGGCTTATCCCCCCGCGCGGTTTGGTACCCTGCTACGACGATCGGGTTCTGGGTTCCACCAGCCGCTGCCAGCGTAACGGTTTCACCGAAGGTAAACGCGCCTGCCTTCAGCCAGAAGATATTTCCCGCCACGCCGGACTCAAAGAAATCATCATCAAGCGTCGAGTTGAGTGACATGGCGCCACCAAGGCGCTGAGCGCACACCGCCGTGGCTGTGCCAAGCGAGCGATCCACGGTCGCGGTTGTGCCAGACACCGATACAATTTCAAACCACCCAGTCGTACACGTGGCGCCCGAGTTGGTGTGCAGGATATTCCCGACCCAACTCAGGTCAACGGGGGTCAGAGCCGAGGTGAGTTCTGTTGTGACTGCCCCGACGACGCCATCAGTGACGATAACCCCTGCAGCCGTTCCTTGCGAGTAATCGACACCGAACGTTCCGCCTGTAGGGCTTGCCACAGAGGCTGTGCCGGCTGAGGTATTCGTGACCCATCTGACTTCGAGATTCACGGCTGTGCCCGTGGAGAGGCAGCGAGCCGCTCCCACCGCCGCATTCACCGTCGCGGCGTTCGCGGCCGTCGAGGTGATCTGAAAGTAGCATCCCCCACCGGCCGTGCCCGCCCCGCTCGTGTTCCAGTTGGTGCCCGAGCGGATAAACAGCCAGGTGTTATTCTGCCTGGCCACAAAGTTGAAGCTCGCCGATGTGCAAACCGGAGCCGTGCCTGTCGCGGAGGTACAGGCCAGATCAGTTAGGAAGTTGGCATTCTGGGTGTTAAACCCACCACCGTTGACGTTCGAGGCCGTAGCCGAGGCATTCAACTCCCACACCGTGCCCGCAGCCAGCGTGGCGAAGGCTTGCGTGGTGGTGAGCAGGACGAGAATAAGGGCCCGCAGCAATCGGCGCATCATAACGAACACTCCACGCCAAAGACCGCTTCAGTGGCGACTCCACCTACGGCGCTTAACTGCATGATGTACACATCGTTCAGGGCCACCGCCGTCGTGGTGAAATCCGTCACGGTGGTGCTACGCAGAAGCGTCCCTGCCGAGATCGACACACCAGCGGTGTTGATCGAGTCTGCCACGGTCGGAATCGCGGTGCCCGTGGCCCGCTTCCACACCTTGAACGTGGCGGTATCAGCCAAGTCCAGCGTAATGTACCATCCGTTGATCGTGCAGGCGTGGGGAATCTCAAGCGCAGCTTTCATGTTCCCCGTGACAAGCGGGGAACCTGCACCATTGAAGACGCCTCCAAAGATCTTCTTGTGGGGAGACGTAAACGTGTACGTTTTCGCTCCCACATCCTTCACAATCTTCACCTGTGGGAGCGTTTCGACCATGCTGTAGGCTGCGTCAATGGTCACCATCGATCCTGCTGCGATGACGGTGAGCGCATCACTGCCCGCCGCAATGGAGAGAGCGCCCGTGAGACCGTTCATTGATGTGACACCGGATCCGACGAGGTTTGTATAGGCCCCCGCACTTTCGCTCACTTTCCATTTATTGTCGTCGCTATCAAAGTAGAGTCGTCCGCGCCCCGTCGGCGCTGTACTTTGCGTGGCAACCCCCTGCATCTCCAACAGTTCGATGCGCCCGCTCCCGCCGATTAACTGCTCGAGCGACTCCTGCGCCCTCGAGGAATCAATGTGGCTAGCCCATGAAGGCACCAGCAAGAAGGAGAGTAAGAAGACACACCCCAGTACTCGCCGCCACGTCCATTTAGCGTTCGGCACGGGCGTACTCCTCACGCACCAGCAAATATGCCGCAATCAGGCTGTCCGCCGGATTCGCCGCGACCCCCGTGATTCGTATTTGCAGGTACCGATTCAAGGGAGCCGAGACCGAAAAGGTGTTCCAGCCTTCGGTATTGTTGGCCCGATCCAGCAAGGTCGAGGCCGTGATATCTGAAGTATCGTCAAAGCTGGACCATTGCGACCCATCCCACGACATGCGATATTCGGCCTTCACATCGGCAGTCCCCGTGACTGACGAAGCCTTCAACAGGAGGCTTTCCACCCGTGCCGCCGTCTCCAGGTTGATGACCAGGCTCAGAATCGCCCCCGTGCCATTGACCAACTCCGATTCCGTGTCGAAGAGCGGATAGCGTCGCAACATGGTATTGCTCCGGCCCGCGGCGCGTGCGGCGTCCGTCCCCGCCAGCACGGGAGCACTCCCCTCATCCGCCTGCGCCTCTTGCAGCCGCAGCACATCTTCCACCAGCACGTCCAGCCGCTCTTCCAGCGCGTGCAGAGCATCGGGGGTGACGAACTCTTCTGCCATCACGGTGCAGGAGACCTCTCCCGTGCTGGCTTTGAATCGCAGGGTTTCGCCGATATGCAGCTTGAGGCTGAACAGCAACGTCTTTCGAGGCCGCAAGCTATGATTGCGATAGAGGTAATACTCACTACGAGCCAGCATCGTCGGATTGGTTTCGCCGGTTTCAAACAGCCGCTGGTCCCCTTGACGATCCTTGCCTGAGACGACGACATCCACATCGGCCCAGGCCAGCGTGCTTTGGTTGCAAAGTACCACCTCAACCGAAACGGCACCCCCTTGGACAAGGGGCACCGCGTAGACATCAGTCAATGTTCGAGCGGGCAAGAACTCCTGATAGGCGATCATCTCAGTGCCCCCTTACGCTCGAACGTAGAATTCCTCGTTCCGCCCTTCCACCCACGCAGCCTGGGCGAAGCCGCCCAGCAGAGCGACGGTGCCACCGTAGTAGACCAGGAGGGTCGCTGGGCCGACGATCATCTCTGGCCACTTTGGTGCATAGACCAACTCCAGACGTTTCACATTGACCCCGACTGCCGTTGAAATATCAACGGTATCCACCGTCCGGGCCAGTTCCATGTCGAGCACCGGGTCTGCCGCAGCCCCCCCCGCAGGGGTGGTGGTCATGTCTGCCGTAAAGGTAGAACCGACACGGCAGGCTGAGCCCTGCCCCAAATCTGTGCGCATGTTGATCGGAAGCTCCGCGGTGGAGGTTCCGTCACCCGTCCATTGGCCATACGGATCTACGGCAAACAAAATCTCATTCTCGTCACTATCTGACGCAATCAATCCAGGTTGCACCTGGCACGCCATGTAGACAGGTCGAATGGTGTAGCCCGTTGGCACGGCAATGGCCAGTCTTGGCTGATCGATATCGATGATCGCCGCGGCACCACCACCGGCAGCAGGCGTTGAGAATGCGCCCACGGTGACCCGGCGGCCAAACCCCTTGGCGATCATCTGATCGATTTCTTGCACAACCGTCGCGCCGCCGAAGGGCGAGCCGCCCTGATAGACATCACCGCCGTTAAACAACTTCAGGATCTTCCGAACGTCCATCGTCGCTCCTTGGCCATGCGCCAGTCGCTTGTCCTACAGCGCATTACCGTCTAGGTTTATTTGCTTGGCCGCCGTCATGGCCCGTTCGTAGGCACGGCGTTCTTCATTCGTCCAACAGTGGTTCATGTCCGCCAGTGCCATGGCCAGCGTGTCGAGGCCATTGACTAGCAGCCGAAGACTATCCTGCAGGACTTCATGCGATGGGGCACCACAGTTCCGACAGAGCCCCAGACCACTCCGCCGGGCCATTTCATCGTCATAGAATGCTGGGCTTACGAAGGTACCACAAGCCTGTCCCATCACCGTTTCGCCTTCTTCTTGGTCTTCGCCTTGCCCTTACGACTCATCCCCGCTTCGGAGAGCGCGATCGCCATGGCCTGAACCCG
>ERZ1292644.1793-Hain-H14-01um-R2-1793-length-10531-cov-8_pt1 | contig 10531 bp, 12 predicted proteins | sample MGYA00564402_ERZ1292644 | MGnify/ENA primary metagenome ERZ1292644 (study PRJEB36523, sample SAMEA6512644) | groundwater metagenome | collected 2019-01-09 | study: AquaDiva: Metagenomics assemblies of 32 groundwater samples | reverse complement strand
ACCACCCCACCCGTGGATATGGCCCGTTCCACACGTTGGGCAGTTTACGAATAAGGCAAGTCCGCCTTTTCCGTAGGTAAGATGATGGATAGGAGCGAGTGGAGGGACAGGCTTAGGCATCGGGGGCCTGCGGCAACAGGGTCGCCAGCCGGGTGAAGACCTGGACCAGTTCCTTCTCTAGAGCTCGAACAAGCGCAAGGGCATGGAGCATATCATCATGAACGAGGCGGGCTTCAGGGGTTAGACTCACGAGTCAACCTTTCTCCCTTCAGTATCAGGGGTCGATAGCAACAGGGTAAGGGCACGCGTGGGGTCTTGGTCAGACCAGCTCACCGGCCATGTCACCGTGACCATCAACGGAACGGGGTTCTTGCGAATAACGGCCACGCCACAGCCTTCGGGAATCCATCGAACCAATCGATACCCGCGCTTGTGTGTGGCCAGGAAATCGATCAGTCCGGTTCCCAAGCTTCCGTAGACCGTGGAGGCCACGATCTCGTCGCGCGGATACGAACTCCCGTCCGCGTAGCCGGGCATGAAGCCTGGGTCATAGTAGAACGCCTCGACATCGTGAATGATGACCTGGGCCCCAACGGGGAGCAGTGGGTCGAGCGCATCAAGCTCTCGCATCAGCGTGTAGTAATTGTGGTCGGTATCGAGAAGCACCACGTCATAGGGCCCTGTCAACGTTGGGAGGACGCGGTAGCTGACCCCTTGATGCAGCGTGACCCACTCCGGCACATCGCTGAGGTCAGGCAACACATCGTCAGAGACAATTGTCAGATGGTAACCAATCTCTCCGCCCAGCGTAGCCAGGTTGTGACTGTTCTCTCCAAGCAGGGCCCCCAGCTCCAGCACTGCACGTGGCTTGGCCTCCCGAAGCAACTGCTCGATGTTCAGATACTGTTGCCAATGTGTTTTCACGGCTTCTCGTACACGCTTACGAAGCTGAGCTGATTCCCGCAGTCGGGCGTGTAGGCCACCTGACGCAAACCCGCCGCTTCTGCCATGGTCCGCATGCTGTTCGGCGTGAGCCCGTGGAGGTGGGTCACGTCGAGGGGCACGCCGTCAACAATCTCTTCGTTGGGTGAGGCAACAACGAGCTTCCCGCCCGACTTAAGAATGCGCGTCCACTCCCGCAGCACGGTGACAATATCAATACAGTGTTCCAGTACATGTCGCCCCACGATACAATCAGCGCTGTCATCCTCGAACATGGGCATGGGGCGGAAGATATCTGCGACGATCTGGGCCTTGCTCTTGTGGCGCCAAGGGGTCACATCGCCTTCGAAATACTGATCCACGCCAATGGCCCACGGAACAGTCAAGCGCTCGCCACATCCCATGTCGAGCACCCGAGTGCCTTCCGGAGAAACCCACCCCGCGCACGTTTCATTCTCACGCTGCGTCACGTTATGAAGGGCCCACGTCGTGGGCTCACCCTGCGACCCAAGCGTATGAAACCACGGCTTTAACCCGTGCTTGGCGATCAGCGCATTGTTTGTGCGCTCGGACATATCCGTGCTGTTCCACTTATCTCCGTGGACCGCTCGTCCCGTCACCTCACCATGGTGGAAAATGAAGAGGTCATTTCGTACCATGAGCGTGTAGCCGGCTTGACGCAGGCGCATGGAGAGATCGATATCGTCTCCACCCGGCAGACCACAGTCAATGCCTCCCACCTCGTCTAAGGCCGAGCGCCGCACCATCATGAAGAACCCGATGAGATACGTCACTGGGAAGTATTGATAGGTCGGCTGCATAGAGATGTTCTGAAGACCCGCTACGAAGTTCGACGTGGGTCCGATTGCACCCAACTGACGGTTCCGGAAAGGCCATAGCAGGTTTCGTGCCCAGTATCGCGATGCGTTGGGAACCACGATATCGTCATTGGCGAAGAGCACGAAGGGGGCATCGCTGAATTCAAGGCCGGCCTTTAGGCCCCCTTCCCAGCCAAGATTAGATTTCTGGTGCAAGACTACAATCTGGGCTTGGGAGTCTGGAGCTACGGACGGGATATTCTCTGGCGCTCCGTTGTTTACAACAATGAGGCGGAACGGATACCACGTCCATGTTGCCAGAATCGACTTCATGGACCCCGCAAGGTAGAGCGGATTATCATACGTGACCATGATCACGTCGAGCGGTGCGTTATCGGCATGTTGGCGGCTGACCAAGCTCATCGCATTTCCCCCCACGTTGGAGGATCAACCAGCGCCGACAACTCGTCATCACGCGCCCGAGACGCCTGCTTCTCGTAATCCTCTTCGTTGATGACGGGCTTATACCCCATGTGCCCGAGCTTGACTCGTGTATCTGAGAAGATCCGTGCGCCACATTCCTCTCGGGCCTTGTAGCAAAAGAAGATATCTTCGCCCGAGCCCGTCGTGTTCATGAAACGGGGTGGGGTCATCCTTCGGGCCATGGCAGCCGTGAACACCACTGCGCCAAAACCCACCGCGTCACACTCCACAAGCGAATCCTTGGGGTAGCGCTCGACGGCGCGGTTTTTGACAAAGGGCTTGTGAGTTCCCTTGTCAAAGCCGGTAATCTGCCGATACACGACAGGACGATGTGGGGCTCCCCGGGTAAAGGCCAACGCGCCGCAGAGATCTGCGGGGCCATGCACCACCGTCTCAGCCAGGCGGAAAAAGGTATTGGGGTCTCCCACCATGTCATCGTCAACCATAAAGATGAGATCGGCTCCACCTTCCAAGGCCTTTTCCGTGAGAAGTTCCCGAGCAAAGGGGGTCAGGATCTCTCCAACCGTCGTACTGTAAAACTCATACCACACCTGATGCTCGGAGACAACACGGGCGTATGGCTGGCCTGTAATCGACTCAACCAGGACTTGGAGTGCTTCGGAGTCAAAGGTTGAGCGGTGGAGAGTATGAACCCATCGAGCCCGCTCTTCCCGCGCTCCCTGCCGCATGAACCACACGAGACGGTTGTCATAGGCCAAGGGTTCGGTGTACCCCATATTTGGGATACAACAGTAGACCTTGAGCGGATGGGCCTGCGGAAAGCTTACCGGGACCATAGCGCCAACCACAATTGACGAAGGAGCCCGGGCCAGAAGTCTCGAAAGTAGTGTCCCATGTGTTGCCCCTGCCGCTTGGCCGAGAACACACGGTCACACGTTTGACACTTAAAATAGGGTCCTCCCTGGGCCATATGAGCCTTTCTGGCGACTACCTCGCCGAAGGGGAGTAAGACGGGGCGTCCCCCGTCATGAATACCGGCCCCCGCCGCGTCCAGCGGTACGTCTACCCCTGTAAAGGGTCAAACGCCGGTACGGGAATTCTTCTTAGAGCCCGCCCTTGAGGTAGCCAGACGTATACGCGGCTCCCGTGGGACCGGCTGAGGAGACGTTCACGGTGACCATGTTCCACATGATCTTCCCACCGTGAAGCAGGATCGTCGGCGCGACGCCTGACGAGAACGTGCCATCGAAAGCTACGGGGATGAGGTACTCGCCTGGGAGAATCGACGTGTTGTCAGAGATTGACGTCGAGATCATGACGGAAGCGCAATAGCCCCACACGATGACACGGCCCACGGCGTTGGTCGCAATATCTTCCGCCGCGACTCCGTGCCAGGACGCCCCGCCACTCCGTTCTCCTGACACAACTGAGCGCGTGGGCATGAAGACCTGCTCACCCCGCGAGACCGAAGCGGGATGGAGCACAAGCGCCGCCGCCATGCCGGTCGTGATTGACGCGGCATCCACGTTACGGCCGACGGTGTAAACAGTATCGTTGTCTGTTCGGTTGATTCGCTGAAACTGCATTCAGTTCGTGCCTTTGTCTCCCCGAGAGGTAGACAGCCCCGCCGCAGGGCTCACTCCTATTGCCACGGACGCATCGTGGGAGCGAGGGTTATGTGTGAACACGCGAGTTTCACTGCACGGTAAAAGAACCCGTTTCAGTGAAACCTAACGCCCAAGAACGTACCACTTTCCGCTATAGCCCAGCGTGTCGTCCACCGTCCAGGTCAGGGTCCCCGAGGAGATCGTGACCTTCGGCGCGGGGACGTTGAGACCGCCGGTATCCAGCGAGATCTTGTAGTCCACGATGTAGTTGAGCCCATGCGTCGAGGGAGCTAACGTCAGCGTGTTATCCCCGTTCGCAGTCGTAAAGGTTCCGTGGACTCCCTTGAGGTTGCCAAGAGAATGGGCATTGGTGAGCGTATAGGCAACGGCCATGTGACCCTCCTTTACGCCGTAATGCCGGTGATCTTTCCGTGCTTTCGGCGCTCCGACACGGTGAGGTTACCCTGCCAAAGAACTTTCGCAGTCATGGCATCCTGGTTCTCCGGCTCCACAAACTTCCCAGTCGCCATGTTCGCGTCCTTGTGAACGCATAGGTTCATGTAGTTGGAGTTGAGGAAAAAGATGTTCCCGGCAATGCAGTCACGATCGAACAGAACAGGCACCGCATGGAACGTGATGTTCTCGAACCCCGAGTTCGCGACCTTCGTATTGGTATACCGCTCCTGGGGCTGAAGCGTCGCCTCGTAAAACTCCTGCACGGCTTGGGGCATGGTGATGTAGTCTGTCTTATCATTGCCCCACGTGACCGTATTGAACACCACGCGCATGTCGTTGAGACCGGTCGCGGCGAAGGAGCCGCCTGCGCGTTCGGTTGCGGCCCACCATGCATTGCTGGCCGCGCTAATCCCGCCGACCGTGCCCGTCGAGTCTACTGCGATGCCAATTCCGTCAATGGAGATGCCATCGCTCCCGCCCACGGCGGTGCCCCAAATATCGCGGCTAAGCCGGTCGCGGAAGCTCTGCTCAAGTTGCGTGGTCTTGACCTTGAGCAGGTCAATCATCTTGGCTTCGCCCGAGTTCGAGCGTTTCTCAAGACCCGAGATGGTTAAGGTCCACGCGTATTGCCGCCAGTTCCACCGTGCAATGGTCATGCCTTCCTGTGGCACGATGACAAGCTGACCATAGTTCGAGTACGTTCCACCCGAAGTGGACTGCTCATACAGGATGTGCTCTACGATGCTTTCACCGCCGTCAAGAAGGCGGAGGCGCTTGTTTCCACGAAGCGCTTCGCCGAGCTTGCCGTTGAGCCAGCTCAGCGTGGGATACACATCGAAGATGTTATCCCGCATCTTCTCCGAGTAGTTTGCCAGCGTCGTAGAGAGTAATGAGTCGTATGTACGTGTTTCGGAAATTCCGGGCATTCGACGTCCTTACCTCCGATACGGGAGGATTTATGACCAGCCCAATTGCTTCTTGGCCATGGCAGCGGCCTCTTCGAAGGTCCTCGCCTTACCAGTGCCCACCGCTTGCGGTGCGGTACCGGGCTGGCTTGTGGTCGCCTGAGCGCGTAACCCATCAAGCTTTTTTTGGTACTGCCGTGCCGCGTGGTTAGGATCTGCTAACACCACCTGTGCATAGAGTCCCTTCACGTACTCATAATCGAAATCGGTTTCGAGACGTGGAGAGACCCAGCCACGTTGGAGACCTTTCGCGTGTAGCTCAAGCATCTTCGGCTTATACTGCTCCCACTCCGGGCCAAATTCCGTCGTCATCTCGCTAAAGACCGTTTTGGTCTTCTGTTCAATGGCGTGGGCCCGTAACGGAGCGATCTCCGTCTGGACACCCTGACGAACCATCTCCTGGACCAGGCGAATGGCCTCAAGGGTTTGAGGATCGGATTGACCAGTCTTATGCTTCGCTACACGTGCTTCAGCCCATTGCTGAAACTCTGGATCGTTTCGCAAATTCTCTAACAGCGCACGGTTGGAGCGAACGGTTGTTGGGTCACCGAGCTCTTTGAGCGCTTGGGTCGCTTTGGTAAAAGCGGCTTGGACGTTCTTGTAGTCGCGCTCAGCCTCATCCAACGACTTCCATCCCAGTGACGAGTCCCCCGTTGGTTGGGGCTGTTCGTGTGGGGTAACCTCGGGCTGACTTGGCTCTCCGCTCGCCTGGGACGATGCGATGGACCCTGCTGGCGCAATGTCCCCCGCCTGTCGTCCATAGGCCGGTTCGGTTCCGGGCCCTCCCGAGGTTACGGTCGGGAGGGCGGCACTGGTCAATTCAGGCATGATGTATCCTTTCTCAGAGAATCCATCGCAACACCGTGACGTGGTCGATGGGAATACAGATTTTTCTCGCCGGCTGAAAGACATCCAGGAATTCGAGACGATCCTTCCAGGAGATGAGACTCCCGGGCTGCACCACAAATGTTTCCACGTACGTGGAAACCTCCGTGACCGAGGCCAGATCGATTCCGTCCAACCACGACGGCGCTGGCACTATGCCCTCAACGCACTCGAAAGCGTGGGAGTCTTGAGCTTGGGCTTCATCCGAGTAAACTCGTGGAGCTTGGCCTTACTCAGCTTGGGGCAGCGTGACGGAGGATGGTCCGCATGCTCGCAGAAGGCCATGAATCGGCGCTGCGCCGGGCTAACTGCGGGCATCTACGGCACACTTCGGGAGTAAAGGATCACGAGTCATACTCCGTATAGACCAGACAGATCACTGGCATCGCCCTATCCTCCCAATGCGCGCGTCAGCGCGCGTGACCCGCCGCCTCCTTGGTAGCGACGGACCAGATTGAAGTAGCGGGGATCGACGTTCCCCCCATGCCGACGAAGCACACGCTGCGGAGGCGCGGGAGTCCCCCCGGACGGGATTGATTGGGGTAACGGAGTCACGGTTGGGTCGATCCCAGCATTGACGGCGGCATTGTAATACTGGCTCAGCACGGACGCGTTGGGTCCGTTATACGTTCCGGGCCCGGCCGGGTTCATCGCATCGGCGGCATACCGAGACAATGCGCCCGATTGGCCCACGGTCGGCACTTCCAAGCCTGCCTGTTGATATGCACTGGCGTACCGTTGGGCCAAGGCTGGGTCGGCCAACGCCTCTCGAAGCCCTCCCGCCACCGATTGAAGCCCCTCCGCCTGTGCATACTCCACGTCCGGCGTGGCCTTCGTCGCCTCTGACGCTTCCTGAAGCAGGGCCATCAGCTCGGCTTGACGCTCACGGGGTGCCGTGACCCGAAAGCTCCCTTGCCGGCCGCCTACGCCCTCTTCCACGTTGGTCTGCTGGATCAGCTCAGGGTATTTCTCTCGCAGCATGTCGTGGAAGAGGTTCATGCCGGTGTTTCCGCCACCCGCCCCCCGCCCAAATTGCTCAAACTGGCCCGTGAGCTGAGTCCGCCCACCTTCCACGTTCGTTGGCGTAATCAAGGCTTGCGAGAGGCCGACCTGTGCAGCCAGGGCTGCATCGCTCGGAGGCCGCGGCGTGAATCCTCCCTCCGTATAGTTGACCGGAGGGGTCGAGGGCTCAACCGGCATATCCGCGACTTTCTCCCATTGCCCGGTCCCCGGGTTCCAGGCCATGCCAGACGGAACGGGCGCTCCAAACGTGCTCTCCCGCCCAAATACGTAGGGATAACGCCCCTGCTCTGGAAAGTTGGTCTCGAAGTAGGTCGCCTCAGCCGGGGTGAGAAACAGGCTCATTGCTTCCTCGCATAAGCACCCGACTTAGGTACTTGTGATGTAGTCCGACCGGGGAACGAGAATACGGTTCCCTTCGTGCCGTGCGCGTTTTGGCTCGGACCCACTTCTTCCAGGTTACGATCGCGCATGAGACGCTTCCGTTGGGAACGCGATTCAATACGAACGCCCAAACCGTCGTCGTAATAGCTCTTCGCGTCGAGATTATCAGCAATTGTGTGGGGAGACGAGATCAAGCGCTGCACCGGAACGTGGCATCCGTCGCATTCTACGATCTGCTCGATTCGAGCCAGCTGTTCCCACGCGTCTCCACAGCGTGGGCATTGCACGTCATACATCGGCATCGCTACACCTCACTCGGCGAAGGAGGGGTTCGTTGCTGCTGCGGCTGAACCCCTCCAGTTGGACGAGGGGCTCCGGGGCGTGGGCCACCTAATGCGCTCGGCGTAGGGCGTGGCTGCGGTTTATTCGAAACGGGTGGCGTGGCCTGTCCAGCCGAGGGCTGTCCGGGAGTGACGCCCATCGTTGCCGCAACTTGCTGAAATACGTCCTTTGGAATCAGCAAGCGCTCTCCGTCCGGGAGCGTGGTATGGTAGCGAGCCAGAAGCTCACGACGTAGCTCAAACTGGTCGATCAACGGATCGTTCCGCAGCGTGCCATAGACTTCGAGCATCTCTCGCTTTTGAAGGACCTCGTTAATGGGCTGCATGGAGCCAATCTCGACGTCCACGTCAACCTCAGTGAGGAGAGTCTCACGGGTTTGTACGTTGAGAAACTGCCCCAATGCGACGGCCCCATCGGGTCCAATCACCGGAACAATAGAGGGAATCTCCACGGTTTGCGCGTCGATGATCAGAAGTTGTCGAGCAATGCGCTCGGCAAAGTCTTCCACAAGATCGCGGCTATCGTTCGTTCGCACGTTCAGATTCGACTGGATCAAGCTGGCTTCCGTTGCGGTATCGACCTTCTCCGCAACGCCCCGCACAAAATCACCAACCCCAGACACGCGGTCGTGGTCCTCACGCATATTTACGCGGTTTTGGTACCAGTCCGCTGGGATAGGAGCATCGGGAACAGGTGTGATTGATTCAGTAGGCTTTCCGTCAATCTCAATGACGGCCCCGTCAATCGGCTCCAGAAACTTGTACATCTCTTTCTCGTCAAGCGAGCCCCGCTGAACCATATACTTTCGCAGGAAACGGTACGCGTGATTCACGCTCATGGCCGAAAGTTGGTTATACGCGTCTTGCTGGCCCAACACCTGATACAGGTCTGGAGGCCCGTACAAATAGTCGGGGTGTTCCGTAAAGTACAGCGTCTCGGCGAGGAAGTTCGTGGCACTCAGCGGCCAGTCCCGCCACTCTAACGCTTTGTCATGATCTTCCGCAAGCGTGAGGATCTTGTGCTCACGCTTATCATGAATTTCCCAAAGCTGGACACGACGAAAGTCCTCATCATCAGAGTTCGCACGCATCTTCTCGTCGTATGTCGTGCTCCCGTAATCTGTCTTAACCTCCACCGTGGCCTTGAGATCGCGCGTGTTCTTGTAGCGGGGGTTCCGCTGAACGTCCTTCAGCCGGGCCTTCCACCCAAACGCGATCCACGCCGCATCCCCCAAATCGGGGTAGCGTGCCTCTGTATCGACCCGAAAGTCTTTGGGACTCCACCGAACCGCAAACGGGCTCTGGCCCTGAATCGACTCGTTCACGTCAAGCTGTTCGGGTTCCGCAGCTCCGGGTGTGGGTTCGGCCTCTGGCATGTCGACCTTTTCGGTGTCCAAGGTAAACCCAAGCTTCATCACCCCAAACGGTCCCAAGAACGAGTCAACCAAGCATCGCCGGACCTGCTTCGTGACGCGCAACTGTTTCCAGCGCCAGTTGACCAAGTGTTCCTTGGCCTTGGCAGCCGCGACGACGGGCACGGGGACGTTGTTGATGATCTGGACCGGTGTCAGAACCGGCTGACCATTGGGCCCAGGCATCGGGATCTTCGCCGTCGCCTTCGTCGGCTTGACGAACACACGAGGGTTTCGCAACGCCAGCACGGGAAGCATAACCTTGATATCTGCGAGAATCAGGTTGACGACGAGCTTGAGCAGCGGAGCGCCCTTCGCGGTACTCACCTTGGGCCATTGGTCTCCGCGAAAATAGCGTTCCATCATCTCAATGATTGGAAGCGCCTCGGCCTCATACTTGCGGTGAGCCAACTCTAGACCATCTTTGTAACGAGACAACGTCCGTTCAGAGAGTCGGAGCCGAGCCACTATCGTGCCGCCTGTCCAAGGACATGACTTCGGGCGAGAGGCCAGATCCCACGGTCCCGCTCGAGTTGACGTTGAAGCATCTCATGTCCAAACGTGCCCACAGAAGCACGGTAGCGTGGGGCGCGTGGGACTGGGCGGCTCATGATGGCGTATCGAAGCGCGTCCATCGCGTGATCGTTTCCCACAGTGAGCTCTTTTGCGCCTTCCTTGTCTTTGTCGCGGTCCCAGCGGTAGAACTGAAGCTCGTGTACGGCGTTGGGGCACGTACCTCTGAAGAGCTTGAGTCTTCCGTCTCGGAAGTAATCCCCAACCAGCATTCGGCCAGCTCGGCGGTCTCGGTTGGCGTCAATAGCCGGCACGCCAAGTCTTCGTAAGTCTTCAATGCTCTGCTGCTCGCTGGAGTCGGCAACCGTATAGAGGATCTGCTCATTCTTGCTTAACTCTCGAATGGCTTGGGCATGTTGGGCCATGGCTCGTTGGGGGTGGTAGTACTCGCGATAGAGGAGTAAGTCCCCTTTCCCAGTCTGGAAGCGTTGACTATCCTCCGCCACAGCAAACCAGAGGCAGCAGAAAGGGTCGCGGTATCCAAAGTCAATTGAGCGGATACGTCGCCACTCATGGGGAATTTCAAACGGATCGATAAGGTTTCGGCCAGTCTCGAAATCGTGTCCATACACGGTGCCCTCGTAGAATGTCCATTCTCCAAGATACTGCTCACGAAACGCGGGGTGGTCTGCCCCGTAGTATGCACGCTTACTCTCAAGCACTTCCATGGGAAACGTGGGGTTT
>ERZ1292644.1614-Hain-H14-01um-R2-1614-length-11382-cov-5_pt2 | contig 10532 bp, 9 predicted proteins | sample MGYA00564402_ERZ1292644 | MGnify/ENA primary metagenome ERZ1292644 (study PRJEB36523, sample SAMEA6512644) | groundwater metagenome | collected 2019-01-09 | study: AquaDiva: Metagenomics assemblies of 32 groundwater samples | reverse complement strand
AGCGATTGTCCTTCAGATAAAAGATGCAACATTCCTACAGGAGAGACTATTGGAACGTGTCAGGCATTGTGCACATCAGATAGCGATTGTACTAATGGTGGGGGAACATGTGATACAGGAACAGGATTATGCGTAAAAACCTGCGCAAGTGATGACGAATGCACAACACATTGGACATGCAACACAGATACACAAAAATGTGTAGCAGGAGCAGAAGGTTTTAGGAGCGGTGCTTTATGCAAAACTGCGTTAGGCGATTCAGAATGTAATAAAGGACTTTTTTGTAAACCCGAAGGAGCAGCAGGTGTTGGAACATGCACATCAAAACCTGCCGGAATAATTCCCGGGGCTTTTTCCCAGGATGTCGTTGGAAGCGAGCACTGGCTTGCATCATGCATTAATGGAAATGTAATATCTAATCTCTGCGGAGAAAAAAGAAGCGGACTTTGTTCTGAAAGAGTAACACAGGAGCAAATAGGAGCAGAAACACTAACTCTTTCAAATGCGCAATGTGTTGATAATTATGGGGATTTATGCTGGGGTTATAATCCAAAGCCGCCGCTAAATCAAATTAATAAAAATATTGATACAAGTAACCAGGCGGAAGTAGATGAACTAAATCAGGAATTGATGCAAATGGAGCAAATGGAAAGAGATTGCAATGCAAATGCACATTGCATGCTCAAAGAAGTTAATATGAGCACAATTGCAACTAGTGAATTTTACTTCAAGGTTTGCATTCCAAAATACACTCCCGGAAATAATAATTTATGTTCAAATATCAATGGGGTGAGTGCGAATTTAATATGTCCTGATGGAGACTGCAGTAATCTTCCGGGCTCTGATGCATTAAATACATTCACGAGTGAAATGAACGGGCTTTGTGTCTCTCTTGGAGATTGCGGAAGTTATGTAAATTACATTGACATTGGAACAAATGGCTCAAATTACAGAATAGGAAATGACACAACAGGAATTAACTGGGAGAATTATATTGGCTATGCAACGCCTTCGGCAGGAAAGATAATTCCTGAAGTTAATGTTCCAAGAGTCGCGGCAACAGGAGCGGTTGTGAGCAACAATCTGCAAAACAAAATTCTCTCGTGGCTTGGAATTGCAAAAAGAAATGTTCTTGTTGAACAAATAAACAAGCCGATTTTTCAGGAAGTGAGTGGTAAAAGTTTATTTAAACATTGGCAAGAACAACTTGTAGTAGTTCTTAGTGGTTTTGCAGGAATCTTTGCAGTAGTTCTTCAGATATGTCGCCAATCTCCAGAATATTCAAGAACCCATCCTTTAGTTTGTCCTTGTCCTGATGGTTATAGAAAGACAGAGGGTTATCCCCCGGAGTGTCTTCCTGAAGGTGAAGGAGCAGCAGCACCAACAAATCAAGGTGTTACATTTAGTTGCAATGCGTGGGAAGCTCCTGTTGGAGGAAATGATTGTGAGAGATGCAATGAAGACCCTTTAAAACTTTGCACACAATACAGATGTGAATCACTTGGACAGGGATGCAGATTAATTGGAGAAGATACAATTGCTCCTGTCTGCATCTGGGAAAATCCGAGTGATAATCAGGCACCTTTAATAAGATATTTAGACATACTTGACGGATATGCATTTGCAGAAAACGCAAATAAAAATGGCGGAACTATAACGCCAACAGAAGGGGGATGCATTCAGGAATTTACTCCTATATTATTCATGCTAAACACAAGCGAATATTCGCAATGCAAATATAGTTTGTTTAATGAACCTGTTAATTATCAAAGCATGGAAGAAATTTATTCTCTTGAAGGAAATGGCTATATATTAAACCATACTTTTGGAATTATAATGCCAAGCATAGACAGCTTTGATGCTGGAGACTTAAGAGGAACTATTGAAGAGATTTATGCAGATGTGAACATTTATGTAATGTGCCAGGACGGAAACGGAAATCCAAATATCGCACCTTATGTTGTGAACTTTTGTGTAAATCCCGGACCAGATATAACTCCGATAGACCATAGTTTAACAGCTACACAACCAGCAGATGAAAGTATTTTGCCGTACACTGACGAGCATAATACAATAATTGGAACAGATGCAGGTACAGGGGAGAATATATTAAGAGGAGAAAAAACATTGAATCTATGGGTGAATGAGCCGGCAGAGTGCAAATATGCTTTCTCTCCAAATGTCGGTTACGAGCAAATGCAAAGCATGGATTCGTGTTCAACAAATGTGATGGACATTGATTTGATAAATGGCGGGTATGGTTGCACATTCACGGAAAATCTAAATTACGGAGAAAATAATTTCTACATTAAATGCAATGATACAAGCGGAAATATAAATTCAGAAGATTTTGTTTACACATTAGATGTAACACAACAGCAACTTGAAATTGATTCTGTTTCAATCAGCGCTGTCGTGAACGGAATAACAAGAACAATAAATTCAGGAGAGACAATTTCCGTTGGGGGACAGGATGTGATTCCAATAACATTAAATGTTCAAACATCTGGCGGAGCATATAACGGAAATGCAGAATGTTCATACAAAGACACCTCGCTTGCAGATTCAGTATATTTAAGTTTCCAGCAAACTTCTTCAACATCGCATGCACATACGCTTAATTTAGGAAATGGAAACAAAGAGTTTGATGTTAAATGCGAGGATAACGCAGGAAATATCGCAAACACGGCAATAACTTTTGATATAATTGTTGATTTAATTCCTCCAGAAATTCTTTCATACATAAACTATTACGGAGACTTGAAGATTATAACCAACGAGGAAGCGAGGTGCTATTACGGCACTGAAAGCTGTCCTGTTTCAGGAAATGGAACTGGAATGGATAATGATTATGCAACAGAGCATTCCATTGATAATTGGGAGTCTGGAATTGTTTACAAAATAAAATGCGGGGATATCTTCGGAAACTTTGGAAGTTGCTCACAGATTTCAAGAAGCCCGTCTTAATTTATTTAAACTGCCTTGTTTCTTGCAATAAAATTTGATAGAAATTATGTCCGTCGTGAGCCGAGTGTTTTGACTTGACAATTTTTATTTTATTGATAACAAGTCAAGGCGCGAGTAAGCGAACGCAATATTTTTATGTTTAATATGTCAAATAGAAAAAGATTTTTTAAACAAATCTGTTCAATTCAGAAGATTTTTAAATAATTCTCCTGTAAATTAAACATAAAAATGAGGCGAGATTTTTTTTTGAATAAATTGAAAGATAAAAATCAGCGAGGGCAATTAACAATTTTTATAATTCTTGCAATTGTTATTGTTGGAGTTGTTCTTGTTTTTTTTGCTATTCGTGGAGGGATTTTTCAGCAGATATTAACTCCTAACACAGAAAAAGTTCAGAATTTTGTGCAAAACTGCATTGATGAAACAGGAACAGATATTATTTATCAAATAGGGCAAAATGGAGGTTATTATTTTCCCTCAAATTTATCAACTTCTTCCGGAGTTTCAATTTATTATGAAAATGGAAAAAATTACCTGCCTTCAAAAAAACAGATTGAAGAGGAGATATCTTCTTTTTTTGATTATGAATTATTTTTCTGTACAAGGAATTTTGTTGATTTCCCTGACATGAATATTTTACAAGGAGAAATAAAAACAGAAACAAAAATTGAAAATGAAAGAGTTGTTTTAAATGTTAATTATCCGATAACAATAACCAAAGATAATTCCGGTTCAAGGATTGAAAATTTCAAAGCAGAAATTCCCACAAGAATGGGAATTGTTTATGACTCTGTTTCAGAATTTTTGCAAAATCAAACAGATAACGGAATTTGTTTGTCATGTTTGCTTGAAGCAACTGATAAAAATGATTTATATGTTGAGATGATGGATTATGACGAGAAAACAGTAATATTTGTATTCAGGGATAAAAATTCAAAAATAAAAGACGAGGAATTTGTCTGGGTTTTTGCAAACAGATATGAATAAAATGATAAAAAAACAATTTTGGATTTTGAATATTTTTTTAATTGTAATTTTAATCGCGAACATTCATTTTGTTTTTTCAGAGCAAGCAGACATTAGCTCTGATTTGGGATTTAACGAAGGCGTAGTAATAATCAGCGATTTAGACATGGTAGGATATGAAAAAACAGACAGCGGAGCCACCATAACTTTCAAGGGAGGAGATATTACACTTAATAAAAATGAATTTACAAACATAAAATCGCAGGACGAGGCAAAACTTCCAAGTTTCATTAAATTAAATGAGAAAGGCGAAATCATAAATGCAGAATTTACTGTTAATGAAATTGGCGGGAATTATATTTTTGGAAATACTAAATTTTATGCTCCTCCAAATTCAAGGGTTTTGTTCGACGAGAAAACAGGAATTCAGGTAAAAGTTGAAAAAGACGCTGAGATAAAAGAAATGCCGACGTCGTTGAATAATCCGGGTTTAAAGAATTATCTGACGACGATTGAAAGTGCGAAAGACGGAAGTTTCAAACTTAGTAATGGTGTTAAAGTTCATGGAAGATTGGGGTTTGATAAGGACGGGCAGGCGTTTATGCAATTTGGAGATGAGGGGAGGCCGCCTTCTGTGAATGGCGTTTCTATTTCACCAACGCCAATCTCTTCTAAAATAAAAATTAATATGTTCTTTGACGGACAGGAGCATGATGGGAGTTACATATCTGTTAATGACCAAAATTTAATTTTTTCTCTTGGTAAACAGGAAACTGCTTATGACCGCACTCATCTTCCTATTCAAATAGAGTCATCCTTTAATCAGAATAACCCTTATATTAAGGTTGATGCGTCAGATACTTTTGCGATAGGTATCGGGATGGAATCTAAGATAGAAATTGTGAACAGAGATTCTCAGGGTTTGATACCTAAGATTACTACAAATGGAGATTTTTCTGTTTATGAAGACAGCAAAGAAATTAGGTATAAGAAAGGCGATTTGTATATGCAAAGTTTTAGAGATGATACTAGGACAACATCACCTGTAGAGATTACTATGAACGACAAAAATGGGAATTTATTATTCAATGGAAACAGGGTTTTTGTAGATAATTTTAACAGGTTTGTGCTTTCTGCTCCGCCGGATGCGGAAGAGTTCGGAGATTTTCAGGATTTGCTAAATACAAAATTCTCGTCAAGAATAAGCTATAATTATCCAACTAAAGAAAGTGTTGAGAAACTTCTCGGTATTAAAATAAATTACTTGTCTGCTTATAATGAGCCACTACCAAAAGGTTATCTTGATACGACATTAGGAAGATTAAGAGATTATATGGAAACATTAACACCTGAAACAAGGACGGCTTTGAATGCTATTGGAGAAATTCAAATTGCAGATAGTTCATATTTTCGAAAAATTAGTGGAGATGACCCTTTTGCAATTTCTGCTATAGGACTCTTTCTTCCGAATGAAGACTATACTAAAAGTAAAATAATCTACAAAGTTGACAGAACTTCATTATTAGAATATGGGCTTTTTAGGCATGAAATGGCTCATTTATTTGCTGACTCTATAAAACGAAAAGACAATTCATTTGAACGACAATGGCGTAAAATTTATGGTATTAGTGGCTCACGTTTTGATCGGACTCTTAACTCATGGGAATATAAGGACAATTCTGATCCGGGTACACCAAAAAATGGATTTGTTACCCCTTATGGCGGGTCTTCTCTTCATGAAGATATTGCAACCTTTGTTGAGAATATGGGTAATCCCGAAATTTTTGCTTCAGTAGTAAATCCTTCAAGTCCTCAATATGATATTAGGTATAGACAAAAATTAGACATGTTACATCAATACAAATTTATTTCAGATGATGAATATAATAAAATTTTTGAGGTTGCGGGAATAAAATGAATAAAATAATTTTGCTTTTAATTTTTGCAATAACTTTTGTTAGTTTGGCTTCTGCAATTCAGGAGCCATTGGTTTATTACAAAATTAATTTAAATTATTCTTACGGAAATATTTCTGTTAATTCTGTTAATGTTGAACTTTCAGATAAGCAAATTGAAAATAATTTTGGGTTTTATATTGCTGAAATCGTGGATTATGAAGGAAATCTCTTGAATTTAACTTTCTTTGATGTGCCGAATGAAATTTTATGGGACGGAGTTGATCCTGAAACAGGCGAGATTGATAATGGCGGGCTTTTAGAGTTAAATGAAACAAATTTTGATATTTACATCCCATATTTTGAAAATGCAAAAGAGATTGTGATTTATGATGAAAACCTTATTGAATTAAGTAGATATGGTGTTGGGCAGTTTTCAAGAATTGACAGGAATGAAATTCTTGGAATCAGCGAAACTGAAACTCCAGAAGAAATAAGAACTGAAGAAAAGAAAACACCGACGGAAAATTTGACAGACAAAATTCAAAATTATTGGTGGGTTTTGGTTATAATTGCTGTTGGCTTGTTGGTTGTGCTTTTCTGGAGTGTAAGCAAGAAAAGATAATCATTAATAACAATTTTTAAAAACCAGGAATCACTGAATAAGTTATGAAAAAAAGAGGGGAATTATCATTCAGAAATAGCAATGCCAAAAAAAAAGACAAAAATCAGCGGGGGCAACTGACTATTTTTATTATTGTTGCAGTAATTCTTTTGGCGTTGATTTTGCTGATATATTTTTTCTTTCCGGGGATAATTACCAATCTGGGAATTACGCCACAAACTCCCGACGCATTCATTAAAAACTGCATGGAAGATGAGATAAACAATAATGTGGAACAGATTTCCGTGCAGGGAGGCAGCTTAAATCCGGAACATTACATTCTTTACAACAGCAAGAGGATAGAATATTTATGCTACACAAATGAATACTACAAAACCTGCGTGATGCAGCAACCGATGCTAAAATCGCATATTGAAAATGAAATAAAAAACAGCATTGAAGATGAAACCTCCAAATGTTTCATTTCGTTGAAAGAGAATTTTGAAAAACAAGGGTTTGAAGTAAACCTCGGAACAGGAGAAACTTCTGTTGAACTCTTGCCTAAAAGAATTGTTGTAACATTAAACAGAACTCTAACATTAACAAAGGGGGAATCGCAGAGATATGAAAAATTTGATATAATTTTGAACAATAATCTTTATGAATTGACAAGCATAGCCAATAGCATATTAAATTGGGAAGCCCGTTATGGAGACAGCGAAACAACAATGTACATGAACAGTTATCACTGGCTGAAAGCCGAGAAAAAGACGCAAATCGACGGAACAACGGTTTACATATTAACTGACAGCGATGACGGAAGCAAACTTCAGTTTGCCTCAAGGAGCGTTGCATGGCCTCCGGGATACGGGCTGAATGAGGTGGCAGCATGAAAAGAAAAGATTGGTTATTTTGGCTCTTAGCAATAATTTTAACACTTGGGATTATATTGTTAATTAAAATTTTAATTACAGGAGGAATAAAATGACAAAAACAGATTATTCTGACTTAATCTTAAAAATTATAATATTTTTATTGGCAGTTTTAGTTATTTATTGGGCTATGCAATTAATTTTTGGGGGTAGCCCAGAACTTAGCGAGTTCAATCTTGCGTTGATAGTATTAATAATTGGAATTTTATTTCAAAATTACAGAGAAATTGGAGAAATAAAAACAGAGGTAAAATATATTTCTCTAAATGTTAAAGAAAGTTTTGATAAAATAAAAGAAGATGTATCATCAATTAAAAAGAGTTTAAAGATTTAAATGAAAGGAATACTAACAAAAACAGACGACATAGAAAGGATAATGAACAAAAAAGTATTTTTTATTTTCGGAATGTTTTTGTTATTTGGAATTTTAATTATTTTAAATTCAGATAAAATTTCCGGCGTCGGCGAGGTTTCATATTGCTGTGAAAAAACAACCGAAGGAGCGTGGTGCCAGAATGTCAATGATGCTTCAAAGTGCAATGAAGATTTCAGGACAGTTCCGACATCGTGCGAGGCGACATCTTACTGCAAAATGGGAACATGCATTGATAACAGCGAGGGTGTTTGCATGGAGAACACCCCTGAAAGAGTTTGCAGTCAGGAAAAAGGAATTTGGCAGGAAGGAAAGCCGTATGAAATTCCGCAATGCCAGCTTGGATGCTGTTTAATCGGAGAGCAGGCGGCATTCACAACGCAGACGAGATGCAAAAAAATTTCTTCTTTGTACGGATTGGAAACAAATTACAGAGCAGATATAACCGACGAGGTGCAGTGCATTGAAAGCGCAACAGCCAATGTGAAAGGAGCGTGTGTTTTTGACAAGGATTTTGAGAAAACATGCAAATTCATAACAAAAAGAGAGTGCAGGGATATTGGAACAACTTCTGGAAATGAAACAGAATTTTACGACGGGTTTTTATGTTCTGCAGAACAATTGGGAACAAACTGCGGAGCAAGCAAAAAAACAACCTGTGTCGAGGAAAGAGACGAAGTTTATTTTGTTGACACCTGCGGAAACCTTGCAAATATCTACGACGCCGGCAAAGTTGATGAGCCTGCTTATTGGAACGAGGTTGTGTCTAAAGAAGAAAGCTGTTCCCTTAATCTGAAAAATAATGAAGCAAGCTGCGGGAGTTGCGATTATTATGCGGGAAGCACATGCAAATTGTATAAAGCAGAAGAAGACTCAACAAGACCCAAGTATGGAGATAACATTTGCAGGGATTTAAACTGCAAATATGACAATAATAACGACGGGAAAATCAGCAATGATGAAACATTCCAACACGGAGAAACATGGTGCGGGAATTCTCCGGGAGTTGATGAAAATCTTCCGGGAAGCAGGGATTTCAGACTTGTTTGCTATAACAATGAAATTACAATTGAGCCGTGCGCAGAATTCAGGCAGGAAATTTGCGTGCAATCAAACATTAGCAGTTTTAAAACCGCGGCGTGCAGAGTTAACAAATGGCAGGATTGCTCTTTGCAGGACAATGAAGCTGACTGCACAAATGAAGATTCAAGAGACTGCAAGTGGATTGTTGGAATAAGCATATTAAAAGACGAGAATGGAAATCCATTTGTGTTGAACAACGACGGCAATCTTGTAAGAAATAACGGCACTTCGCAACTTGTGAAAGATTCAAATGGAAAATATATACAGGCATCATGCGCTCCAAAATATGCTCCTGGATTTGATTTCTGGAACAGCGAGGGAGATGCACAAACATCCTGCGCTTTTGCAAATTCCATGTGCATTATAACATACGACAGAAGTATTAGCGAAGCAACATCGGGCAAGCCGAGAAAACCAACAGAAAATCTTGAATGCCTTCCTGGAGGTTCGTGGCAAAGTAATCTAACAAATTTATGCGTTTCATTTGGAGATTGCGGAGTTAAGAAAAATTATCTTGATTTCGATGGAAGCAACAATTGGGAAGATAGTTTCTCTGGAGAAGGATATGACAGTTAAAAAATTTTAGAAAAAGAAAATGAAAAATAAGATAACGCTTATAAAATTGAAGCTGGAATCAAAGATTCCGCAAACACCTTTATGTCAAACATAAAATTGAAAGGAGGAAAAGTTTAAAAGTCTTAAGGGACAGAAAAGACTATGGGGCAAATAACCTTGGACACTGTGCACAAAGATTTGGAATCGTTGAAAGAGGCAGTCGTGTCCATGCAGGAGACTCTCTCTGATTGTTTCTTGAGTGCTGAAGAAGAGGAAAATCTTGAAATGGGTTTGAAAGAATTGGAAGAAAGCAAAACCACTTCTCTTAAAGACTTAGAACGCAATAAAAGAAAGGTTAGAAATTGAGTTTTCTAGTATTTCCAAAAAATTTCTAAACAAATGCGACGATAACCTTTATAACAGAATTATGGACAAAATTAAATCATTATCTCTTGAACCTTTTCCTTCAGACGCTGTAAGAATTATTAACCGAAGAGAAAAAGTCTTTAGAGCGAGGGTAGGGGATTACAAAATAATATACGCTGTTCTTAAAGAAAAAAATTTAATTTTTATTTCAGAAGTAAATAAAAGAAGCAAGGTATACAAATAACAAAGAAATATGAAAAATAACAAAAGAGGTTTTATAAAAACAGCGTCGCTGTCGCAGATTTTTCTTCTTGTAATCAGCATTGTCGCATTTTCTTACGCAATCGGAAGCGAAGTGAAGGAAGTGAGCGGAAGACTTGCCGTAGGAAGTGGTAGTACTTTTAGTAGTACAGCTTTCCCGTCAGGAAAAGTGTTAGTAACAGATAGAGATTTAACGATTAATGATGTGTTTTATCCTCGAGGAGCTGTCGTAGCTAGAAACGATGTGGATATGGCAAGACTGGGCTCTACGCTAATACCTCAAGATTTATCTTTTGTGGATATAACAGGAGCAGCTCCTGCACCAGCAGCAGTACCGATACCACCAGGAGAGGGAGGGGGAACTGGAGCAGCAGGGGAAGGAGGAGCGGGAACAACAACACCAGCAGCCCCTGGTGGAACTGGAACAACAGCTTCGGATACAGCAGCGAAAGCAGCGGCGGATAAGTTAGTAGCAGATACAGCAGCGAAAGCAGCGGCGGATAAGTTAGTAGCAGATACAGCAGCGAAAG
>ERZ1292644.1511-Hain-H14-01um-R2-1511-length-11924-cov-10_pt2 | contig 10542 bp, 14 predicted proteins | sample MGYA00564402_ERZ1292644 | MGnify/ENA primary metagenome ERZ1292644 (study PRJEB36523, sample SAMEA6512644) | groundwater metagenome | collected 2019-01-09 | study: AquaDiva: Metagenomics assemblies of 32 groundwater samples | reverse complement strand
GACCGCTTTCCCTCTCCATTCCTGGACGGCACCTTTGACCGCCTACTCGCCACTCCGGCGGGAAAGGAGGTCAAGTTTGCAGGCGTATGGGAACCCGATCGCGGTTGCCCGTTCGCTTGCACGTGAGGCGTACTGTTCGTGGGGAAGCGCGACCGCGTCGAAGATTCACACGTTCGGCGTAGACCGCTTGCGAGCCGAGCTGGAGTGGATGGGGGTGCGCGGAATCGAGTTTCTCTACGGCGCCAGCGCCAATTTCGGCCAGCTCCCAAGGGATGCCGAGATCGCTGAGCTGCTTGCAGACGTCCGTCGGCGTACTGGCTATCCCAAGAAGTTCTTCACCAACACGGCGAAGAACGCCACGGAGCGCATCTTCCACATCTCGAAGATCCTGCACGACGCTGGCCTCGCGAAGGGTGCTACACTCTCACCGCAAACCTGGTCAAAGGAATCGCTGGTCTCTATCAAGCGCTCGAACATCAAGCCCAAGACCTACACGGACCTCCAGCGCATGTTCACCGACGCCGGCATCCCGACCTACGCAGAAATCATCGTCGGCCTGCCGGGAGAGACGCTCACCTCGTTCTGCGCAGGTCTAGATCAAGAGATAGAGATGGGCCAGCACGACGGCCTTGCCGTCTACCCCTGTCGCGTCCTCCCCGGCACCGAGATGGCGGAGCCGGAGTACCGCAAGGCCCACGGGATCGTCACCCGCATGACGCCGATCCTCGCGAACCACGCCGACCTCGACAACGAGACCGTTGGCCCTACCGAGTACGAAGAGACGGTGATCGCCACGGCCTCGATGCCGGTCGATGATTGGCGCACGGCCATGCTCGTATCCTGGTTCGTCCAGGCGTTCTTCTGCATGGGCCTCGCGCGCTATCCATTGCTCTGGCTCAAGGCACGTGGGGTAACCGTAACGCAGTTCGCGCGCTGGTTCCTTGGAAAGGCCTTCGAGCCTGGATCGCACCTGTCCGGTGAGCAGTTTCGGGCGCTCAATCACGTCTGGGAGATGGCCGGAGCAGACCCCACGGAGCTGGCAGAACCCTGCTGGAACGATCTCGGGGCCTTCCCGCAGATCCGCTGGCCACTGGAGGAAGCAACGTGGCTCGCATTGATGACGGAGCGCACGCGCTACTTCGGGGAGCTGGAAGGCGCACTCTGGCGCTTCTGCAATGAGCGCGGGATCAAACACGACGCCTCGCTGACCGCCGCCATCTGCCGGAACATGCAAGAGCTGGTGCATTGGACCAACGCAGTCGACCCGGCGCTGCGGGACCCGGGCACGTTTGCACGCCGCGTCGTCTGGTACGGCCGTAGGGGTCAGAGTTTCCTGCAAGGAGAAACGCCGCGTGCTACTTACCCCACCGGCTCCACCGGCTCCAACGGCGCCGGCAACTGAGTTCTCCACTTTCCGCTGTGCCCCCTACCGCGCGACCATGACGCGGGTGGCCTGCGCGGGGCGGTGGCGAGAGGCGAATAGCGGCGACTGCGGCCCGGTGCGGATGGCGAGCATCTCCCTTTGTCGGGGTTGCCTAGTGGGCCAAAGGCATAGTAGTACTGCCCCGGAGTTGGTGAAGTTGACACGGAAAAAACCACCGACGCTGGTTGTTGGCGCACCGGGGGTCCAATTGCAGGAGGGGACGATGGCGCTGAAGTGCACGAAGTGTGGAAAGAGCATGCTCCGCCCGCTGAAGACGGGGATCTGCTTCACCTGTCGCAAGGGCACAACGGGGGGCAAAGGAGGAGGCGAGGCGCACGCTGCTGCGGCGGCACCAGTAACCTCCACGACGCCCCTGTTGACCGTCTATCTCGGCAAGCTCGAAGCGCTGGAACGCCTTCGTGCCCGGCACGCCGCGGAGGTCGAGGTGGTCGAGAAGGAGCTGGCCGCGCTGGAGCAAGAGCCACTCCTGCGGACGAAGGCCCAGATGCTCCAAGACCGGCTGCTGGCCGCCAAGCGCACAACGAAGCGAGGGGTGCGCAAGAAGTGAGGGTGGCCGTCACCGGCGCGCTCGGCATGATCGGACGGGCAGTCCGCACCCAATTGGAGCAGGAAGGCCACGAGGTGCTGCCCATCGACCACCGGCCACCGGAGGGACGGCACCACGACCTCGCCGCGCCAGGGGTGGCGGACGCCGTATTGGCCCCCGCCGAAGCCGTCGTCCACCTCGCCGGGCGGCGCGTCGGCGTCGCTGCGCAGCAGCGTTACGCGGCGGACCTGCTCTTCGGGAACCTCGCCATCGACCTCGCCGTGCTCGCTGCGGCCCGGCGCCGGAAGATCCCGGGCGTCTACGCCTCCACCGTCTCGGTCTATCCGGCCAAAGGCTACGCGCCGCTGCGGGAGGACGACGCCAACGGCTTTCCAGCGGCCTCCGTTCGCTACTCGGCCTGGGGCAAGCTCACGGCGGAGCGGCTGATCGAGGCCGTGGCGGCGCAGGACGGTTTGCGGTGGACGGTGGTGCGGCTCGTCAACACCTACGGCCCACATGACGACTTCGGCGCTGACGCGCTCGTCATCCCGGCGCTGATCCGACGCGTATGCACGGGTGAGAGCCCCCTGCGCATGCGAGGGGATGGGCGGGCCCGGCGGGACGTGCTCTACGTCGAGGATGCAGCCCGAGGGCTCTTGCTGGCGCTCAAGGCGACGAAGTGGTCCGCGGGCTTGACGCACGTCTTCAACATCGGGACAGGGCTCGACTATTCCGTCCGGGAGATCACTGGCGCGGTTCTCACCGCCTGCGGTGTCCCGGTGCATCCCGTGCTTTGGGGCCCCGAGCAAGAGCTGGGTGCCGCAGCCAAGGTCGTAGTTCCCTCCAGCCATCTCGGGTTCCAGCACAAGGTCTCGCTGGCCGACGGCCTTGCTCGGACGGTGGCCTGGTATCGCGAAAACTGCACCACTTGACCGGCTGCGTCCTGCCTGGAACCTTTGTTGTATGGCCAAGGGCAAGCCCAAGAAGGCGACGCCGTGGTACCGGCAGCGATGCATGATTGCCGATGTGGTCGAGCGCCACGCCGATGACCGGGGGGCGCTGACAGTCATCGCGAACGCGCGCTCCTTCGGCCACCCGATCGGGGCCGTCGCGGTGCTGGTGTCGAAGGCCGGGACCGTCCGCGGCGAGCACCGGCACCGCCGGGAGGGCCATATCGTCCACGTGGTGTCGGGCCGCATGGTCTACCGGGTCCGGAGTGCAGCCGGCCTGGTCCACCGAACAGTGGGCCCCGGGGAGGCTGTTTTCACCCCGCCCAACGTCGACCACGCCTTCCTCTTCACAGCGGACTCCGTCTGCGTCGTGATCGCGAACATCTCGCGTACGCAGGAAGCGTACGAAGCGGATCTGACGCGGCTGGAAGACGCGGCGAAGCTGTTCTTGGAGGCAGAGGTGCTGGCCGCCGCGGGGATTCCCCACGGGCTTCCGCCAAAGCCCAAGGGCGAATGACCTTCCTTCCGCGTACTGCCACTCGCTGTCGGCTCTGCAATTCTGCGGCGCTTCAACGCGTGTTGTCTCTGCCTTCGACCCCGCCAGCCAACGCGTTCCGCGTAGGGGAGTGCGCCCGGGAAACCTATCCCCTCGACCTCTACCTTTGCGGCGCCTGCGGGCACCTCCAGCTCGGGATCGTGCTCGATCCGCAGGTGCTTTACCCCGACTACCTCTACGTGTCGGGGACGTCTCCATCGTTCGTTCAGCACTTCCGCGATTACGCCGACGCCGTCATCGAGAAGCGACGCCTGCGCGGACGCTTCGAGGACGCCACCAATCCCGACCGCTTCTACCCCGGGGACCTGGTGGTCGAGATCGGCTCCAACGACGGCACCGGCCTTTTGCCCTACCGCAGCCACGGCCTTCCACTGCTCGGTGTCGAACCGGCGGAGAAGATCGCCGCCGTAGCGCGGAGCGCCGGGATACCGACGGTCACAGGCTTCTTCGACGAGTCGTTCGACCTCTGGGAAGCGTGGAAGGCGTCCGGCCAGGACACACGTCTGCTCGCAGCCGTGCGCTGCACCGGCTGCTCACGCTTCTTCGAGCCGCCCTACGTGGCCCCGGGCGACTCGGCCATCTGCACGTTTTGCCAACGAGAGCAGGTCTGGGGCGGTCCGAAGGCGAAGGTCGTGCTGGCGAACAACGTGATGGCGCACATCGACGACCTCGCGGGCGTGCTCAAGGGCGTCCAGAACATCCTCGACCCGGATGGCGTCTTCATCTTCGAGGTCCAGGGTCTCCTGGAGATGGTGGAGCAGGGCTACTTCGATAATTGCTACCACGAGCACCTCTCCTACCACACCGCCCTCTCCCTCATGCCGTTCTTCGAGCAGCACAGCGACACGAGGCTCTTCCTCTACGACGTCGAGGAGGTGTCGACGCATGGAGGCTCGATTCGCTGCTGGGCGCGCTTCGGGGGCTCGCGCGATGGTCGGGTCCACCGCCGGGCAGCACGGGAGCGCGCAGCCGGACTGGACAGGGCCACGACGTACCACAAGCTGCAGGATGGCATCGATCGCCTGCGTGTGGCCTACCGGGCACTGCGCGACCAGCACCCGGGGCGCTGGGTCGGCTACGGCGCACCCGCCAAGTCCACCACGCTGCTCCATCTGCTGCAGGAGAAAGACCTCGCCTACGTCGTGGACGACTCCGCCTGGAAGCAGGGACGGCTCACGCCGGGCACGGGTTTCCCCGTCGTTGCCCCACAGCGATTGCTTGTAGAGCGGCCGGACGTGGTCCTGGTCCTGGCTTGGAACTTCAAGGACCAGATCGTCGACAAGGTCACGCGGTTGTTCGCCCCCGAGAGGGAGAAAACGCCGCGCTTCGTCATTCCCCTTCCAACGCCTGTCGTCCTGCCGTGACGCCGACCGACATCCAGGAGATCGTGCAACGCGCGCGGCAAGCCGGGTTCGAGCCTCACCTGCGGGGCAAGCGCGTGCTCGTCTCCGGTGCCCGCGGCTTCTTGGGCAGGCACTTCGTCGCGGCACTGTCCGCCCTCGGCGCCCGCGTCGCGGCGGTAGACTCCTGGGCGTGGGGCGCGGAGCTGCGCGTCCAGCGGCACACCCCACTGGTGAACGTGGACTACGTGAACGCCGACATCACGGCGCCGCCCCCGACCCTGATTGCCGGGGGACACATCGACTACATCCTGGCGCTGGCCGGGATCGCCTCGCCGGTCTGGTACAAAAAGCACCCGATCGAGACGTTCGACGTCTCTGTCAAGGGCGTCCGCGCCATGCTGGACATCGCGCTCGCGCAGGGAAGCCGCCTCCTCTTCTCTTCCAGCTCGGAGGTTTATGGGGACCCCGCCGTCGTGCCTACACCGGAAAGCTACCGCGGCAACGTCTCGTGTCGAGGCGACCGCGCCTGTTACGACGAAGGCAAGCGTGCAGCGGAGACCCTCTGCGACGTCTACCACCGGTACTGGTCCGTGGACGCCCGCACGGTGCGCTACTTCAACGTCTATGGCCCGGGCCTTTCCCAGTACGACTACCGGGTCCTGCCGACCTTCGTCCAAAAGATCCTCAAGGGCGAGCGCCTGGGCATCTACGGCACCGGCGTCCAGACCCGGACGTTCTGCTACGTGACGGACGCCGTGTTCGGAACGCTCCGTGTGCTGCTCGACGGAGAAGCCGGCGGCGTCTACAACGTCGGCAACGAGTCGCCGGAGGTGAGCATCATCGACCTCGTGACGCAGCTCGAACGGCTGGCATGTCGCGACATGGAGCAGTTCCACCCCGTCTACGTCCCGTCACCGCCTGAGTACGCGGACGAGCCACAACGGCGCTGTCCGGACCTGACCCGGCTGCGCGCGTTGGGCTACGCCCCTCTCGTGGGCTTCGAGGAAGGGCTCGGCCGCTTCCTTGCCTGGGCCCGCACGGCCTACGCCGAGGGCGAATGAGGCTCGCCCTGATCGGTGCGCACACGGACGGCGGCCTCGGTGCCTGGGCCCGCCAGGTTCGCGAAACGCTGGTGACGGAGTTCCCCTCAACCAGCGTGGACGTCCTGCACCGCGGCAACTGGGAGCTGGCCAAGCACCCCGACGGCGTCATCATCGCGAGTCCGGCGGAGGCCCACGCCGCGCAGGCGCTCTACTACGTCGCACGTGGCATTCCGGTCTTCGTCGAGAAGCCACTCGCCCTGAGCATACGCGACGCGGAGCGCGTCGGCATCGCTGTCGAGGCGCAGCGCGGCCTGCCCTTCCTGGTCGACCACGTCCACCTCTTCTCCCCCGCCTACCGGAAGCTCAAGGAGGTGCTACTCGACCCCGCACGGACACACGGGGCCGTAGAGGATCTCGCAGCGGTCTGTAACGGACCCAGCCCGGAGCGCGCCTGTGGGACGCTCTGGGACTGGGGGCCTCACGCTCTTGCGTACGTCGTAGACCTGATGCCGGGCGCGCAGGTCACGCGCGCCCTGCGACTCCCGGGTCAGTACCACGTCACCCTGCAAGGTGCGATGGTGGGTGCCACCCTCACCTTCGGCGTAGCCGAGGCGAAGACGCACCGCCTCTCGGTCTTCACTCGCCGGGGGGACTGGCTCGCCCAGGACAATCGACACCAGATGCCGCTCACCTACAACGGCTTCCCGGTACCCGTCCTGGACGCGCGACGCCCGCTCACGGTAGCGCTCGACGCTTGGCTCGGCGCCATCGAGGGCCTAGCCGGTTCGGGCCCCGGTCTTGGTGTGAACCTGGGGATCTCAGTGGTGCGCCTGCTGGCCGAGATCGCGCGCCAATTGCCCAGTGATGCGCCCGGACCGGAGGCGACCTAACGTGCCCAACGAAGACCTTGACGCCATCTACGCCATCTACGGTGAGCGCGACGAGGTGCTTGCCGCTTTCGCCCGGTTGGCGCAGCAGAGCAATCTCGCGGTAGGGGTCGCCGAGCACGCGGGTCTGGACGGCAAGCCTGACCCGGCCTGGCCAGCAGAGTGGCGCACGGTGCTCTTCGTCGAGCTGCCAACGGGTCAATGCTCCTGGCACATCCACCAGCGAGAAGAGGCGCTCTTCCACTGGTGCCCGGCCTGGACGAAGGGCTGGGACGGGCACAGCAAGGAGGAGAAGTACCGGAGGCTCCGCGCGTTCGCCCAAGGTGCCGCCTTCCCGCCGCCATGAAGCTCTACCTGGCCCACTTCGTCTATGGGGACGTCGTGCCGGAGTGCTTCGAGGCCGTCCTGCGCGAGCTGCGCTGGACCGACAAGAAGTGGATGGGCAACGTCGAGTACCACCGCGTCTCCGAGGACGCGCTCATCTCACGGGCGCGCAGCCGGGCCACGGCGCTCTTTCTGGCCTCCAACTGCGACGTGCTCTTCATGCTGGACCACGACGTCTCCTGGGCGACCCCGGGGGCCCTCTGGCGAACGGCTGCGAAGGCGCACGCGGAGGGGGCCTGCGTCGCCGGCCTCTACGCGCAGCGGGCCTTCGGCTGTGGTTGGTCCTCCCGCGTCACGGAAGAGGGTGTGGCGTGGGAACCGGGTGCGGATCAGTTGGTCGCCGCCGAGCACCTCGCCACCGGGTTCCTCGCCATCCCGCGCGGGGTGTTGAACGTCGTACTGGGCTTCTGCCGAACGACAACCGACCCCGACCTGCGCGTGCGCGAGTGCGCCGATCAGCGCAAGGGCGGTGTGCTCTTCCATGACCTCTTTCGGCCCTTCACGGTCCCCTCGGAGCTACGCCCAGAGGTCTACGAGTACCTCTCGGAAGACTGGGCCTTCTGCCGCAGAGCAACCGCCGCGGGGTTCAAGCACTGGCTCTACATGCAGCCCGTCCTGACCCATCACGGGCGCTACGGGTTCGCGCTCGCCGACGGCGTAGCGCGCTAGCGCGGGTGGCGTCACTTTTGCTGGCCGACGAGCACAGCGCACCCTACCTTGGACCCGTGCCCGGACGGACCCTCTGGCTCCTCCATCTCACCGGCTGCGCTGCCTGCACCGAGGCCAAGCCGATCGTGGAGGCGTTCGCCAAGGACCACCCCGAGGTCTCGGTCGAGTACCTGGATCTCGCCGACGTCGCCGAGGACGCCTGGCAAGGCTTGGAGCCGCCGGACGACGTTCCAAGCTACGCCGTGATGGTCGAGGGAGCACGCCCGCGTACGGTCGTGGGGCGCGTGCTCAAGCGCGAAGAGTTGGAGCTGTGGGTGTTCCGATGACCGTGAACCTCCAGGATCTCGCCGATCCGCTCCTCCTGGGGCTGGGCGCCGGGGGGATCGCGGCCTTTCTCCGCACTGCGTTTCAGCACTGGGCTCCGGCGAGCTGGAGCAACGGGCCGCCCGTGGCGTGTCCAATATGCCTTGCGAGCTGGTGTACCCTTGGGCTGTTCGTGCTACAGGATCTCCGCCCCGTCGAATGCACCGTAATCTGCGTCGCCTTCGGCGCGCTCGGCATCGGGGCCATCGTGAACCGCTACGCGGCGCCCCCGGTCGATCCGGCAACCGTTGTCGTGCCCCCGCCCGAGTGAGAGTCCACAAGCCCGTGTCGTTCGCGTGTCCGTTCTGCTTGCTCCCCTGCCAGGCCGGCTTCGCCAAGGCCGAGCCTGGCGACCCGAGCGAAATTCACGACGGGGACCCGATCCTCATCCATGAGAGTCCTCACTGCGACGACTTCGAGCACTCGTCAGCGGAGGTGTTCCTCGACGCGGCCCGGGCGAAGCAGACGATCCATTAGGGTACCGGTCCCTTGCACTCCACCACACCACACCGCATCATCAGGCCAGTTGTTGCACAGGCAACCAACCTGGAGACTAGAGATGGCCAAGAAGAAATGCCGCTACGGACGCAAGACGACGGGACGTCACGGCTGCCGCAAGGGGCCGAAGAAGAAGAAGTAACAACCGGACTCTCACGCGCTACAAGCCGATGTCGTCGGGGAGCTTCGTGAAAGCCGACTCGGGCCGGTCGTAGACCCCCAGCATCCTTCCATCGCGGTGCCCGGTCTGCGCAATGATCGCCGGGTCCGAATAGCCGCGCCGCCGCATCTCCGTGACAAACCCTGCGCGTAGTGAGTGCCCTGAGTAGTTCGTCGGGTCCAGTCCAGCCCGCTTCACCGCGGCTTTCACGAGATTGCGCACCGTGCGCGTCGTGAAGGGAAAGACGAGGACGTCGGGGCCAAGCGGACGGGTTGTCAACCAGACCTCCAGCGCCCGCACCGGGCAGGTCTCGGGTCGCTGTCCCGCACGAACTGCCTTGGCGTGTCCGTGACCTTCCTGGTCGGTCTTCGAGCGCGCCACGACGATGACGTAGCCCTCACTCGTCCGCTCCAAATCCCCGCGGCGGAGCGCAACCAGCTCGGCCTCCCGGAACGCTCCGGCATAGCCCAGCAGCAGCACCGCCCGATCACGGACTGTGCAACCCGGCATGAGCTTCGTGAGCACGTCGGGTGTGATGGGCCTTACCCGACGGATGCGCCGTCCAATGGACCGTCGCAGGGCCGCCAGCGTCTCGCGCACCTCGGCGCTCTGGGTCGGTGGCGCTAAATCGGCGAGCCTGTGCATCCGGCTGATCGTGGTCACAGCCCGATCGATGGTTGCGACCTTTGCCCCGTCGTCCACGCGCGTCTGAAGGTAGGCCGCGAGCGTCTCGGGGCTCGCAGGCAAGGGCCGGCGCTGCTGCTTCGCGCACCAAGCGACGAAGACCCGCCAATCCGTTGCGTAAGCCCGCCGGGTGTTCTCGGCGACGGCCTGGCGGCGCGTCGTCTTGAGTCTGGCGAGGAGCGCTGGATCGAGCGGCTGCTCGATCGCTGGCAGGCTCGTGGGCACCACCACCAGAGCCTCGTCGAACTCCGTGCGCTTTCGCCCCATCGTCTTGGGCGCCTCCGTTGGATCTGCGGGCATCGCGCGGACGCCGACACGTGCGCCTTTCCCATACACTCCCTTATCGGAAAGCTCGGGTCAAGCGCCCGCCCCGCAGCCGACTGCAGGGCCAACGAGGGCCCCCAAGACGTTTCAGCGCAATGAGAAGGATCACTCGATCCAGTCCTTCGGCTTGGGGCAGTGCTCCGCCCATTTCGCCTCGTTGCAAGGGATTGACCGCGACACGCCGAGGCGGTGGACCTCCTCCGGGATTTCGGCCGCCACCAGCAGCTCGGTATCGCTCGCCGGACCTTCGGCCGCGAGCCTCGCGAGCGCCTGCTTCGAGCCGAATCGGCGCAGCACGCGTGCGCCAACGGACTCGTATTCGTCACCCTGCACGCGCCGTATCCATCCCACGGTGACGAAAGGGTAGTAGCCGTCCGGTTGTACTATGATCTTCAGGCCATCGCGCATGTCGGGTTCCTTCGTTCGTTTTTTGACCCCGGCTCCGGCTCCGTCTCCGCCAGCTCCACCTCCGACTCCGTCTCCGCCTCCGTCTCCGCCTCCGCCTCCATCTCCGCCTCCGCCTCCGCCACCTCCACCTCCGCCTCCGCCTCCGCCTCCGCCTCCGTCTCCGCCAGCTCCACCTCCGGCTCCGCCTCCGCCTCCGCCTCCGTCTCCGGCTCCGTCTCCGCCAGCTCCACCTCCGTCTCCGCCTCCATCTCCGCCTCCGTCTCCGCCAGCTCCGACTCCGCCTCCGTCTCCGTTTCTGTACAA
>ERZ1292644.1789-Hain-H14-01um-R2-1789-length-10554-cov-57_pt1 | contig 10554 bp, 16 predicted proteins | sample MGYA00564402_ERZ1292644 | MGnify/ENA primary metagenome ERZ1292644 (study PRJEB36523, sample SAMEA6512644) | groundwater metagenome | collected 2019-01-09 | study: AquaDiva: Metagenomics assemblies of 32 groundwater samples | reverse complement strand
TGGTATAGTGCGTAGAGTAGCTATCACGATAGATGCGATACCAGGCCGTATAGCGCGGCAGCCCTGCCATGATTGCTTGCGTCTCGTGGGGGTGCGCGTGTTTCAAGGGTTTTCTCCTCCCATGCAGCTATGCCGGTCGCCTCGCACGACCGTCAAATCGACCAGGATACCGTCGATGGTTCTTCCAATCACAACTTCACCCTGGCACCCGCCACACCGCTGAATCCCCTCCCGGTGTTGGACGATCCCGCCGGGAAGCGCCGGAATGTGCTTCTCGGCACGCTGTTGCTTCGGCTCTGCGGGCTGTGCCATGTTACTGCGCCCCAAAAGGTTGTTGCTGCTCCGATACGGCTAGGACCCGCGCATGGCTGGGACAATAATCAACATCAGGTGGTTGATGCATGGCGTGCGCGCCGCAGACGGGCCGGCCGCACGTCTGCCCTTGTTTTGCGCCACGCAAGGGATAGTCGCACAATCTGATGTCATACTGCGTCTTGCACACGACACACTGTTTCCCTCGAGCCTTGCGGCCACAGACGATCATGGCGACAGGCTCTCCGTCGACAAGAACATGCGTTACGCGGCATCCCATCTGCCTCCTCCTCCCTAGTCATCATCAGGATCAAGCACCCCGTCAGGATCACCCTGGACCCATTGCAGCAGCGCATGTGTCCACTGCAAGAGCTGGCCTTCAAGTTCTGCCAGCGTACACACCAGATGCCCAAAGTCGTTGAGTGGCATGTCCTCTTCGAGGCGACGCCGGAGCGTTTGCAGGACACCATCGAGGACCCGCACTTGATGCAGGGTAGTCATTTGAACCTCGTCGCGGACCTCTTCAGGATCAAGCATTACGGCGCCTTTCTATCGTATCGTAACCCTCTCCCAAAGGGAGAGGCTCCCACTGGCGGTGGAGACGCCGCGGGGAGCCCGCACCCCTCCTCACGCTACGACCGGTGCCGGGGGTTGACCCGGCGCTGCCATGATACACCTCCTTAGCTTGGCACGCTTTGCGCCTCTCAGTTACAGGAACGGCCCTAGACAAAATGCCTATTGTAAAGGTACAATACTTTTGTTATGATTGCAAACAGTATTTTTGAGCAAACAGAAAGGATGTTTCTATGCGAATAGTTGATAATGTGGAATCGCTCCGTGCGAGGTTTCTTGCAGTACGCGGGGATCGTTCCTTGCGGGATCTCAGTCTCCCTATTGGTGTCAGTCATGTGACGCTCGCACAATTTCTGGCCGATGGCAGCTCAACGCGCGTACCGCTGCTGGATAAGATCGAAGCGTGGGTTGAGGAGCAGGAGGGCAAGCAGCAATGACTTATCAAGAGAAGCTCTTAGATCCTCGTTGGCAACGAAAGCGGTTGGAGATTTTTCAGCGAGATGACTGGCGTTGCCAGAAATGTGGTTCGCTCCAGGATACACTACATGCCCATCATTTATATTATGAGAAAGGCGCAGAGCCGTGGGAGTATCCCATGGATGCGTATATGACTCTCTGCGCCTCATGTCATCAAGAGGAGACGGTAGGTATGCCGGTAGAAGAGCAAGAGCTTTTAGCTACCTTGCGAGCAGCCGGATACTTCCATGATCATCTTTTTGGGTTATCGCGTGGGTTTCGCTATTTTAGCGACGTTCATGGCGGGGATAAAGAGATGGGTATTGCGATCTTGGTCCTTGTTATGCAAGATAAAGCACTTTTCGATGAACTATGCACAAGGTATGTAGACACAGGCGATTCTTGCCCATTTGAACAAGAGCCTCCTGCATGAATACCATCATCGCCTCGGCGCTCAAGGCCCTGCATCACCGCCCCATTGCCTACTATCCGTGCTACGCAGACATGATGGGATCTGTGTCTGGAGGGGTTATTCTGTCCCAACTGATGTACTGGTATGCCGCACACGACGGGCAACCATTTATGCTGACCGACCGCACACTCCAAGCCGAAACCCATGTGACACTGCGCGAGCTGCGCGAGGCCAAAGTACGCCTCAAGCGTTTGCCTTTTCTTACCATCGCAAGGAAAGGAATCCCGGCTACTACCTGGTACGAGGCAGACCTAGATAAACTCTGTGAGTGTCTGGCACAGACGCAGAGCCACACAATCAATGCGCCGACAGGTAAACACGTTACAACAAGTTGTAACGTAGGCGTTGCAATACATCCTATTGATTCACAAGGCTCCCTAGACAAAAACTCCGTTCAAACTGGTTGTAACACCGTCGTTACAACTGGATTAAACGACGGTGTTACAACTGCTAATAATGAACACGCGCGCGTTCCGGATCTGAAAGAGACTAAAGGAAAAGAGAAAACCCCTTCTGTTACTGCTACCGCAGTAACATCTTCCCCGGCGGCACCTAATAAACATGAGGATGGACAGCTCGGCTTGGGCATCACGGATGAGCACTCGCTGCCAGGGACACCTGAACCAGCGGCGCCTGCTGTTGAGCAAGTGACAGGACAGTGGTTGGTCGAAACCTATAATGCGGAGACCCCGCAAGATCACCCCAAGCATCGTGTTGTGAGCGCTCTACGCCAGAAGCGTGCTAATGAGTATGCGCGGCGGTTTCCTGATCCGGCCTTCTGGCATACGGTGTTTGCCGAAGTTGAGGCATCACCATGGCTACGTGGGCACGTAGCCAGTAATGGTCGGCGCCCACAAAAGCGCGATCTGTTTTGGATGCTCCAGTGTGAGCAAGGAGGTGGCCAGGAAAATTGCATCAAAGTATATGAGGGCAAATATCGAGATGAGCCGGAGCAGTCTATGCCTCGCATGAGTGAGAAAGGTATGCGCACCGGGCAAGCGGCACAACGCATTCTAGAGGAAATTCACAGCCATGTCGAATATGACGTTACGCCACGCCGACCAGTTCTTTCACTCCCTCGCGGAAATGAGTGAATTTTTTTGTGATGAACTGAGCGAGATCCGCCAGCGCTGTTATTGGCACATCATGCGAGAACGTACCACCCTGGAAGAGTGGCAATATGCTTGTATGCAGGCTATGGCCCGCGAGACGTTTCATAAGGTCCCCCTGCCGGCACAACTCATGGAGTATGTGCGGGAATACCGCCAGGGGACGCGGGAACTGCGCCACCGGGCGGAAATGCCGGATGGCTCTCATACGACGGAAGAGCTGTTGGCGCTACGGGAGTCCTTAGATCTGTCTGCGGAGGTGCGCAAACTTATTGAGTCGGTGTGGCCTGAGGAACACTAAGAGGCAGAAGGAGTCCGCATGGTGGCCTTATCAGAGAAAGCCTTCCTGATGTTGCTGTTGGTGCATGAACATACGTACCGTGATCCTGATGGCATGATTCAACGCTCTTGGATGCCCGGGGAGCGATGGGCAGGGCAAAAGATTACATGCGTGGACGAACTCTACGTTGTCGGTGGGGCAGGGAATGTCTCCATCCTCAAGCGGCTAGTCCGGGAGGGCCTGATTCAGCAGCATGGCGCCTTTCGGTATGGCTTTGTGAGCACGCCTGCGGCTGCGCCCTATATCGAGCAGCGCGCAGAGTGGATCGCGCTTCGGCGGGCACGCAACCGCCAGTTGGCGCGGACGACGGAGGCGCTGCCAGCGGATGAGCATGCTCACGATGCCCAGGACTCTGTCGCGGAGGAGGACTAAAGCCATGACCCATCTGTGCCACGCCCTCGGATGTGAGACGCCTGTAAATCCTTGTTTTCTCATGTGCGGCTACCACTGGTTCAAAGTGTCAGTGCGCTGTAAGCAAGCCGTCTATGCGACCTACGTGCCTGGGCAAGAGCTGACGAAGATGACCACGGCCGTCTACCGGCAAGCCGCTGCCGCGGCGATCATTGCCGTGGCGGAACAAGAAGGCGTCACGATTCCAGCCATCTATCGCACCATGGCCGCAGGAGAGGAGAAATAATGCCCACCCTGACCCATCTCGCCCTGCTCGACGGAGGCCTCGCCTGGCACGTCTGCTTTGAGACGGCCCCCGAGGACAGTGGTAATATCTACTACGCTTTCTGCCAAGCCATTTCCCTGGGCGAGCGAGCGGCGTTGCCCTCGGCGGCCGGGGGCGGCTGGCGCGTGGTGGCATCTCTGGCCAATCAGCGGCGGCTGACTAGCCTGTTCCCGGAGTTTGGTTCCAGCTTGAAGAGTCTGACGCGGCAAGGCGAGTTGTTTCCTTTATCAACGGAGGGTATATGATAAACAGATCAGGCAGAGGAGGCACCGGCAGATGGCAACGCCGGATTCTCCAGACGCTCGCGGAGGCCCAGGGAGTCCTCACGGTTCGGCAGCTTAGCATCCGGTGCGGGGTCGGCGTAGGATTTGCGCCGACTGTAAATACTCTGAGGCAAAAAGATGCCTTCAGACAATGCCTGTCATACTTGGCGCGTGAGGGCTTCTGTCGCCGGGTCGCGCATGGCGCCTACGCGCTCCCGTCCGCTATGTCGACCTGACGCTGAATCAGCGCCAGATACGGCACGGACATCGTTGCGGGGACGGCGCGCCCGCTGTGGCCGTGGCTTCCCGCTGCGCCCCAGGCCGTCCACTCGCTGGCAAACTGCTGGTGCCACCGGGCGACATCGGCCTCATGGGCCGGGCGCAGTTCGACTAACGTTTCGCCCGCCGTCAATCCGAGACGCATGGCGTTGGTTATCGTCGCCAGCGACACCGTCGGCATAGCGAGAATCGGCACCGCGTGGACGGTGCCCTGGCAGTAATACGTGCAGATGTGGGCAGACCAATCAAGGGACATGGCTTCTCTCCTCCTGTAGTGGCCCATGGAAGGCATTGGTTCGCGGGCACACAACACAAAAACCTGTTACAAGGCTGCGTGCCCCGTAGCGTCTCTGGGAGGCATTCCTGCTTCTATGAGATGGTCTCTGTATCCAGTAGGGTCCGCACAGCTTTGACCGAGCCCCACTGCCGGATAACTGTCGGCCGCGACGGCAGGGCCAGGGCGCGGGCATGGCGGAAGTCGCTGTGGGTGGGAAACGCGCCGGTACGGGCGACAAACCCCTGCAGGACGTGGAGGATGCGCGCCTTCGTCCAGTACGCGTGGCGGCGACCCGGCGTGCAGAGGTCTCCGGGGGCGGTCGTAGGGTGAGGGGCAGATGGCGCTAGCGTTGTCTTCAGCGCCGCCGCTGGCGGTTGCGTTGTCTCTAACGCCTCCGCGAGGAGGGACCGAGCCAACAGGCGGGTGAGGGATGTGGGGTTGAGATCATCGTGGCTGGGCATGGCATGTTTCCTTTCTTTTGGCGCGCCATCGCCGCTGATACCGACGACACTCGGCAGGATGCGCTCGTTGCCAGCCGCTACTCTGCGCCTGCTTAGCATCATAGCGCGCCGGCTCTTCTATTTTCATGCGCAGGTAGCGCGCACGCTCACGAGCCCGTTGAGCAGGGAGATGGCTTTTCCTCCAACGGCGTTTGCGCGCAAGATAGCGTGCATAGCTCTCCCAGAGTACGCACGACGCGCAGGGGTGGACCTGTGGCGTGCAGGTGCAGGGGAGGGTGGGGCGTTTCATAGAAATGAGAGCCAGGAAGTGGACTTCTGTTGGCCCCTTTTCATTATATTGTTTCCTCAATCAGGAATGTTAGGCGAGTATCAAGAGCAGCATGAAGCATGCGTGCACGTATATAGATTTGTCCTTGTTCTTGGATTACTAATATTTCTCTGCGCTGTTTTAAACGTCGCAGTACGTCTGGCAAGGGAACCTTTTTTCCTTGGTCAAAATGACTATATTTATGACAAATTAAACACACTGGATACAGGTACGATTCATCAAGGCCGCTCATATTCCTATAGGTATATGCAGCATGATGCACTGTTTGAGCAGATTCGCCACAGCCATAACATACGGGATTCCGTTGAAGAAAACTATTTTTTATAGCTTTCCAATTTGTGGTATCGTAGTAGGTGCGATATTTCCAGCCGAATGAAACATGCCCTGGACGTAGATAGAAATCATCAGGAAAGGTGAATTGTGGCATAACCAACCTCCGTTGTTGGCTCCGAAAGTGTGCAGAGAAGCCAGTCGGAAGCTGGTTTATCAGTCATAGGGATCAGCTATAACCTATCTCTGCAAGTCATTATAGCATAGACATCAAGGATATTCTCTACAGCAAACGTGTCAACTGGACAACTCGTTCTTCTCAGATAGTCGGTTGATGGCTTCGACAATCTCATGAAGATTGCGAACGGCCTCGATCAAGCCGGGCATATATTCAGCTATCGTCTCCAGCGCGCAACGTTGCTTGTAAACTTCACTCCGCAGGTCTTCAAGCTGCGCGGCAATGACGGAACTGGCTTCCGTGATGGCCTGTTGTAATCCTAGATCATTCAACATACCCCTTTTTCCCTTTCTTAGGTCCCCACTTTGTTATATCTGCGCCGATCTGCGGGGATGGCTTTGCACCGCGCTCCGCGCAACGGCGACAAAAGGCCCGATCATGGAGCGGACAACGATCCGCAGTCTCGACATACTCATCAGCGATACTGTAAGGCGTCTGTCCTTCAAACACGTCTACCAGATCAAACCGCTCGGGGTCTTCGAGCCTGGCAGCGGTCCGGCGGGTCTTGGCGGGTCGGGGCTTGCGCATACGACATACCTTCTTAGGTGAGGATGCCATCATCTCCAGTCTGGATCGCCGCCGGACGCTGGGATAGTAAATGCGGCAATGGCTTGGATCGGATGTGTTTCCGGCCTCGGAATGAGGCTGAGCGTGTGCGGCCCGCCAAAGAGCTTGAGATGCTTCGGCCAGTGTGCTTCAAGATCTTTGAGGATCGTAACCACTTCATCGGTTGTATATTGTCTCTTCTTCATGTGGCTCCTTTGTGATTTAGGAAAAGAGGGCCAACTGACCTTGCTGTGCTTTCCTCCTCTGCCTGGGCGCTCTCCGAGCCGATGGCGCGCCACACTCCTGTACTAGCAGTAAGTCCCCAAAGAGCGGGAGCGGCTCCGGTGCCGTAGCCGGGGCAAGCGCACGCCATCCCGCATAGATGCGCGTGGTGATGGCCTCAGCGGGCGATACGGCGGCTGGACTTACCGCCGGTCGTGCTGCCGGCAGGACCAGCGCATGCGCCTTCTGGAGTGCCGTTATTGCGGCAACAATATCCTCGATGGGGGGAAGACTGGCAGGCGGTTGCTCAGACAGGGCGAGGCTGAGCTGCCGGTGGAGGCCGGCCAGCGCCTCACGGTAAGCTGCCAACGGAAAGGGTTTGCCGAGCTGGGCCGTATAGTCCTGGAGTTGGCGTTCCTGTGTGCGAATTTCCTGCGCCAGGACAAGGCATCGGCTCTCATACTCTCCGGCAAGCCGTTGGGCTGCATTGAGGATGGCGCGTGGTCCCGTGCCCCGGCGGGCGAGTAGTGTCCGCACGGTAGTCTGCCCTGCCAGGGAGACTTCTGGCAGGGCGTAGGGATGGAGCGTGAGGCTGACCTGGAGCCCCAGGTACGTGCCGAGACACACGGGTGTTGGCGTCGTGACAAGGGGCGGGAGTTGTTGCAACTGGATCGTCATACTGGCCAGTGCATCGGCTTCTGCCGTGGGTTGTCCATTCAGCATAAATGGTGTAACGATGTTGCCCTGGGCTTGGATGGTCCTCTTGTCCTCCTGCAAGCGTGCAAGCCGCTGGGTCTGTTCTGCAAGCAAGTGCGGCATGTCTCGGACCTTGACCCGAGCAACATACTGCTCGTCCTCATGGTGTCTGGCGAGGACCGCCAGCCGCTGGAGCGCGGCCTCGGTTTCCGCCATCGTGAGGACCGCAGGATTGCCCGACGCAATGGTCTTCACCTCGGCATAGGACAGCGCTTGCTCACTAATATCCTCCGCTTGGCGTACCGTACTGTTTCCAGTGATCACCTGAGCAATGAACTTAGCTTTCGTCTCCAGCGCTTGCCACATGAACGCATCGAAAGAACCTTCCGTCACGTAGCGATAGATGGCGACTTCGGCATTGAGGTTGCCTTGCCGCAGGATGCGCCCTTCGCGCTGTTCCACTTCGGCGGGCTTCCACGGTGCGTCGAGGTGATGCAGCGCCACCAGCCGCCGCTGCACGTCCATGCCCATGCCCATCTTTTGCGTACTCCCCAGGAGTACCCGCACACTCCCCGCCCGGACTTTCTCGAACAGCGCATGCTTCTTGCCATCCGTGTCGGCATCGCCAATCATGGCCACTTGCTCTCTTGGAAGGCCGTGCTTGGCGAGCTTGTCAAGCACGTCATCATAGACGCAATAGCCCCAGGCCGTAGGATGGACACCCATGTCCGCAAAGACGAGCTGTGTCCCGCGCCTGCCCTCGGTCTCGTGCCAGATGCCGCACACGTTCTCGACCAGGGCATTGACCTTTGAGGCCGGCTCATCTTCTGCCGTGCCAAGGAGGAGACGCGCTTCGAGGGCCAGATTGCGCCCGTCTGTCGTGATGGCGAGGGCATTATCTTCCCAGGGCTTGACGTGCCCATTGCGCACCGCCTCATAGCGCTTCACCAGCGCGTCCTGGAGGCGGCGTTGGACGGCAGACATCGGGCAGGCGATAATGGCGGGCTTGCCGCCTGTGAGCGCCGGCGTCGGGAGGTGGAGCATGGCGGCGGTCTGCACGTCCGCAAAGAGGCGAAACATCTGCTGGAGTTCCGGCAGATTGGTAAAGCGGGCAAAGCGGCTCCGTGGGCGCAGGGTCTTCCCGTCTGGGGCAATCTCCATCAACTCAACGACTTCCCCAAACAGTGCGGCCCAGGCATCAAAATGTTCCAGGCCGGCGGCTTCCATCCCGGCGGGGTCGAGATAGCGTTGAATCGTGTACATCTCCACCATCGTGTTACTGACTGGTGTACCGCTCGCAAACGTGATGCCGCGCCCTTGGTGTTGCTCGTGCAGGTAGCGGCACTTCATCGCCAGGTCAAAGGCTCGCTCACTGCCTCCGGTCTGGATACCCGCCACACGCTGCATTTTTGTAGGCGTGGCTTGGTTCTTGTAGGCCTGGGATTCATCCACAAACAGGTAGTCAATCCCCAGTTGGTCAAAGGTAAGCCCCTCGTCCTTCTTCTCCTCAGCCGCAAGAGCTTCGAGCTTCGCTTCGTAGCGAGTCTTCTGTTTCTCCAGTGACTTGATGATATTGCGGTGCGCCTGGTTATAGCGGGCATTCTCCCTCGCTTCTTCGGCGTCCACAAGGAGCGATTCGTAGGCATCAATCTGTTGTTGGAGAAAGCGCTGCTGGAACGTCTTGGACATGCCGAGGCGCTCAAACGAACTGTGCGTCGTCAGGACGCCGTCCCAGACATCGCTGGCCATCTTGGCCGTCAGCAGCTTGCGCCGCTCCTGCGTGAAATCATCCTTCGTGGCTACGAGCAGCTTGGCGTTGGGATAGAGATGCAAGCACTCGCGCGCAAACTGCTCCAGGAGATTGTTGGGCACAACGAACAGGGCCTTATGGATCAGACCCGCCTGCTTCATCTTCATGCAGGCCGCAAACATCTCATAGGTTTTGCCGCTGCCAACCACATGCGCCAGCAGCGTATTGCCTGCGCTCATGATGCGCCAGACCGCATCGACCTGGTGCTTGGCGAGTGTGATGTGCGGGCTCATGCCCGGAAAGCGCAGGTGAGCACCGTCAAACGTGCGTAGCCTGGTATTGTTGTACAGGTCATTGTAGGCCCGCACGAGGCGCTCAGCTCGTGATGGCTCGCTGAAAATCCACTCTTTGAACCGCTGCTTGAGGCGCTGTTGCTTCTCCCGTGCTGCCAGCGTCTCCTTCTGGTTGAGCGTGCGTACTTCCTTGCCATGATCCCAGCGGACATCATAAATTGTGGGGCTCTGCAGATTCAATGCCTGCCCTAAGAGCGCGATCCCGTCGATCCGCATGGTGCCATATTCTACCGTTGCCGCAACGGTCGAGCAGGCATAGTGCGTGCCGTCAATGCTCCAAAGCGCGTCCTTCTCACTATGGGCTACGGTAATAGCCCAATCCCGCACGCCAAACAGTTCGCACGCAAACGCATGGACATCGCTGGCAGGTATCCACGGGGCGCCCAGGTTCACGTCAATGTTGCCGGGCAAAAGATCCTCGGGCTGGACAAGGCGAAGGGCATCAACATTGCGCTGATAGGCGGCCCCTGCCTGCTCTGCGTGTGCCAGCTTCGCCCGCACATTGCCGGAGAGATACACGTCTGCCGTCTCCCAGGCCTGCGTGTCCGGGTCTTGGTAGAGGAGGTCGCCCAACTCGTCTAAAATCTCCTCGAGCGATTTGCCGGTCAATTGCGCGATATACCCAAGATCGACGCGGCCTGTCTGGTCGAGCGAAAGTAGCAATCCCTGCTCGGCTGTCTGCACTGCCGTGATGGGCGCCTGATGCACCACCACGTCCTGTTCCATGATCGCGGCCTTAGTGGCGATCCCCGTGGTCTCATCGTACTGTTCGAGGGCCATGACCAGCATAGCGTCCGGGTCATCCCGAAACGTCACCAGGTTGGGCATGCGCCGCACGGTGATGCCCTTGGCGGTGGTGGAAATGACCGTGTGATTGATCGGGCCATACGTTGCCACAAAGGCCTCGTAGTCCGTGGTGAGTTGCTGGCGGGC
>ERZ1292644.1788-Hain-H14-01um-R2-1788-length-10567-cov-10_pt1 | contig 10567 bp, 12 predicted proteins | sample MGYA00564402_ERZ1292644 | MGnify/ENA primary metagenome ERZ1292644 (study PRJEB36523, sample SAMEA6512644) | groundwater metagenome | collected 2019-01-09 | study: AquaDiva: Metagenomics assemblies of 32 groundwater samples | reverse complement strand
ATTGAGTCGGGCGTCCTGCTGTGACGACCCCCCACCGTGCCCATCGGCTGGAGGGATGTCCGGGGAGGTTGTCTGGTGGTTGACCCTCTGATCGCACGTCTGGCGGCCCGCCGGAGGGAGTTGAGCATGTCGCAGCGCGAGCTGGGTTCCGCTATCGGTGTCGGCCATGGGCACCTGTCGCAGATAGAGACGGGTGTGGTCGATCCGAAGCTGTCGACGTTGCGCCGAATGGCCGATCGCCTCGGGGTGCAGATTTAGCACGGCGCTTGACATGCGGTGTGCGACGATGATTTACTGGGGGTAGACCCCACCGACCCCGGGAGGAATTCATGACTAGGCGACCTCTACGACGCCTGCCGATGCCGCACGGCATCGGGGAAATGCTGTCCCCGGCCAGATGCCGGCACTGCGCCAAGGTGTACGACCTGGCGAAAGTGGTCATCGTCGGCCGCTATCTCGACTGCTCGGTCTGGCATTGTCCAGGTTGCGACTTGCAGGTGGACGACCGCGGCGAGCACGGTGATTCGGCGTGGGGACGCAGTCATTACGACCGGATCGAGCGAGCCACCGGGGGTCTCGACATGTACGGGCGCCCGCTCGACCGGGATTCCTGACACGCTCACGAAGGAGATCTGAGATGCGTAATCCGTTCAAGCGGGGCGAGTTCCACGATTCCGCTGTTGGTTGCAAGGATCGGGCGATCGGGGGGATCGTGATCGTGCTGGCCGCTCTCGGGGGCGTGACCTATCTGGCGTATTACGGAGTGTCGGAGTTCCTGGCCCGCGTATAGCCGCCAACCGTGAGGCCGTCCCGACGTAGGGGCGGCCTCATCTTGTTACGGCCAGGTGCGCGGCGGTTGAGGTCGGTTCAGTAGCGCGACCGCGAGTACGAAAAGGAGACTCAGGGTGAGTGTCATGCATGCCCCCCTTCCGAAGGGGGGCTCGGTGGCATCGTCTTGAACAGCACGGAGATCGCGCCGAGACCGATGCCGAGCGCCGCCCAGTCATCCGCTGACGGACGCTCGCCGCGGTACACGCCTGCCAGGACGGACACGCCCCACACAGCCATGAACAGTAACAGCAGGACGTTGCGAATGGACCAGTTCGCGCGCGGCATGTGCAGGACCATGACTCCTCTAGTCGGTCAGCTCGGCGACCAGATTGCTCACGACGCCGTCCGGCAGCGCGGCCATGGCCGCTTGTAGCCGCGCGTTCTCGGCCGTCAGCTCGGCCACTTGGGCATGGAGTTGCTCGACGTCGGAACCCACCTCGCGGATTGCCGCGATGATCGGGGCGGTTTCAACGCTGCCCCCTCCTGCCGTGATCGCTGCCGTCAGCATCTCGATAGCCTTGATGGCAGCCGCCTCACGCGCTGCCGAGGCCGCCTGACTGGCGATCAGCCTGTCGAGTTTGGCACTGTTGTCGATCTGCCATGCCGTGGCGCAGACAACGTGGTCACGGCCGTCGGACAGCTTGACCGTCGGCATGCCATCAACGGTCGCGCGCAGAATGAGATCCGAATCTATCGCCATGATGTCTCCCTGTAGGCGTGCGATGGGGTCGTAGCCGACGGCACGCCAGTGGGCGCTGTCGGATCGGCCGGACAGGTGAATGTGGCCCTTGTCCGTGTTGGACCGGGTCACCTCGTCGGGTTTCCAGCTCGTCTGCCAGACGTTGCCCTGCTCGTCCGTCCAGTTGATGTACTTGAGTCCCGGCAGCAGGCCAGCGCGTTTGTCCGCGATGATCTGGCGGGCCAGCGGCGCAAGTGATCGGGCGTCAGCGCCGGGCTCCGGCATGACGTCCACGCCGAACCCCCAGCCCCATGGGCTGTCGAGCGGCCAGCCTGTGTACGAAAACGGGGTGTGATCTTGGGGGTAGGCCGCCATCAGATGGTCGTCGTCCGGGTAGTGGTAGACGGTGAAGCCGTGGCCACGCATGGTCTCGACCAGGTCGCCCATCCACTCGGCCAGCGTGTACGGCGAGCCGGCGTTGAGCCAGTTGTAGTACGCCTGCGTTGCCATGTCACATCACCGCCCCACGCTCTCGATGCCCGCTTAAGCGCAGGATACCGTGGTTAACGCGACTTAACCAAACTCTGTGTAATCACATCGCGTCACGTATCGCTATGGTGCGGGAATGACGGCGATCTCCCGGTTGACGAACAGCGCCGCGCTGGCCGCGTTGGTCGTGCGGTGCATCAGGATCGCGGTGTAGGTCTCACCTGGGGTCAGGCCGGATTCGACCAGGGTGCTGGACCCGAAATTCATGGTGGAGCCGAAAGGGTTCGATATCGCTCGGTTGTCCGCCGCTCCCGATATCGTCGCGCCGGTGGAGTCGTTGATCTGGGGCGCGGCATAGGCTTCAGCGGCACCGCCGGACGTCAGGAGGCCCGCACGCCACGTTATGAGCACGCGGCCGGAGTTGGGGGCTACGAATGTGGTGGAGCAGGCGGTGCCTGTTGTCACGTAGGTTACGGACGTGGTGGAGGTCAAGGCGTCCTGCGTGTCGGTCTCGGACCTGGCGGGCGCTGCCGTGGATGGCTGGATCGCCCCGAGCGCCAGCCATGAGGCGGGGTCGCTGCCAGCCCCCGACGACTGGCCGAGCAGTGCCACCGAATCGCCGACCTGGGGTATGTAGCCGTCGCGAACGCCCACATCATTGAACGTGGCCCCCTGTGCGCTGATCACCAGGGGGCTGATTGAGTCAACGATGCCGATGCGCACGCTCGCGGGCTGGCCGACCGCGCCCTGTACCGCCTCCGCGAGTCCGGCCATCAGCCGACCTTGGCCACTTCGAGCCACGAGCCGAACTGGATCGTGAGGTTGGTGGCGTCGGACGTGTTCTGCGCGTACTGGGTGACGAGACTGCCGGTAGCGGTGATGGTGATAAACCCGTCGAAGTCGACGAACGTGCCGACGCCGACACCGTTGCCACCGGCGCCCAGCGCGGTGCCGGACACGGTGGTGACTCCGGCCTCGATGTTGGTCGCGGTCGCGGCCTGCCGCCCCAGCGACCCCCATTTGGCACCGTTCGCAGCGACCGCCGGAAAGGTGAACGCGAGTTTGAAGTCTCCGGCGGTGGATGCGTCGTAGTAGATCCGGCCGTAGAAGCGGTACGTGCCGGTCTCGTCGAGCGGAACGGTGAGGCTGGCGTCCGACACCAGTACGGTGCTGCTGATGATCGGCGCCGCGTTGGTGGTGCGCATCCGGCGGGCGTACAGCCCCCGGGTGGCCGCTGAGATATAGGTGGCCCCGTCGTAGGCGTCCATCCGATTCTCGGCCGCGAGGTCGGTAAGCTGTCCTTCGACCGGTGCGGTGTGCAGCGCGATTCGGTTCGCGAGGTCGGCGTAGCGCAGGACCAGGCGCGATTCCACCCCAGCGATCATGTCGATGAACGCCTGCGGGTTGTCGGCCCCGTCGGTGCCGATCGGGATGACGATCCCCTGATCTGTGGTCACGGTGGACATGGCTGTACTCCTTAGGGGGCTGCGACGTACGAGGCGGACAGGAGTCGGGTGGTGACGCTGGCCGGTCCACCGGTTCCGGTCCACCGTGCCTGCATTCGGACCAGGTCGCCTACTTGGAGGTTCATCGGTATCGACAATGCGTATTCGATATCGTCGTCGTTTGACGTGATGTCGCGCCCCTGCTCGATGCCGTTGACAGTCAGGATCACATTCACGCTGGTGAGGGTGGTGAAGCCGCTGGGCAGCCTGAAAGATCCCCAGACGAGGTAGGCTCCGGCAGTCTGGATGATCAACGCGCTTGTGCTCACTCCGAGATTGACAATGCCGTCGTTGTCGTATACCTCGGTCGTGTAGGTCAGGTCGGTTGACGTGTTGATGACGACAGCCTGCGACGCCGTCGCGCTCATCTGCGCGTTCGGCCTGCTCGTGACCCGCTCCAGGTCCGCCTGTCCCTGCGTCAGTGCGGCGTCCAGGGTGGTCGCGAAGGTGGCCAGTGCCGCGGGGTCGATCGTGTCCCCACTGCACGGGTAGGTGATCCCGTAGATTGCTGTCGACGATGGCATGGTCGCCCCCTAGATACTGATGGACGGGGTGTCACCCAGGTAGATGGCCCACAGTGCTCCGTTGAACGTCACGGTTTCGACGCCGCCGCTCTCGCATGCGATCGCGACCTCTATACGCATCCCAAGGTCGTTCTCACCCACGGTTGGATCGCCGGGGTTGTACACCTCAGCCTGGGTGTACAGCGATTCGCCGCCACCGGTATTGGTCTCCCATGCGATGTCCTGCAACTTGAGTGACCATGCTCCGTCGTTCATGTTGCGCAGGCTGGACGGGGTATTGGGCGGGAAGATCGCCACGGTGACCAGCCGGTTGTTGCCGACCACCGGGGCGCTGCTGGTACACCGATATAGCATCCCGAACCGCCACCAGCCGCGCCGGTTCAGCGTGGCCGCGATGCTGTTGCCGAAAGTCGCCGGGTAGTTCAGGCTGAACTGGACTCCGTCGGCGCCGCCGAGTAGCGCGGCACTGCCGTCCGGCAGGTCATCGGTGTAGAACCACATCCGGATAGGTCGGTGCAGTACGGAGTCCGCCACTGCCGCGTTGGCTACCAGTTGTGCTTCGACCTGTTCGGCCACGCATTGCATGTAGAGCGCGTAGGCGGCGTAGTCGGTGTCGGACAGGCATGGGATTTCGTGGGTGCCGATCAGTTCGGTCATGGCAGGTCGGCCACCCATCGTGCGGAGAACCTGCATACCTCGACCGTCGCGTCAATGCCGCCCACCCCGGTATTGTTCTCCAGCTGGATCTGGAATTGTGCCGGGCCGGTGGACACGTCTACCGCGTAGGTCATGTCCATTACGTTCGACAGGCCCAGAGTCGGCCCCTCGACGGCACCGCTAACGGATGGGACCGCCTCCACCCACTGCTCGAATATGTCTACGAATGTTGCGGAGATCTTCGGCGCGCCCGGGGTGACGAGGGTGGTCCTAAGGATGTCGTTGGTGTCGCCGGATCGCCAGACGACTATGCAGTTGAAGTTCCACAGTCCTGAGCGCCGTATGGTGATCGAGCTTGGGTCGACATTCAGGTCGACCATTCCGTCGGAGTCGCCGACCACCGTGTCCCACAGCACTAGGAGGGTGGCGGCCGTGCTGGTTCCGGTAGAGAAGGTGAACGGCACGTCCGACCTGGCGACCTGTGCGTAGGGGAACGAGTCGACCGAACGGCTGATCGTCTCGTCGAAACTGGTGAACGCGGCGTCGATCTTCGCAGCCATGTCACACCAGACCGTGGACGGTGCGCACACTTCCCCCGTGTCCACGCATGGGCTGTCGGAACCTTCGAAATACGGCAGGCAGAAACCCGGTGTATAGGCGACCACTACTCCACCCCCTCCAGGATGTCGGCAATCTGCGCCCGTCCGACGCAGGTCATCGGGCCGGACAGATCCAGGGGTATCCGGAAGCCGGCCACCACCTGGATGATCCCGGTCCGCTCGCGCACATCCAACTGAACGACGTCGCCCAGCTCCAGTGCGGCATCGGGAGACATCTCCCACCCCCAGACGTCAACAAGGCCGATCAGCCGCTTCAGGTTCTCATTTGCGGCTGCCTGTGCCGCGCCGATGCTGCCGGGTGTCTGTAGTCGCAGCATCTGGTGGCGACGTCCGAAGTTGCCGTTGATGTAGGTCGTCGATGCGGCGTTGGTGTCCTGTGCCAGCGCGTACACCGCCGGGTCGCCGTTGAGCCGTTCGCCGGTGACTGTGAGGCTGTTGTAGACGTCCGAGCGCGACCGTGCGGCCCGCGAGCCGGACACGCTGCCGAGCTTCCCCGTGTCGCTGTAGGTCACCACGGGTGTGCCCGGCACCGTCCAGGGGTAGCGACGTAGTGTGAACCGGCCGTCGGCCAGCGGGTACCAGAACGCGCCCACCGACGTGGTGATCTCGTCGAGCGCCTGCCCCCGGTCGATCTGCCAGGTGCGAGCGCGGACGGGTTCGGCGAAGCTGTCCACTTGGCCGAACTGCGCCTGAGCGAAGCCTTCGGTGATCAGGCGGATGGTCTCGTCGGTGACCGTGTTCGACGGCTGCGAGTTCTCCGGCCGCACGAATCGGTTCTCCAACACGTCGGCGGCAAAGTCCGCGGCCTGAACGGCGCAGGTGCCGTCGTCGTTGAGGGTGGCGTCCTGAATGCGTCCGACGAACACAATCCAGGCGAACCGGGTGCCGTCCGCGAACTCAATGCCGCGTGTCGCCCGGATCATGTTGCCGTACGGCGCGAGCAGGTCGGTTGCCAGATATGGGTACAGGCCCTCGGACACCGTGAGCTGGCACTGCCGCGAGATCCGCGAGGTGAGGGTGGCCGACACGCTGCCCCCGGTGAACACCAGGTCGGACTCCAGCACATTCTGAAGCCCGTCGAGCACCTCCACCTTGACGTACGCCTGGTGAGAGGTAGCCAGCGCCGCGCGGTACATCGGGTCCAGTCCGCGGTCGAGCATCAGTCACCCTCCAGCAGGCCGGTCCAGGTGCGGCCTCCGGCCTCGACCGCGTCCCAGTCGGCGAATTCGGCGTTGACGTCGTTCCAGGTGCGGCGCAGGGGGTTGGCGATCGCGGGGTCGGCCACTCCTCGAATGAGGTCGTCCCAGGTGAAGCCGGTCGCGGCCAGGGTGGCCCAGGTCGGGTACAGGCGGCAGATGTCGGCCACCTGGGTTCCGCAGATGCCCTGGGTCGATCCTGCTGGGCGGTCAACCGTGTTGTAGGGCAGCACCTCGCTGCGGATCTGAATGCGCAGGTCGGACAGTTCGGGAGAGGCCTGTACGTCCCGGATGTCCATGTAGCGGTCCGGGATGCCGTATTCACTCGGGCCCTGGAATAGCAGCGGGGAGCCTGGGGCCACGAGTTCCAGCAGCTCATCCCGATCGGTGAACGTCAGTGTTTGCAGGCGTAGCGCCGTGGTGGCGTCGCCGCGGGGGCGCGTGATGGCGATGGTGCGGCGCCTGTTCATCGGTCGCAGGCTGAGGCTGTTGCTTGCGTAGACCTCGGGCCCGATGCCGACGAACAGGATGCCCTCGGCGCCGCATCCGGGAACGCCGTCGGTCTGACATAGTGGCACCGGCCGGTCGTTGCAAGGGCGTACGGGGTCTTTGAGCCAGAATCCGCTGTCGTTGGCGAGGGTGATCGGGGTCGTGCTGGTGTCCACGCTGACCGGCTCGCATGGCAGGCAGTCGTTGACCACCATGAAATCGTCGAACGGAATGATCACGGTGCCGTTGAGGTTGCCCGTGTTGGCCCGGGATGAGAGACCGACCCGCGTGCCGGTGGTCAGGGCCGAGTCGGTGGTGTCGACCGCCCAGGCGTCCGGCTGTGCGGTGCCGTCCGGCCATATCTTGAGGCGTAGCTGGGTGCCGATGCCCTGGAATCGGATCTGCCACTTCTGGCCGGCGAAGTAGGTGCCGTCGATGGCCTGGTTCATGACGGTTGAGCCGGCACCGAGGACGACCTTGGCGACGGTTGCCGTGATGGTCCCGCTGGTGTTGAACTGCGGGCCACCGACGTAGGTGTTGCCTATGTCCTGGAAGCGGCCGAGTGCCCGCGCCACGATGGGTGCGCCGGTCGTGAGGACGGGGATGGTCACGGCATAGTAGATGTCGAAGTCTGGCTGGCTGATGTCGATGGTGCTGTGCCGCGTGACGTTGATGCTATCCAGGGTGTGAGTTCCCGCGCCTGCGGTCACGTCGTAGTTGCCCGGGACCGTTCCCCCGGTGTTCGTGTAGGCCAGCGGGCTGAGGCTGCCCGATTCGGTGCTACCCCACGAATCGACCAGGGTGCGGCTGAATGAGTCCAGGACCAGGAGTGATGTCGGAACGCACGGTGCCTCACTACTGGTGGTGACGTAGTAGAACGGCGCGTCGAATGGCGCTTCGGTGTCCCAGAATGTTCCGTGGCCGCACGACAGCAGCAGCTCCCATCCGCTGTAGCAGATATAGGGGCGCAGGGGGACGCATTCACCGGTCGCGACGTTCACCCGGTAGACGCCCGCGTGGCTGGCCGCAGGCACGTCCGCCCAGTTGATCTCCACCCGTACGTACGGGCGTGTCGGATGGTCGGCGTAGGCGGCGATGATCGGCATCAGATCCCCCGGGTTCCGGCCACGAGGCGACGCACCTCTACCTGCACGCGCTCATCCACGCGCCGATCGATGAACGCCTCGATCTCCTCGTTGCCGATCTGCACGATGAACACCGGCTGCGTCTCGGTGGACGCCTCGACGGGCGACAGTACCGACGTGCTTCCGGCGGTGCCGGCCGGCGAGACCAGCGGCGTCACCCCGGCCTGGCCGATGGCTCCGAACGGTGACGTGGTGGCGTTGGCGGCACGCCCGGCGGCCTGCGTGATCAGCGGTGTGCCGGCATCGAGTCCGGCCGCGATCATCTCGGCGATGACCGCACCCGCGATCTGTGGACTGCCGGATCCAGACAGTGGGCCGGTCTTGGCAGGGCTGAACGGCAGATGGTCGCGGATCGTCTGAACCGCGCTGGCGATCCTGTCGCGTAGCGCGCCGATTCGGGAGGAGATGCCGTCGATCAGACCCTGAAGGATTCGGGCGCCAGCGTCGTACAGCATCGCCCCGAGGTTGCCGAGCGCGGCCAGGATCCGGCCGGGCAGCCCCTGGACGTATTCGATCAGCGACGTCACCCGGGCGATCACAGCATCGACCATCTGCTGAAAGAACGTGCTGGCCCGTCCGGGCAGTTCGGAGAAGAATGTCAGGATGTTTTCCCAGGTGGTGGTGACGAATTCCTCGGCGTTGGTGAACGCGGTTGTCACCGCCAGGACGATGTTGTCCCAGGTGGTGGCGAGCAGCCCGGCGAGCGCGACCAGCGATCCGACGATCTGGCCCGGCAGGTCGGTGAAGAAGACGATCACTCCGGCAATCAGGAACGCCAGCGCGGTGAGTGCGGCGTCGGCCAAGGCTTGGAACGCCATGGCGACTCGCCCGGGGATGGAGTCGACGAATGCCGAGATCTGCTCGGGCAGTGCCGAGAAGAATCCGACGACCGAATCGACCGCGCTCGATACGGTTTCGACAAGGCCGGACCAGAATCTCGCGATGTCACTGCCGGCACGGTCGAAGAAGTCGACAACGGCGGTGAACGCGTCTTCCACATCGTTGCCGGCGTCGGCCAGGAACAAGAACGCGTTGATCAGGAAGCCGACAGCGCGTCCGGCAAGCCCGATCGTCTCCGCCATCCGTTCGAGGACGCGCTGACCTTCGGCGCTCTTGAAGAACAGCGTCATCCGCTGGGTGACGTCGGTCAGCGTGGCGATGAACCCGCGACCGGCATCGTCGGTGCCACCGAACAGCACGGTGAGCAGCTCGCCGACCGCCGCGCCGAGATCCAACAGCTCGTCGAGTGTGGCGATCGCGTCATCCAGGAACGCCTGGAACGACCCATCGGCAATCGCTCCCTCGATAAAGCCGGCAAAGCCGCTGATCGCGTCGGCCAGGCGCGTGGACAGCGTCTCCAGGGAAGGCAGGCCGGCGCCGATCGCGTTGAGGAATGCCTGTCCAAGGTCGGCGAACGCGGCACCCAGTTGATCCGTGATTCGTGCAGTCGAAGCCAGTAGCCGTTCTAGGATGCTGACGTTCTGCGCCTCCGCGATCAGGTCGCCGAAGTGCCCGAACGCGCGACCCATCGACTGTGCCAGCGTGTCCAGCTCGTTGCGCAGTCGCGGCAGGACGAGAGTGCCCAACCGTGCTATCTGGCCGACCAGCGGTTCGAAGAATTCCTGCTGGATCGAATCACCGACCTGTCTGAACAGCGGCAGGACCCGTTCGAATTCGCGTGCTACCTGGCGTGCCGCGGGTGCGAGCTTCTTCAGCGCTTCGGTGATCTTCTCCGGGTCGCCCTCCAGGATCGCTCCGATGGCGTCACCGAATCCGTTGAACGCCACGGTGAGCACGATGATTGAGGCGGCGGCCCCACCAATGGCGGCGGGCAGGAGGGCCGCGAAGCCGATCAGGTCGGCCAGGGCTGCGGCTAGTCCGATGATGACCGGGATGGCGACGACGATGGCCGCTACCGTCAGGCCGACTTGGAGTAGCCCCCCGAGGTCGATTTTGGCCAAGCCGGCTAGAGCTGAACCGGCGGATGAGATGACCTCGCCAAGGCGGCTGAATCCGGAGGTCAACGGGTGCAGCAGTTTGGCGCGCACGCCATCGCCGGCATCTCGGGCGTCGTCGCCGATTCCGTCGAAGAACCCTTCCGCGTCCTTGCGGCCATCCGCGAAGGTCTTGCGGATGCGGACTCCGCCCTCTTCAAAGTCCAGCGCTACCGAGTCGGCGGACTTTGCCGCGAGTTTGGCTACAAGATCAAAGTAGCCTTTGACCTCCGGAAGGGTCACGTTGAAGCTGGTCGGTATCGATTCGGCAGCATTTTGCGCAGATTCTGCGATCTGCTCCAAGTGATCCTGGATCTCCGGGACGCTACTTCCGACCGCGTCCACAACCTCTTCCACGGCACCTTGGAACCGGCTGGAGAAGTTCCTACTTGATATCACCACTGCGGGGTCAAGCTCGCTGAGCTTGGCTATCGCGTC
>ERZ1292644.1785-Hain-H14-01um-R2-1785-length-10579-cov-19_pt1 | contig 10579 bp, 19 predicted proteins | sample MGYA00564402_ERZ1292644 | MGnify/ENA primary metagenome ERZ1292644 (study PRJEB36523, sample SAMEA6512644) | groundwater metagenome | collected 2019-01-09 | study: AquaDiva: Metagenomics assemblies of 32 groundwater samples | reverse complement strand
GCGGTGTCGCCGGCGGTGTGGGCGGCGTCGGCCTGGTCGAGGGCGGCACGGATGGCGGTTTGGCCGGTCGCGGTGAATTCGTTGGGCATGTCCTTCTCCTCGCTGGTCAGGTTGGGTGGCCCGGGCGGCTCCCGCCCAGGACGCGGACGGGAGCCGCTGCGGCCCCTCCCACCCCTCACAGCGGAGGGGCCGCACCCGGCAGTCACCTGCCGGGAGTTTCGGGGTCAGCTCTGCGTGGGCAGGCAGGCCGGGTACTGCTCGCCGACCTGGCAGGCCTGCTGCTCGGAGCGGTAGACGCGGACCGTGACCGGCTGACCGCTGGCGGGCTGGACGACGATCCGGTACTTGTGGCGGCAGATGAGCGGCTTGCCGGTGCAGATGACCGGACTGGTGTGCGCGGTGACCCGCCCGGCGGGTCCGTCGGGGGCGGCGGGCATGCAGGCGGTGAGGGTGGCTGCGGCGATGGCGGCGGCGAGGATCATCAGGGTGGTGACGCCTGTCGTCCGCTTGGTGGTGGTCATGTCGTTCTCCCTGCATCCCTCGGTGTTTCGATACTCTGTATCTTAACAGAAGGAGAGGGATACGCAAGAGAGTTTCGATACTCGATTGTGCAGGCTGGAGAGCAGGCCCGACCGCCACACCTGGATTACGCAACCGCGTTTCGCTACACTGTGCCATATGAGCGAACTGGCCGCGGTAACCGAAGCGAGCACGCGCTACCTGGCCAAGCAGGAAGCCGCCGACCATGACAAAGAAGCCCTGTTCGCCACCTGGGTGACCGCCGTCCAGGCAGGCCACACCCCCGAGCAGATCGCCGCCGCCTGCACGTTCACCGCCGCGTACGTGCGGCGCATAGTGCGCGAACGGGGCGCCCCTCCGCTGCCGCGCGGACCCAAGCCCCGCAGTCAGGCCACCTGACTCTTCGGCCCTCACGAGCCCGGACCTTCCCCGCCGGTGTCCTCGTCGGTGCCGTTCAACGTCGCGACCAGGTTGACCCGGATCGGGTCTCCGCCGACCGGCGTGTACGGGCCTTTCGCGGTCAGCTGGGCGGGGCGGCCGTGGGCCGCCGTCTTCTCCACGGTCAGCTCGACCACCTCGGCCCACGCCACGATCGCCGCCTGCCGGGCGGTGTCGCCCCGGGCGGCCGGCTCGCCGTGCAGCATTCCGGGCGTGACCGTCCAGTGCATGGGATGGCGGGCGAGGTCGCTGTCGCGGAACTGGCGGATCAGCAACTCGCCGAGCGTGTTGTGCGCCTGCAATTGGGTGCGTATCTGCTGCTGATGGTCGGTGTCTCCGGTCAGCACTGTCGGGCTCCTGTCTCTGTGGTGCGGGGGCTAGGGGCGTGCTTCGCGGAGCGGGTGCCATGGTTCGAGGCCGCCCCGGCCGGCGCGGAGGGCTGTGACGCGGGCTCCGCATTCGGCGGTGGCCTGCATGCCCTCGACGGGGAGGCGGATTTTGTGGTCGTAGCGGCCCTGGGACACCCGGCCGATCACGTAGTCGGCGTCCATCACTCGGCCTCCTGTGGTGCGCATGACGGCGCGGGAATCTCTTCCCGGGGGGTGGCCTGGGTGGCTGCGTCCGCGCCGCCACACGTGTAAGGGATGGGTGGCGTGGCCAGGCCGAGGCGGATGGCGGCCCAGTAGAAGACGTCCATCAGCGCGTCTCCTGGCCGGTGAACTCGGCGACGAGCTTTTCCTGCTCGGCGAGCAGCGCGGCCAGCGTGGGCAGATCGGGCGCCCAGAGGGTGTTGGCGAGTCGGCCGGTGGCTGTGGCCTGGTCGAGATGTTGGCGGCGGGTGGCGCCGGGCTGCGGCCAGGTGCGGATGGTCCACTCGTCGCCGTACTGGTCGATGAGGTCCTTGAGGTTCATGCCGTTCTCCGTGCTGTTGCGACCAGGGCGAGCCCGGCGCGGAACAGCGCCTCGGCCTCGTCCAACGTGAGTTCGGTGTGGATGCGGTCGAGGCTGAGGGTGGTGCCGTCGTCGGCGCTGTGGGTCAGGTCGATGGCGCCGTAGGCGTCGGCGACGGTCTGGCGGCACAGGCCGTCGCCGGGGTCGGCGTGGATGAGTCCGCCGAGGGTGGGATCGTCGTGGGTGGTGCACCACGGGAGGTGGACGTTGAGGACGTCTAGCTCGGTAGTGGCGACGGTAGAGTGCGACATTGGGTCAGGGCCCTTCTTCCTGATCAAGTCCTCGGGCCGGTGGTAATGACACCGCGCCCGGGGGCGCCTTCTGCCTGCTGGCTGAGCAGCGCCTCAAGCTCGTCGAGATCGTGAGCGCGAACCCAGCGGGCGCCACACGATGCCCACCACCACGCTCCGACTTGCCAGATGGCCCAGTCGGGGTGGAGGGCGCGCAGGCGAGCAAGCTTGTCTGGCGTCGCGACAGTCAACGGATCTTCACTCCCTGTAACAGGCTGTACGGCCATCTTCGTATTAGAGCATCGATTTTGCAACCTGCAGATTAGAGATGCTGGAGCGAGATATGCGAGAATCTTTCACAGGTGTACGCTCGAATCCCCGCCCGACCAGGAGAAACCCCGTGCTCTACAGCCCGAGCGTGCGTCGCAGGCGACTGGCGAAACTCTTGGCCCAGCTCCGTGATGACGCCGACCTCACCGCCGCACAGGTGGCCAAGCGCCTCGAATGGGGCTCAGCGACCAAGCTCACGCGCATCGAAAACAACGAGTGGCGCTTCCCGAAGATCTCCGACGTCCGGGACCTTCTCGACCTGTATGGAGTGACCGACGAGACGGTGCGCGCGGCAATCCTTGACCTCGCCCGTCAAGGACGTGAGCGAGGATGGTGGGAGGACTACGGCGATGTGCTCCCACCTGCAATGCCAGGCTTTGAGGCCGAGGCGTCCAGGATCCTCACCTACAGGTCACTCCTGATCGCGGGCCTGTTGCAGACCACGGCCTACGCCGAAGCCGTCTTCCGCGGCGGCCAAGTCGTGGCGGACGATCTGATCGACCGCCGCGTGGAAGCGCGAGCCGAGCGCCAGAAGATCCTCGACAGCGACAACCCGCCCATCCTGTGGGCGATCATCGACGAGGCTGCGCTGACTAAGCATGTCGGCGGAACCAAAGTGATGCGCGAGCAGCTGCTGCACATCGTCGAGATGGCTCGACGCCCGAACATTGCGGTTCAGGTCGTGCCGGATGCGGTCGGGGCCCAGGCTGCGATGGAGAACGCGTTCACGATCCTCGAATTCGACGCCCCCGAGGATCCCACCCTGGTGCACGTCGAGCTGATCACCGGAGACCTGTTCCTGGAAACGCCGGAGCAGGTCGCCAGTTATACGCTGGTCTATGACCACGTGCGCGCTTCGGCGCTCAGTGCCGACGCGTCGGTGGCCTACCTGGCCGATCTGGCCGAACAACTGAACTAAGGGGAGTCATGGACCTTACCCAGTCCGAGGAACTCGCCTGGCACAAGAGCTCGTACAGCTCGGCGCAAGGATCCGACTGCGTCGAGCATGCGAGCCTGCCCGGCGGCGGCCACGCGCTGAGGGACAGCAAAGACCCTGACGGGCCAGTGCTGCGCTTCAACGCGAGCGAATGGCGAGCGTTCATCGCAGGCGTGAAGGATGGCGAGTTCGAGTAGGCCTTACACGAAAAGAGGCCCCCGAGCGATCTCGGGGGCCTCTGTCTGTCATGAATCCTTACCCATGTTCATGTTAGGCGCGTTCCAGAGGTAGACAAGGTAGACGGGCGATCGGGCTACGGTTGATGTATCTGTCCACCTTGATCGACAAGCTGTGAGGGCACCATGGATCTGTCCCGCGCCATCTGGCGCAAGAGTAAGAGAAGTCAGGGGAACGGCAGTGATTGCGTGCAGGTCGCATGCAACGTTCCAGGCCTGGTCGCGGTCCGCGACTCCAAGCACCCGGCAGGCCCCGCGCTCGTCTTCACGCCGTCCGAATGGGCCGCCTTCATCGGTGGCGTGAAGGACGGCGAGTTCGACCTGTAAGAAGGCGCTACTGAACCGCACGAGGCCCCCGGCGGGATTTGCCGGGGGCCTCGCGTGTACCTGTCCCATGGCCATCGTAGGCGCGCATGGGACGCACCAACTACGGCAGAGGTAGACAAGGTAGACAGGTCCCTCTGGAACGGTGTGGATGACCCTGAAACTCCTCGTTACTCCTCGGCATTCCTCGTTATTCCTCGGCAACGCTGTAAACTAACCCGCAGGTCTTCCCGCCTGGTACGACAGGTGGGCGATCAAGGGCTCGTCCAGGTGTTGGTAGCACCGGGGCGAGCCCGTTTTCTTTCAGCTAGATCAGGCGCAGTGCGCCCCTGCGTGCACCCGGTGTCGGTACGCTGAGCTATGTGATCGATACCGAGCGACGCCCCGTCGCGGTGAGCGACATCGCCGAACTGCTCGGCTTGAGCGTCAACACCGTGAACGCCTGGCGCGCACGCGCCGCAGGCGCCAAGCAGGTCGAGCCCTTCCCGCCAGCCGCGGGCAAGGTCGCCCACATCGACTACTGGTGGGACACCGACGTGATCGCATGGGCTCAGCGGACCGGCCGCCTTCCACCCACGCAGCCCTAACCCCGAACGATCGGCCTCTGGCGCTACCAACGCCAGCGCGCCGCCTACCTCGCCTGTCGTACCAGGAGGAATGGCCCTGTGGGCTACGCATTAATCTCACGATCCGTCCGCCTGCCCTGCGTAAGGGGCGTCGGTTGAACGCCGACGACCTTGCCGTCTCGCTCGGATCCTGGATGGAACTGGTGCGCCGCGCTCGGCTCGCACCAGAACGTAAACTCGCACTGCTCGCCTTCGGCTCGTATGCGAACGCTGAAGGAGCTGGGATCTTCTGCGGTACGGCCAGGCTCGCCGCTGACTGTCAGGTCAGCCTGCGTACCGCCGGTCGCTACCTCACGTGGATGCGCAGCACGGGATTCGTCGAGCTCGTGGAGCGCGGCAATAGGCGCAGGGGCAAGGCGGATCGCTACCGGCTCATCCTGGCGCCGGACCTGGCTGAGCGGATCGACCTACCGGATCCCGAGCAATACCGGAGGATCATCGGCGAGTTGGCCGCAGCGAACCGGTCCGAGTCCCGGCAGCGTTACATCGCTACCCGAGATCGTTCCGTTTCTACGGACACCAATGATGACCGTAGAAGCCGTGACGTCCCGCAGACGCCAGACAGCGACGAAGAAGCCGCTCCCGATGAGGGTTCTACGGACATCAAGGTGTCCGCTGAAACGGGTTTCAGCGGACACGAGGCGATGGTTTCTACGGACACCCTGGGTGTCCACCCACCTTTCATTGATGACCTAACCTCCGAAGCGGATCTTCCATGGGGGAAAATGGATCTCCGTAGCCCACGGGAACCGTCCGCGCGCGCGGGCGCGAGAGACGACGCAATGTCAGCCGTCGCCACCCGGCCACCGAGAAGCGGGCCGACCTGCGCCTGCGGCGTCGAGCTCGACCCGATGGGGAGGTGCTTCAGGTGCCACCGCTAGCCTCTACGGGGCCGAGGGCACCGATCCCTTGCACACGGCGATCGAATAGCCGCCGCTCGCCGTGTTCTGGCTGACCACAGTGGCACCCACGCGGATCGCGCATGTCACATCACCGTCGGCGCCATCATTCTGGGCGGACACGTACACGAAGCTGCCGGGCTCCATCAGATAGCGCAACGTCGTCGGCACCGACTGTTCCGCGTACTGCGTGCTGCCGGTCGGCGTAGTCGCGGTGAGGCTCGCGGTCGCCGCCGACCCGGTGATCTCGTAGAAGACCAGTTGCGTCGTCGACAACGGTTCGTGCCGCATGAACATGCGGGTCCCGCTCGCCCACCAGCCGACCACGGCCAGCACAGCGACCAGGCCGGCGAACAGCAGGAGCCAGAACAGAGGCCCACGCTGCCTGCCGCGAGACGGCCGCCGCGGCGCCGGAGCACCGTATGGGGGCTGCTGACCGGTGTAGCTGTAGGGCTGGCGGGGGCGCTGGGGTTCGGCCATGGATCAGTCCCCCAGCGTCAGCGTGAGCGGCTGGGAGATCCTGACGGCCGGGTACTGGACGCGGCCACGCCGGTTCACCTCGACGCCGTAGAAGTCCAGGCCGCCCGGCACGCCATCGATGGCGAAGGGCCACACGCAGTCTTCGGCCTCGTTGGGTTTGCCGAGGTCGAGTTGGCCGACAGCGAGCGTCTTGGAGGCGGCGTCGCTGATGACGACCTGGGCGCCGGGCCGGATATCGGCATATCCGCCGCTGGTAACGCAGAGTCCTTCGCTGATCACGATCGATGGATAGTGCCGCTTCATGGTCAAGGTGCCGGTCACCTTGATCGGGGCTGCCCCGCACGCCGTAGCGGCCAGGGCGAGGACGAGCAGTGTGATGGGCGCGATGGCGCGCATGGGGGCCTCCAAGGGGGAAGACGGGTGTCGTGTAGATGCCCGAGCGTCACGCTCGGTTGACTGCCGAGCGACGTTCCGTTGGAATCCCAGGTTCTGGTGCGACGAGTGCCGATCTGCGTCGACCGTTATGTACGGGTACTTAGCGCCGGACTAGCATGCGACTATGAGCGCCGAGCCGATCCACCGCACATCAGGGGATCCCGGCCGCCCCGCCAAGAACGTCTTGGCCATCCGAGCCGCCCTGTCCCACCCCCGCGACATCGAGGCGTTCGAAGCAGGCCTGCCTGTCGTGGTAACCCAGGCGCACGCGGCACGCGATTGGAGCGCCCTGGACGACTTCATCCACCGCTGGTGGCTGATGGCCATCGACTCGCTCCGCGACCCCGAGGGGCGCCGCCGCATGTGGGAGACAGCCGACCGGCTGAACCGCGGCGAGAGGGTGAACACGACGTCTGCGGAAGAATTCAAGGCGATGCTCCGCGCTCGCCTGGCTCGCGGCGTCTAGGTGTGTACCAGGTCGAACCTGGCGACGAGGCGTTAGAGCAGGCGGCCGCACTGCCGCTCGAGGCCCTGACTCCCCTGCTGGAGGTCTGGGCCGTACTCGCCGTGGCTCCCTGGGGCGGCCGATCACTGAAGGCGGACAACCCGCACGCCAATATCCTCACGCACGCCTTCGGCCCGCAGAGACAGGGCCTCGTCACTTACATGATCCTGGAAGATCAGCGGCGCGTCGTTGTGCTCCAGGTCGCCTGGCTCGGCTGACGGCTCCGCCCATCGAGCCGGGGCCCGGCCGCCGCCGGCGGTGGGGCCTGCGACGGCCGGGAGTCTCCGACCTTAAGTAGGAGACGTCTGTCACGTCTACCCCGTTGACATCATGGTAAACAGCTCCAACGTAGCCGAAATGGGGGCCATAGGGGTCGGCCAATACGTTGCCGATCATGACCGTGGTGGACCACTTCGACCCGACGCCCAAGTACCGGCAGATCGCGAACATCATCCGCGAGCGGATCCGCTCCGGCGAGCTGGAGCCAATGGACACGATCCCGTCGGAGACGGCGCTGGTTCAGATCCACGGCGTGGCCCGCGAGACCGTGCGGGACGCGATGCGGCTCCTACGGGAAGAGGGGTGGATCTTCACGATCCAGGCGCGCGGGTCGTTCGTCAGCCCTCGGGAGCGGTGGCCGGAGCAGCCGGCGGAGGAGGCGTAGTTGCTGGACCATTGCCGGACCCAACTGCCCAACAATGCTCCACATCTGTCAATACTGATTCACAACGCGCAACAGATCTGACCTGGTCTTTCTCCGCCAATCAATGATCCACAACACTGATCAACAACCCACAGTAAGGGACTCGTAATGCGTAGGTCTGGGGTTCGATTCCCCAAGGCGGCTCTCATCTGAAAGGCCCTGACCAGGGAGTTCTAGGTCAGGGCCTTCGTATTTGTCCGGACAATTGGGCGGCTTCTGTTAGCAAGGAATCACCTGATGGACCATTGCCAGACCATTCGGCAAACAATCATGAATTGTCGGCGGCGCGTCGTCTCCGCGGAATCAGGGCGATCGTCGCCTCGGCCGCCGCCTCGGCCAGCTCCGGCACCACGGTCGCGTAGAAGTCCGCGGTGAACGCGAACTTCGAGTGCCCGAGCTCGGCACTGACAACCTTGATGTCCACCCCGGCCGCCAGCATGAACGACGCCGCGCAGTGCCGCAGATCATGTAAACGGATCGGCGGCAGGCCCACCTGCCGCACCAGGACGTCGAAATGATCACCGATGTAGTCGATCCGCAGCGGCGCGCCATCTTCGGTCGTGAACACCCGCCGAGCGCCCTTCCAGCGCGTGCCCGCCGCCAGGCGCTCAGCGGCCTGCCGCGTCCGCCACGCCGCCAGCAAACGGACGTTTTCCCCATCGAGGGTGACCGTGCGCCAGCCGGCCTCCGTCTTCACGCTGGCCGCGTCCGGGTCCCCCCCATCCAGCTCCGACTCGTCCTCCCGCACGGCGATGGATCCCCGGCCGGCCTTGACATCGAGCTCGACGTTGTCCCACTCCATGCCCCACACATCGCCCCGGCGGAGTCCCCGAGTAGCCACCAGGTGATAGAGCGGATACAGCCGTTCGTCCTCCTCGATGTGGTCGAGGAACTCGCCGGCGATCTGAGGGGTCCAGACCATGACGGGCGCCGGGCGGCGGCCGGTCCGCCGCCAGGTTGCGATCCGCGCCGACGTCCATACGAGCGGCCGGCGCCTGGTGGCTGTTGGCAGCTCCACATGGGTGGCCGGGTTGTGGGCGATGATCTTCCGCTTGACCGCCATCCCAAGCGCAGAGCTCGCCACGGCATGGATCCGATGGATCCGTGACGGCTTCACCCTGCGGCGGACGAACAGACCGGGCGAGGACTCGCCGTCGCGGGTCCACGTCGCGAGGGCGCGGGCGGCCAGCAGGCGCCGCAGCATCTCGCTCGGCTTGACCCCTTCAGGGAGGTTGTTGATCTGAGCGGCCGCGGCGTACAGCTGCTCGAAATGGTGCTCGCGCACGTCGCCCAGGCGCAGATGCCCCAGGCCCGGCCGGTGGTACAGCCGTACGGCCTCCTCGTAGGAGGCGTAGGTGGACGGCTTCAGCTTCGCCTTCTTGACCGGCAGGAAGATCGACTCCAGGTAGACGCCGAACTTCATCTTGCCGTCGGCGACGGGAACGCCCGAAGCGACCGCGCTTTCGCGCTTCTTCGCCTCGCCCTCGGCCTTGGACTTCTTGTCGAACGGCCCGGCCCACGGCCGGCGGCGCTTCCCGTCAGGGCCGGGCGGGGCCTCATAGCGGAACCACCACGTGCCGTGACTCCTCTTGGTAAGCAGCGGGCATTTCGTGCCAAGGGTCTTGCCCGTGTCGGGGTCCCGACAGTTGCACCGCTTGGCGATGTGGGCCATCAGATTCCGCGCGGAGGGGGACCGCCTGCTTCAGCGGGCGGGTGAATCCGCGCTCCCTCCCTTCGGGTTTTGTCGGTCCGGGCCGATAGATTTGATCAATCCGGCCGGTCGTGAGGGGGTTGGTGTGTGCAGGTCGTTCAAGTTCCTGCTTCGCCCCACTCGGCATCAGGAGATCGCGCTCGCCGCCTGCCTCGAAGATCACCGCGAGCTGTACAACGCCGCTCTTGAGCACCGCCGTACCGCGTACCGCAAGGCGGGCGTGAACATCCGGTATGGCGACCAGTCGGCCGAGTTGAAGCACATCCGCGCCGACGACACCGAAGGGCAGGGTCGCTGGTCGTTCTCCTCCCAGCAGGCCACCCTGCGGCGCCTGGACAAGGCGTTCACCGCGTTCTTTCGCCGCGTCCGCGAGGGCACCGCACCGGGGTTCCCCCGGTTCAAGGGACGTGGCTGGTTCGTCACGGTGGAGTGGCCCAAGGACGGCGACGGCTGCCGCTGGGATTCCCAGCCCGACCACCCGACCGCAACGTTCGTCCGCCTTCAGGGAATCGGGCACGTGCGGGTCCACCAGCACCGTCGCGTGTTCGGCACCGTGAAGACGATCAGCGTGAAGCGGGAAGGTTCCCGCTGGTATGTGGTCCTGTCCTGCGACGACGTCCCCGCCGAACCGCTGCCCGCGACGGCCGCGATCGTCGGCGTGGACATGGGGGTCGCTTCGCTGGTCACTACCTCCGACTGCGTCCACCTCGCCAACCCGCGTCACCTCGCGGCGACGGCCGACCGTCTCGCCGCCGCGCAGCGCGACCTGGCCCGCAAGAAACGCGGCTCCAGCCGGCGCCGCAAGGCTGAAAGCGCCGGTCGAGAGCTGATCGCGGTGAACCCTGCCAACACCTCCCGCACGTGCTCGCGCTGCGGGCACTGCGCGAGGGAGAACCGCGCCACCCAAGCCCAGTTCAGATGTACGGCGTGCGGGCACACCGCCCACGCCGACGTGAACGCGGCGATCAACATCTTGAGGGCAGGGCTTGCCCTTCGGGACGCGCAAGCGGCCTGAGAAGCCGGTGCCTTCAGGCATCGGAGGAGTCACCAGTCTCCTTCGGACAGGCGGCGCAGTACACGTCGCGTCAGGTGTGTCACGTGGCTGGCGAGCTCTTCGGCCACGTCGAACGGCATCGTGCTTCGCTCGAGGTAGAAATCCACCTGGGTATCGCTGACGTCCAGGTGCGCCAGTCCGGGAAGGTCACGTTCCAGTACGAAACGTACGGTGATCAGCGGGCTGATGCGCTCGCCGATG
>ERZ1292644.1783-Hain-H14-01um-R2-1783-length-10586-cov-33_pt1 | contig 10586 bp, 14 predicted proteins | sample MGYA00564402_ERZ1292644 | MGnify/ENA primary metagenome ERZ1292644 (study PRJEB36523, sample SAMEA6512644) | groundwater metagenome | collected 2019-01-09 | study: AquaDiva: Metagenomics assemblies of 32 groundwater samples | reverse complement strand
GTGTATATAGTAGTATATGTACACCTCTAGCTAACTATATATATATATTTTATTATTTTATCCTAAAAAAATATAAAGTATTATAGTATATAGAGTTATGAGGGACAAAATCAAGGACAAAACCTGGGACAAAGGACAAAATAAGGTCACTTTTTGACGTATTTATTAGCACTCTCATGTCTTGAGTGCTAACGGGACAGAATAATGGGACAAAAAAAATGGTTGTTCTGTCCCAATGTTAACCCTGGAGTTAGGCTGTTGTACTGCGCAGCCCAGGCGCCGGCGGGCAAGCTCGTCAGCCGTCACGGTATAGGTACGGCCCGGCAAGGCGCGCAGACTGGACACGGGCGCGCACATTCGGGCATTACCTACCTTATTTATAAGATATATCTTGTAATGTATATCATAATATGATAGATGTAGCATGGTATTTTGGAATCGGGGGATGGGGGGAGGGGGGGTAGGAGAATAACCCCCCACTCACGACGCATATATTTTTTCAAAAATGACTTTTCAGTTGGAGGCGTTACGTCATGGAAACCAAATCTAATCTCGTCGACAAGAAACCCGTCCTCGTCGATAAAGTCGATAAGCTCGTCGGATCATCTTCGGTGGTGGAGAAGAAGATTTTGATAGGTCAGATAAGCAAGCTGTTGAACCTCTCGATAGAAAACGAGCTGATGTTCTCTCGGCTTGTCAAAGAAGGCGCAGTGTATAAGGACTCTTTGGGCGAGGAGAAGGTATCTGATACGGCGATAGCCCTGCATTCCAAACGCAAGGACTCCATTTCCGATTTGGTAAAGGTCAAGCAGTCGCTGGAGGGGTTGGTGGTTGACGGCGGGCAGATGGTTTTGATTATAAAGACTTCGCAAGAGAAGGATGAGCTTAAAGAGATAATTTCGCGGCTGGAGGATTTGAACAAGAAGTTGGAGTTGGATGGGGATGACAATTTAATTGGAACGCATGGGAACAGGCTTAACTAGATCGGCAGGCTCGACAGGCTCGACCGAATCTTTAGCCCAGTACACCGCCTTTAAGAGTAACGAGCTGGTGTATGGGATGTATTTTTTTCCGCATTATTTCCGTCAGGAATCCCCGCCTTTTCATTTGACGATATTCCGTGAAGCCGCCAGAAACTTATATTTGGTTGTTCAAGCTCCCCGCGGGTCGTCGAAGTCCACCATTATCACCTTTTTAAAACCAGCGCATTCGATATGCTTCAAGACTTCCCGGTTCCGTATCATCGTGCAGAACACCTATGCCAAGTCAGCGGCGTCGCTGGAGAATATCAAGAAGGAGTTCAAGGACAACAAGCGGCTCCGTTCCGTTTTTAATATTGTTATGCGCAAGGACGCCGAGGGGGACACCATATTCCGCCATCTTGACGGATTTGAAACACGGGTGTTGTGCAAGGGCGCTGACCAGCTGGGTTCGGTGCGTGGCGAGCGGTTCGGGGCGTACCGTCCGGATTACATCGATGTTGACGACGTGGAAGATGACGAGATGGTGAAGAACCCTGAGCGGCGGATGGAGTTGGAGAAGCAGTTTAACGAAGTCTTGAATTACGCGGGCGAGACGGGGGTCACGTCCATCCACGTCATCGGGACGATATTGCATGATGATAGTTTGCTGGCGAAGATGTTGGCTCCGGATAATTACAAGAGGTTTAAGAAGTTGTTTTATAAAGCGCGCAATGTGAAAGAAGGTGTTCCGGTAAGTTTGTGGCCAGCTAAATGGAGCGTTTCTGATTTGAATGAGATGGAGAAAGATGAACCGGCTTCATTCGCCAAAGAGATGCAGGGCGACCCGTCGTCGGGGTTGTTGGAAGGGATACAGCGTAAAGATTTCCGGTATTGGCGGATTGAAGATTCTTATGCCGTGCTTTTAGATGAGAACGGTTCGGTTTCTTCGCGGTTTAACCTGGCGGATTGCAAAGGAGGGATTTCTTATGACCTGGCCTGGGAAGAAAAGAGGGATAGTGATTTTGGCGTTATATTCCCCGCTTTTATTACTCCTAACGCTGACATACTTTTTGATGATTATTTTGTCAAGCGTGGGTTACGCCCTGGGGAGTTCGAGGAAGCGGTATTTTCCATGAACGCGCGGCTCGAATCATTGACTAAAAAACGGGTGGTCAATGGATTTGAGAAAGCTAAGTTGGAAAAAGTCATGAAATGGTGGTTGGGGGAAGCCATGCGGCGGCGGAATAAATTCCTTTGGCTTAAAGATTTGCAATGGGACGGGGATAAAATTCAACGGATATTAACACGGCTGGCGAATCGGTACAGTCAGCACGTGATTTATCATAAAAAAGGCATGGGGGATTTGGAGAACCAGCTTATCCGTATCCGTTCGGTGGCGCATGACGATATAGCGGACGCGGCGCAGGGGGTGGTGCAGTTATTGCAGTTCGCGCCTACAATAAAGAAAAAGGTAGAGGCTGAATCGGAGTTTGATTTTTGGCGGAAGCAGACACGCGTGTATCGGGAAAAGAATAAAACGGCGTATGTTTTTGGGAAGAAAGAACGGCCGTCGTTTATTGATTCTTTGAGGGCTTATAGATAATAATTTAGATTTTTCTTGTATAATAATTTTATTTGTGTATTGATAAGCATATATGGCACAAGACATTAAATTACCTAAAAGCCGTCTTTACGATTTAAAAAACCAAATCCTCATGGCGGAAACCATAAATCGTGAAGAGATGGAACCGATAATGGTCGAAGCCGTTGAGCGCTATATGGGCCGCCACATACCGAAGTATGGATTTAATTGGGATATAATCCTCAATGAAATATATCCGATTATCCAGACTAACCTGCCGTCGATATTCTTCCGTAATCCCCGCGCCTTCCTCAAACCCCGCCAAAAGACCTATATAGCCAAAGTTTTTGACCCCGCGACTGGAAGAAAAGTGGACACCGAAATGGATTCGCAGAAATCCGCTAACACGCAGGAAGCAATTTTGAATTATGATATTTACCGGATGAAGTATAAGCGGGAAGTGCGTAAGGTTTTGATGGATGCTTTATTATTTCCTCACGGCGTTCTTTGGCATGGGTATAAAGGTGAATTCGGAATGACGGAAGAACAGAGTTTATACATCAAAGACGGACAAGTTTTCGTGCGGCGTATTTGTCCTATGAGGTTCATTAAAGACCCGAACGTGAATTATTCCAATCTTGATGAAGCGAAATGGGTCGGGCGCATCATTGACATACCATATTATGATTTTATCGAGAATGAGCAATTCGATATTGATAAAAAATTGATAAAAGGGTTCAAGGGATATGGGGACAAAGTTGGTAATGTCAATAAAGGGTCGCAGGGTGGAGGCCAGGATGCTTTAAGGCCTACGGGGATGAAAAAAAACCTTCTTGATTTTACCGACGCCGGATTTCGGGAGTCAAAACATTGCCGGTTTGTCCGTTGTTATGAATTATTCGTCAGGCCGAACCAGAAAGAAAAGAATAAAGGCGAGAAAGGATATATCGTCGTCCTCACCTTTGAACAGCCAGAACCGCTTCGGGTCAATACCTGGGGGATCAAGGCGGAAGGGTTTCCTTCCCATGTCTTGCAGTTTAATGAACTTAATGACGCCATGATGGGGTTGCCGGATATAGATACTTATAAAGCTATTGCAGACCAGAAAAATATCATTACGAATCTGCAAATCAGAAACGCGCAGGAGAACAGCAAAGTTTACGTCGCTCTGGCAGCAGACGGGGCGGATGAAGAGGACATTACCAAGATACAAAAAGGCGACCAGACGATTATCGTGTTTAAAGGGGATTCTATTCAGAACAAAATGTCCGTCCAGTCCGGCGGCGGGCAGGCTTCTTCGGAGCTTTATCTTATCGACCAACGCATCCAAAAGAACCTTGACGACAAGTCTGGAGTTACTGACCAGCGCAGGGGAGTTTTGCAGTCCGGCGAGGAGAGCGCGGTATCGGTTAAAGTCAGGAGCATGGCGTCATCGGCGCGTCCGGCGTACCGGCAGGACATGATGGGGGATTTCCTTAAAGAATCATTTGTTTATATCAATAAACTTCAAAAACAATATATACCTTTTGAGGATGCTGTGCGCATTGTCGGTTCTCTGGACTTGCAGTGGAGCGATAAACCGACAGCAGAAGAAATTCAAGCTGATGTTGATGTTGAGATTGACGCGATTTCAATGCTCCCAGAAAATCCACAAGAGGAATTGAATACTTTAAATAATATTTTGATGCTTATGATACAGGGATTGACTCAACCGGCGGTTGTTGAGAAAGTAAAGCAGGAAGGAAAGATGATAAATCTTTCTCCGATTATCGAACAGATACTTTTGCGGAGCAAAATCAAAGACCCTGACATATTCCGTAACATCAAGCCCGAAGAAAGTGAAGGATATTCCAGTAATCAGCAATTGGCTCAAGCCAGAGATAATGTCAATGCCGCTCTTACTAACCAACAGATACCATTCCCGCCGCAAATGGGTGATGACCATATGGCAAAATTGACTGTTTATACTGAAATTCAACAGTTGATGCAGAAGATGGGTCAGGTATCAGATGTATTGGAACAGTTGATTCAAATGCAGGCGGCTTTGTTGCAACAGGTTCAGGAGAAACAGGCGCAAGAAGGGCAGAAAATTGATTTGAAGAAGCCTCAAACGGTGACATTTTAATGAAATTGATACCTATATCCAATGATATCCTTATGAATCCTGAACACATAGGATGTATTGAACAAAAATTTAATGAAAACGGAAAAATAACTATTTATATTTTATGTCAAGGTAAAGAATATGAATATAAATATGAAGAAAAAGTTCCGATAGAAGCATTTTTGGATATTCTTAAGCAAGATAGTGATAAAAAACAATTTTTCGCGGGATAAATTTATGCCTTCTATTATAATTAAAAGTTATGAGCATTTTAACCGCTCTTTGCCAAACTGGGATTCGCCAAAAGGTAAATATATAAAAAACAGGGAACATTATGAGTCGGAAATGCGTAAATCCGGGATGGTCCATGTTGATAAGGCGGGGCAAACGTCAAGTCCGAGATTAAAAGATTACAAATTGAGCGATAAAGCCCGTGCCATCATTTCAGCGGCTTCAAATAGTAAAGATAGGCATGGCAATGTCCGTTTAGGAGACAGGACGATTGATGCTTTGAAAGAAATCGGGGCGATTGGGAAAAAGATACCTTCATATATGAATGTTCCAAGTGGTAAGGGTGGATTTTATAAATAACCAAGACTAATCCAATAATGGAAGTCAGTTAAAGGAGAAATAATATGCCGGAAACAATTGTAGCTCCAGTTGTAACACCAGTGGTCACAGCACCTGTTGTCGTTGCGCCAGCCCCTGTTCCCGAACCAGACCTTATCACAAAGGTCACGCAATTTAAAAGACAGGAACCCGTTAAGACCCCTCCGGATGTTATGGTCGATATTGGGTTTGATTATAAAGAACTGGAAGCGATTAAAGACCCTGTTGCCAAAGAAATCGCCATGAAAGCGTACAAAAGTATGCAGGGCGGCGTTACCAAAAAATTTCAGGAAGCGGCAGACATTCGTAAGTCCGCAGAACAAAAATTACAGGAAATGAGCAGATGGACTCCAGAACGGCTTCAACAAGAGTTAAAGAATCCAGAATTTTTAGAAGTAGCCAAGAAAATGGCAAGTACCGTTGAGAATCCGGCTAACAGTGGATTAACCAACGATGAATATTCGACTTTAACAGAAACAGAAAAAGCCGAGATGTCCGCCCTCAAGAACAAGATAAATCTTCTTGAGCAAAGCAATATCGCGGCGGTAACAGCCCAGCAAGACGCGCAACTTTCATCAAGGTATGCCGATTACAACCCAGCGCAGATTAATTCCATTATGAACGATATGTATAGTGGAAAAATCAACGCGACAAGGGAGCATATTTATAAGGCATTTCTCCACGATGAACACGTTAAGTCGGCCTATGAGATGGGTAAACAGGATGCGGCGAAATTAAATCAAGAAAAATTAGGCGCGGTGTCTGTCAATGGGATTCAAGTCCTTAACGCCCAGGACGTTCCCGTAAGGAATAAAGGGGAACGTGACCAGGAGTATTTTGTAAGACTTGCCCAGAACAGATTGGCGCAGAGTAGAAAATAGCAGACTCAAAATAAAGAAAGGAAGCTCACATGGCTTCAGCTTATGGTAGTTTAACAACAATAGACAGCGTTGCTCTTGCCACGTCGTTGGCGGATTACCGCTCGACGATGGTCGATAATGTCTATCAATACAACGCTGTAATGAAGATGTTCGCGGAACGGAAAGAAATGGTTGATGGTGGACTTTCTATCATTCAGCCGTTGATGACCGTTAAACAAGATGACGGAGGTTTTTATTTAGGTTCCGACGTTTTGAATAATACCCAAAAGAATTTCGCTAATCAGGTGGAATTCCTTTGGCAGAACGCTTACGAGCCTATCCAGTTGACTCGTGACGAAGAGCGGCAGAATAGCGGGAATGAACATAAAATCCTGTCTTTAGTCGGGGCTAAAACAAAGTCGTCTGAAAAGGCGATTGCCGACCGGCTGGAACAGGCATTATCTTCACCAATCGCTAATGCCAACAACCTTATCGACCTTGAAAGTTTGGTTGGTACAGGGACATTGGGTACGCTTACCGGTTCAACAGTTACAGCGTGGCAGTCAACGCTTACGACTTCCGGCGCATTTTCAAGTCAGGGTCTTTCCGACATGACTACGGCGACGTATGCCGTATCAGCGGCAGGAGAACAAGATAACCCGACGCATTATTTGACAAACAAGACGATTTTTCAGAAGTTTGAGCAAACTCGCCTTCCATTGGAACGTATTTCCAACGGTAATTTGTCGGCTAACGCTGGTTTCGCCGGATTGTCTTTTAAGGGTAAACCTGTCATTTACGGAAATTATATCGCTACCGGATTATTGTTCGGATTGAACATGAACTATATCCACTTTTCCGTAGATACCATGACCGACCTCATCACCACGGACTTCTTGCAACCAACGAACCAGACGGTTCGAGTCGCGTATATCCTGTGGCGTGGTCAGTTGTGGACGGATAACCGTCGTCGGCATTTCAAACTCAGCTCGATCACTTAGAAAGAAAGGAGTTTAATATGGCGGCACAAACAGCAGCAACGACAAGAAGGGAAAGCGCCGGTTCATTGACGCTTATGATTTACACATTCACTTCTGTGGCTGACGCGGATACGTTCGCGTCAGGATTGGGGTCGAATGTTGTATCATACATGGCTCAAACAACTGGAAACCCATCGACGCAAGCGTCGGCGGGCAATAGTGTTTCAAATTCAGCAGGTACGTTCACGTTTTACCCAGGGGAAGATTCACTAGGATTGATTCTTTGGGTTTTAGCCACAATTTAACCAGACCGATATGTTGAGACATGCAGAGGGTCTAAAAAAGGAGTTCTATCATGGCGTTAAGTTCATCGACGTATTACAGTAATTCAATAGTCGGACAAATGATGGTTGGCGGGGATGTCAATATTTATGATACCCATGCCACACCAAAGTATCCTGTTGGACAAGGGTTTCAACGGGCGGATGGTAATATCTTTCGATATTGCCATGTTGGTACGGCGACGAATGCGGGTAAACTAATCGGGCCAACGACGGCAAGTGGCGGTGCTACTTATGCCGCCGCTGTGGTGGTCGCTCCGGCTTCCGCCGTGGCGGTTGCCGCTGAATCACCTATTTTGCCTGGGCAGGTCGGTAGTCATTTCGTTGAAGTGACGATTGCCAGTATTGCCGCCAATAAGTATCAGGGGGGATATTTAATTACTACCCGTGGTACTGGCGTCGGCGATACTTACCGTATCATCGGAAATACGGCGACGGATACACCGGCAACGGGTAATCTGAGGATTCAATTAAATGAGGCAATCAAGGTAGCGTTTGTCGCTTCCACCGGCCTTATTCTTGTTCCTTCAATGTTTACCGACATGGCGGCCACCGCTACCACAGCGACTCAAGCAACAGGGGTATTGATGTCTACAACGACAGCAACAAACCTTTGGGCATGGGCTTGCACTCGTGGTGTCACTGGTTGTCAGGAAGATGCCACAAATACGGTTGTTGCTGGTCAACAACTTATGGCGTCAAGGGTCACTGGTGGAGCTTATGCCAGTTTAACAGTATCAACAGGTACTCTTTTGGTGGCAGGGGCTTTTTCCGCTCCCATCATTGGGTATTGTATTACTCAAGCCGCCGCAGGGTCGGCGGGTAATAGGCAAGGTGTTATTTACTTGGAGTTAGAATAAAGTTTGCAGACCGTCGGTAACGACAGAAAGGAATCAGGAGGGGTTCTCATACAACCCCTCCCTCCTTTATGAAACGCATATTTGTAGGTGTTTGTTCCAATCGTCACGACGACAGGTTCTGGGATTCTTTCTTTAAATTTATGAAAGAATGTTCAGGATATGATATTTCCGCTTCGATTGTTAAAGATACATTCTTGGCGGATGCGCAGAATGAGCTGGCTAAACAATGCATCGGAGCAAGATATGATTATTTGCTCTTACTCGATGACGACCATTGGGGGCATACGCCGGAAATGCTGGATTGTTTAGTCAAAGCGGATACCCATGTCACCACGATGAAAACGTATTCTCGTCATTATCCATATTGTTGCGCTATTTTAAAATATGGCGACAAGAATACGGTTTTACCGATAGAGAACGGAAAAGGGTACGTTCAATGTGACTTGACGGGGTTTCCCATGACGCTTATCCGACGTGACACTTTTGATTTACTTGAACAACCATACTTCCGTCCGGTGGAAGCGGAAGGGCGTAATTGGAACACGGACATAGATTTTTTTGAACGGCTGGCTTTATCGGGAATAAAACCGAAAGGATGTTTTCAACATTGTCTTAATCACGATAAGATAACCCAGGACAATGTTTTTGAATATAGGCATAAAGAAAGAAAAGAAAATAACAATATCGCTTGGTTTAATTTATTAAAGCAAGGAGTTTAATATGTATGGTTCCCCGACAGGAAGTAAATTAGTCACGGCAGATGGTTCTTTGGTGAGTTTATCCGTTGGCGAAGGAGTAAGAATTTTTAATATGCACATTATTGCCAGTGGAACATCGACTCCGATTACTACTGTAAAAAATGGCGTAGATTCCAGCGGTACTATTTATCTTAAAGAAACAGGAACCGCTTCTACCGGAAAGACGTTTGATTATGGGGTAAATGGCAAATGGTTTCCTTCTGGATGTTACGTCAGTCAATCACCGGCTGACGGTACTACTAATATAGAATTTAGAAAAGATTTAAATTAATAACCAAGCCCAACCAAACAAGGAGGCAGTTATGCCGACGTGGATCACAGACCAAGACGGGAAGTGGCATCCAGCCAAAGAAAAGGTAGCATTAACCAATTACGGAAAACCATTCAAAGACGCCAGAACCGGAGAAATGGTTAATACCGGAGAGCCGTATATTTATGAAGGCCCGTGTCGTGCGGCGTTGTTTGAATTATGGCAGATTGACAAGACCGGAGCGACGACAACACTTGGCGAGAACTTCAGGACTAACACGGAATTCCTTGAATCTTACGCTAAAGCGAGGCAGGCGTTTGGTTTCGCTACCGTCGATGATTATTTGAAATATCTTGGATATGATATTTCAAAAGCGAAGGCGGAATTTGAAAAGAAAGCGGCTGTTCTTACAAAACACGAACTTCCCAAAAGGGTTGAAGAAATCAAAAGAATCGGCGGAGGGAATGACGCCGCTAATCCAGGTAAAAATATTAAATATGGAGGATTTGGCGAGCCGGAGGAAATAGCGTTAGCCAAATAATTTATGGCGCAAAATCCACGCACGTTTTTTGCTAATGTTACCGCAAGTCAGACTGACAGTTCTTTGGTTTCCGCAGTAAGCGAAAAATCCATAAGGGTTGTCAGTCTTTTTATGGTCAGCGGGGCGACGGCGACAAATGTAACATTCAATTCCAAGCCGTCTGGCGCAGGTTCAGCCATAACTGCCTTAATCGCTGATGGGGCAAATGGCGGTTTGGTTTTGCCTTATAACCATGACGGATGGTTTGATACCGTTCCTGGCGAGGGTCTTAGCGTAACAACCGGAGCGGGTAGTACGACAGGGATAACCGGAAAGTATGTGACAATCTAATGGCCAAGATTATGATAGGGATTCCGGGTTCAAGGCATGACCAGAAATTTTGGGATTCCATGTCTGAATTTATCCCCGCATTATCTAAACTCCATAACGTCTATATCGTCGAAATAAGGGAAAAGCTGATTGATGACGCCCGTAACCTGATAGTGGATATTTTTATGTCCAAAGACTCCGACTATCTTCTTTTTTTAGACGACGACCATTCGGGGCATACGGTTGAAATGGTATCATCATTATTAAGGCCTTTGGAAGAAAACAAGGAATATGTTTGCGCTGTAAAATGTTATTCGAGGATGTTTCCTCATGTCCCAAATTTAATGGACTATTCCGGCCTTGAAAATAATTTGAACGGTATGGGGATGGACGGGAAACGTGGTAAATATATCGCTAAAGACAATAAAGA
>ERZ1292644.1177-Hain-H14-01um-R2-1177-length-14113-cov-7_pt3 | contig 10586 bp, 13 predicted proteins | sample MGYA00564402_ERZ1292644 | MGnify/ENA primary metagenome ERZ1292644 (study PRJEB36523, sample SAMEA6512644) | groundwater metagenome | collected 2019-01-09 | study: AquaDiva: Metagenomics assemblies of 32 groundwater samples | reverse complement strand
TCGAAAAATCTCTCCAAAGGGATAACCAGCTAAAGCAGGTAATCAAGGAAATACAAACTGAACACGATAAATTCCTTACTAAACCAAGGGAGAATGAATATACAAGATGGGGATTGCAATTTGCCTTAAAGAAACTTGAAGCTCTGGAGGGTTGATTATTGCGTTATCAATTCATCAAAGGTTCATACCAATCAGATGGTACAATAAAACTATTCGCTCGTGGAGAAGACGGTAAAAAGTATGAGAAGTCTATCATAGGGTTTCGTCCATATTTTTATGTTCCTGCTGGAAGCTTCATACCTCCACATGTTAATCATCTATCAACAGAAGTAGGTTATACTTTTATCTATGGTGAATCTCTTGTTAAGTTAGTTATGAATGATCCTACTGATGTAGGTAAGAGGAATTCACAAGGCGAAGAAGTTGGATTTAGGTCAAAATTTACAAATCATTTTGAGGCTGATATACCATTTATTAGACGATTTTTGATCGATACTGGAGTCAAGAGCGGGTTTGAAGCTCCTAATCAGGATACCATCTCGTATCTAGACATTAAACCTTGTGATTTTCAGACTGCTCCCATTATCTGTTTCTTAGACATCGAGGTATTCACAAAATGGAGATTTCCTGATCCCAAACACGCTAATGAGAAAGTTATAGCCATATCAGTACGGAGCTCTAAGAGCAAAATATACTACACATACTTGCTTGGAGACAAACTTAGACGGGAAACACTATCTCCTAATCACATTTTACTTATATTCGATACTGAGGCTAAGCTATTCATAGCTTTGAAGCAATTTTTGACAACAGAAGATCCTGATGTAATATCTGGATGGAACGTATTTTGGGATCTAGACTATCTCCGTTCTCGTGCAAAAAAGTTTGGTATTGATGATCTTGGGTTTGAGAGATGTCTACAATTTGACTTATTGAGAGCATGTAGAAGAGTATTGGGAAAGGGCAGCTACAGCTTGAAGGATTTTGTGATAGATGATGGAATAGCAACAGAAGTGGTTGCTGAAGAGTTTCATTATGAGATGTATGAAGAGGATATTCGTAAGTTTATTGAGTACAGCAAGAATGATGTTATGTATTGTGTTCAGATAGATTCAGAGCCTGTTGAAAAGGATGGAAAGCGACATGGAGGCTACAATCTTATCAGATACTTTTGGGACTTTAAGAATTATGTGGGTCTTGAGGACATGAATCAGGCCTTGTTTCATGGAGTTAAAGTCGATACAGTGTTATTACGTATGGCTCATGATAGATTTGTCTTACCATCAAAAGGTGATTATGACGAGGATGAATCCTTTATTGGAGCTATGGTTATCGAACCAAAGATTGGTATTCATACTGGAGTTGCAGAGTTCGATATGTCTAAATATTATCCTATGATAGTTTTAGCACATGGATTATCGCCTGAAAAGAAGAATGGTATCGCTTGCGAGCTTGTCAACTATATGCTTCAGGAACGCAAGCGTTATGATAAGATGTTAGAAGAGTTTGTGAAGGGTAGCAAGGAATGGGAAGACTTTAGGCGTAAATGGCAGGTTGTAAAGGATTTGCTCAATTCTGTTTGGGGATATTTTGGCTATCAGGGTGGGAGACTATATGTCAAATCTATGGCTGAGAAGATTACAACATTCGCACGAGAGGGTCTTGAATTTATGGTTGGGATTATTGGTGATAAATTAGAGATTATTCCAAAAGGTGATGGGAAAGTGAACATAAGAGTGATTGGTAATCATGTATTGTATGGCGATACTGATGGACTCAAGGTAAAAATAGATTTTGAAGATGCCGAAGCTCTAGCAACTCGACTTAATGAGGCTCTCAGAAAATGGTGTATTTCACAGAATATAGATCCACTACTTGTAGTTAAGTTTGAGAAGTACTACTCACGTGTAGCATTTGTTAGATCTAAACAGGCGAATGATGAGGGTGCAAAAAAGCGATACGTAGCTCATGTATGTTGGGAGGGTGGACAAGATGTTGATTATGTGTGGATTAGAGGATTCGAGGCTATAAAGCGTGATAGCTCCAAGCTAACAAGGGTTATGCAACGAAGAGTATTGGAAATGTTAGCAAGAGGAGGGGAAGACAAGCTATCATCTTACATACAATCAGTTATTCAGGATATGCGTGATAGGAAGTATTCACTAAATGATATGGCTATTAACAAGACTTTGAACAAGGGTATAAATGATTATGATATTGTCCCAAATTTTGTTCGAGGATCTTTGTATGCTAATAGACATCTAGGTCTAGATATCAAGGGTGGTGATCAGGTAAAGATGTTGTTCGTAAAAAGCATGCCTAATAATCTGCCTAGAATAGATGTAGTATGTTTCTTGGATGAACAGCAATTGCCTGAAGGGATTGTGATTGATATTGATACTACTATTGAGAAGACTGTGAAGGATAAGATTGAGACGATAATAGAATTGGTAGGCTTGCAATGGAACAACATTTCTGGCGAGTATGCCGCTAGGTTGGAATCATTTTGATCATCAAGGTCTCGCATACAGAATCAAGAAGTATGGTTCCAGATATTATGAAGAGGTCAAATCTAGAGTTTGAATTCACAAACTTGAAGGTTGGAGATTATCTAGTTGAGAATGTTGTACCTGTTGAGCGAAAGGAGGCCGGAGATTATGTTGGTAGTTTAACAAGTGGGCATCTAAAGACACAGCTTTATGAAATGTCAACAAATGCTCCAGAGAGTTTTTTGGTTGTAGTTGGAAATGTTATGGAGCAACTACGTGAAAGGAATATTACAAGATCAACATACTATTCATCATTGGTGGGTGATGGATGGAAACGCTCTCCTGATGGATATCAGGGTATTATACAGGTCTATCAGTGTGAAACTGATTGGGATTTTGTGCTTATTCTCAAGTATCTAAAAGATAAAATAATCAAGGGAGAGCCAAGATTGCCGATTATACAGTCAAAAACTAAATGGACAGAGCGTGATAGACAAATAGCCATACTATCATCGTTCCCAAATGTCGGGCCTGTTCGAGCCGAAGCTTTGTTATCACATTTTGGAACACTAAAAAACCTTATTAACTCTGATCTAGAGACCCTAAGAACAGTGAGCAACATGGGTGAAAAGAGGGCTGAACAGATCTATAAAATTATCAATGAACAGTATGCAGAAAGGAAGGAGGAGGATGGTTCTGTCTGATCGTAGTTGCTCATACAAGCTGTCTCACCTCGTCCCTGCAAATTCTGGTGATGGAGAGATATGTCAATAGGTCTTGATCTATCTAAAGTAATAGTATGTGCTTTCTGCGGTAAAAAGGTAGATAGAGTCAACAAAACTTGTGAGTGTGTAACTAATTGTCATAATAGAGCTCATAATGTTCATCTTGCAGTGGATGGGAGCAGATTTGGTTGATAATTGATTGGAATAGTCTTGATTTATGTCTGAATGATGGACTATTTTGGGGTGTTCGGGAATACACAAAAGAGTGGTTAGATATCAGGAATGAGTTAAAGCGTAGGATTGATCTAGGTATTGGTAATAGTGTAGATATTCCTAAAGGTTTGAGAAGAACTAGACGTGTTTCTCGCAATTGTCCTAAGTGTGGAGGAGAGATGAGGCATATATCAAAGAATGTTTCGGGTAATTTACATAATATTAGTTATAGGATTGTAGGTTATCCACTACGAGGACGATTTTTGGATGGGAGATCTTTAGATTGACTTTAGCTGAAAAGAACAGGCCTGAAACTCTTGATGATATTCTAGGACAAGATGAAATAATGTCTAGTATCAAGTCTAACTTAACAAAAGACGATTTACCACACTTTTTGTTGTTAGGCTCGGCTGGAACAGGAAAAACATCTACAGCATATGCTATGGCTAGAACCTATTTTGGAGCGGATTGGTCAGATCACTTTCACGAATTTAATGCTTCAGATGAGAGAGGCATAGATTTTGTTCGTAATGAAGTTAAGCGTTTGTGTGAATTCAAAGGTAAGAGATTCATATTGTTAGATGAGGGAGACAGGATCACACCTGAGGGACAAGATGCTATGCGTCGAATAATGGAAAATACTCATGGAACAACTATCATTATAGCTGGAAATAGTGAGCACAAAATTATCGATCCTATCAAGAGTCGATGTTGTATTTACAAATTCAAGAAGCTTACACCAGAAATTGTTGAAAGACGCATCAAGGAGGTTATCAAACAGGAGGGTATCACATTTAATGTTCAAACTCCAAAAGACCGAGAGGGTATTGTAGATGGATTAAAGGCTCTTGTTGAGTATGCTGATGGAGATTTACGTTTAGCTCTGAATACACTTGAGAAAATTGTAGGCTCTAACAAGCTATTATCTCCGGCCGAAGTAATGATGTTTAGAGAGTCAGGTTTGAGTGCTAAAGCCTTGGATACAGCTCTTGAAGGAGACTTTAATACTGCTTTACAATTACTGGAAGACTCCTATATTTTACATGGACAGAGCGGAGGTAGTATCATTCAAGATTTCTACAAGCGATTAAAGATTATGAATCATATAGATCCACAGGTTCGGATCAAGCTATTTGACAGGCTTGCACAAACTGAGGGACGGATTAAAGTTGGTAGTACACCATTAGTTCAGCTTGCAGGATTTTTATCATTTTGCTATATTGCTCCACATCTAAAAAAGGAGGAGGTTCCCAATCCTTGAAGCCTGCTACTGTTGATGTAAGCGAAATAAAATGTCTAGAACACAAGATACCGACGAAGGTACGAGTTACACTAAGGCTTGAAGTATCACTTGAATATTATGACTGTGGTAATAGGAAGAAGATGACGCTCTGGCACTTTCCTAATTTGACGGGGACAGGTTACGGGAGTGGTATTGTGGCACAACTCATCAACCAAGATGTTGGCTGGTGGGAGGGGGAAGAATAGAGTTTTGATCATCACCGTCAACTTTGATGGAGCATATCTATGGCACAGAGCAATTGGCTCTTATGGATATCATATACGAATGGAGAATAACGGTCAGATACGTGAATTCAAGGATGGAGGCTTAGTACCTTCCAATATTGAAGATATCACACATAACGTATCAGAATATTATGGACTAAGAGAGGCGATGCTTTTTCTATGTTCAAAATTGCCTGAAATAATGGAGGGTACTATTATTACTATCAAAGGAGACAGCAATTTAGTCATCCAGCAAATAAATGGACGATGGAGGGCTAACGCTAAGATGAAACCACTTAGAGATGAATGTTTAAGGTTAGAAGCATTACTAAGAGAGAAGGAGGTAATGTTAGAATATGTATGGGTAAATCGTGAACAGAATGTTGTTGCTGATAGGCTAAGCAAGAGAGCTTTGGATGGTAGAGTATGAATCAAAGTCTTACTCCGAGATACAGCTATTCTGAGATGTCGCTTATTCTGTCTTGTGAGAGACGATGGTCATTCTACAAGACAGGAATCAAGGGTATAATCATTCCTGATGATAAGTCTATGATATTTGGCAAATCTGTTCATGAAGCTATCCAGGACTACTTTATGCATATACTACGAACAAAGATTACAAAAGAAATAGAGATAGAAACAAGAGCTCGCCAATCCTTCTATAACAATACAGAGCTATACAAATACTATACAGATAACCGAGTGGTGTTTGAGCGAGTAGTAGGTAATTTTATCAAGTTCGAGAAGGAGCGGTTCACAAAGTGGAAAAATTTCATTCCAACATTTGTAGAGCAGAGGCTCGAGGCTGGAGATTTACATGGTGTGATAGATGTATATTTTGGTGAAGATAGAACGCTTATAGATTGGAAATCATATGATGCTACTATGATATCTCCTAGTATGACACTACAAGGTGCTATCTATAAGGTTTTGCTTGAAGAGAACAAATTTCCTGTTGATAAGATATTGTTTGTATTTCTAGAGTCGGGAAGAGTACTTCAATTACCAAAAACTACGAAAGGGTTCGTGCTAGAACAAATGCATAGAGTGAAAACAATAGCTGATAGTGGTGTGTATAGACCGAATTTTTCGTTTGGATGCAGAGCGTGCCCTTTTGTCTTGGATTGTAATTTTTTGAATGACAAATTATGGGATGAAGAAGATTGAGCGTTAAATGTAAGCGTTGTGGACGAAGGTTGACTCTCCCACGAAGTGTATCTCGTGGATATGGCGGATTTTGCTGGAATAAAATTCATGGAGGAATGGATCTTAAAGCAACATTTAATTACATTGTCGAGCAGGATTATCTAAACATTCCAGAGGTCATCTAATTGAAACTTATCATAGGTGATTGTTTTGAAATTCTAAAGACATTTCCTGATAAAAGCGTTCATGCTTGTTTGACGAGTCCACCATTTAAAGATGAAGATGTTGAAGGAGACTATTATGGTTGGTATGGGAATCTTATAGATCATCTAACACGTGTTACTAGAGACTATATCCTAATTTTCAATAGTAGTACAAGACTGGTTGATTTGTGTGATATTGCTGTGGTTCCAGATAGAATCCTCATTTGGAACAAGCATGCAAAAAGTATGCAATATGCTTATCGATGGGAGCCAATATTAGTTTATGAGATGGTTACAGCTACCTATAAGATCAACAAATACATTTGGAGTGATGTGCTGACTTTTGCTCCTGTACTAAATGGTATTCATCCTTATGAAAATCCTGTTCCACTTTATGTTCAACTTTTGTCATACCTTAAGAAGAGCCAGATAATTCTAGATCCGTTTGCTGGGAGTGGAACAACTGCTTTAGCATGCAGAGTGTTAAATAAGGAGGCTATTTTGATTGAGAAGAAGGAGGAGTATGAGAGTCTTATTCAGAAAAATTTTAATCAGCCATTATTATTGAGGGATACAATACCAGAGGTGTTGTGAATGCGAGTTTTGATTGCTTGTGAATTTAGTGGTATTGTAAGGGATGCTTTTAAGCGTAGAGGTGTGACATCTGTGAGTTGTGACTTACTACCTTCGGAGAACAAGGGAGAACATTACATAGGTGATGTTTTAGATATTATACAAAAGAATTGGGATATGATGATAGCATTTCCTCCATGTACTCATCTGGCAGTGAGTGGTGCACGATGGTTTAAAGATAAAAAGATAGAACAAGAAGAAGCATTAGATTTTATTAGAAAGTTGATGAATGTTCCAATTGATAGAATATGTATTGAGAACCCTATATCTATAATTTCAACTAGAATAAGAAAGCCTGATCAGATTATACAACCATGGATGTTTGGGCATGGTGAAACTAAAGCTACTTGTTTATGGTTAAAAAATTTACCTAAATTAAAGACACAAGCATTTGCAAATGAGAAAGAGCATAGAGTTTATAATGAACCACCAAGTCCGAATAGATGGAAGAATAGGAGTAGAACATACCTAAACATAGCTAATGCGATGGCTGAACAGTGGAGTGATCTTAGTAGTCTTCCACAGATTAGACAATATGAGTATGTTCCAATCTTAGAGGTATTGTAGTTTGGATGAATATTTAGGCTTAATGATTGCTATTTCTGGTATCGGTAGTCTCTGTAAGTCTCATGGATCATATACAGATTTTGGTTTGGGTTGTGATAGATGTAGAGCTGAAGAAAGATTTGTTGAATTTATGGAAATGATAGAGTATGTATGAAGATGATATAAATCCTTGTGAATGCTTTGAGGATAAGATGTGTATATATTGTGAAAGTTTGGAGTATGTAGATAATCTTGGTAGGGAGGAGTATGAACAAATCTGATTTTGACATTAAAACGGAGCAAGATTATGTAGGCTCTCAAGATGTGCTCAAAAAGATCGATCAGGCTATTAGAGAGATGAAACCCATATTATTAGCAGGGTCTCCTGGATCTGGTAAAACTGTATTGGCCTACTTTATTGCCAAAAAATACAACTTAGATGTAGTCGAGTTTAATGCAAGTGATGAACGAAAGCGTGAAGATTTTGATATGATAAAGCGAAGGATTAGTATGAGAAGCTTTGGTAAACCACTATATCTATTTGATGAGATAGACGGTATAAAAAGTTTCAAAGGTCTTGAAGAGATCTTAACAATTAGCCAATATTCTATCATACTTACAGCAAATGAATTGTGGGAAATACCAAAATCTATCACTACTAGATGTGTAGTTATTCAAATCAAAAAACCCATACTTCAAGCTGTAAGCACTAAAATCAAGACTCTAGGAGCAAAACTTGCTGTTCAACCTAAATTTACAGGAATTCAGCAAGATGTTAGACATAGTATCATATCAGCATTCTATGGAGGACACAGCTATACAGAACACGACATTTTTGATATTGTCGATAAGATCTTTAGTGGAATGTATGATGAAAGCATGAATATTGACAAGTCTATTCTAGTATGGTTGCTTGATAATGCCTCATCATTCTACTACGGAAAGAGCTTGTATAATTTCATTCAGATTTTATGCAAAATAGACATATCTAACAATTTAGACATGCTAAAATATGTTCAAAAGGGATTGAACGCTCGGATTAGTTATCCATATTACTACAAAAGATTGAGCATTCTGAAGGGTGAAAAGAGTGGACAAAGGTAGGCCAGCTAAGTTGTCATCTTGCCTATGGGAGACTTGGGATCGGAGACATCAGCACGGTAGGCTGGCTATCGTCCATAACATCTATCCTTCGAACAAATGTCAAAATTTGAACAGGTTATCTTCTGAATGTGGAGTGAGCTTAAACAGGATTAAATCCTGCAGATTTGTCCTTATTGCTCGTTTTGATTGCATTCTCAACACAGAGGTTAGTTAGTTATCATCCTCTAGAGAGGAGATTGGAGTAGAGAGAGGAAGAGATTGGAGTAGATAGAAGCTACTACTCCATTCAAAGCTCTAAGCTAAGCTTTATTGAAAAATCTAAATATCAGTTAGTCAGTTATCCAAGTAAAAATCCTTAAATATATTACGTTTCTCTCTCATCTTATGGGTTTCATCGAAGAATTCACAGATTTCCTACTTGATAGAGAACCAACACAAAAGGAATGGGCAGAAAGCATAGCTACAGCAGTATTTTCTGCTACTGTATGCAAGGATCGCTATCACTTAAATCGTCAAGGCCAAATACTTCTTAATCCATGGTTTCTTTATATAGGCCCATCAGGCCTTGCGCACAAATCCCAAACCATGAAACATATATATCCTCTACTAAACAGAGTATCTGAACTATCTAAAGTAAAACATAATCTCCTAATCCCTTCACGTTTTAGTCTCGAGGGTCTTATTGATTACTTTCATAAGCAACAAAACTATGGACTCCTAATCAAAGACGAATTCACATCAGCCATCAAAGACACATCAAAAGACTACTTAAACAACCTAATGGAATTCTACAGCGAGATTTGGGATGGCAAAATCTCAGGTCGTGTCACACGCAAAATCAATCAACCCAACACAATAGACGTATTCGTCTCTTGCTTAGCTGCAACCACTCCTTACATCTATCGTATAATGAAACCAGATGTATTCATTCAAGGTACTGGCAATCGATTCTTATATCTTATATATCATCCATTCGAGAGCAAGATAACGCCTGAAGAACTACTAAGTTCAACCATAGGATTTAACAAGGAAACAGAGCATCACTTGGAGGAGTTTGCTCAGAATTTAGCAAAAGCATCCACTTCCAGTATTCGTGTAGTTAATCTCTTTGGTTCAAATCTAGAAGATACTGCTTCATACTATACTAAAAACAATAATCAAGTCTTATCACGTTATATGCAAGATGAGTATGATTTAATGGCTACTTATATGGCAAGAGCTACTGAGCATACACTAAAGTTAGCATCAATCAAAACTCTAAGTGATCGCTATAAAGAGATGGCAAATACACACTTAGATACTATTCCAGTAAGCACTTCAGCACTCGATTGGGCACTAGAAAAAGTCAACTTTCATCTCGAACAATTCAAAATCCTACTTGAAAAATGGAACACAAATCCATCTCCACTTGATATACCCACACTAGACAAGCAAGTCTCATTCGCTTATGATGCAATATCAAGCCAAATCAATGGTATTACATGGGGAGAACTACGCTCTAAAATCAAATGGAAGGTCGATATATGGAGAGAGGTAATACAACTCTTATTTGACACAAAACGTATTGCAGCTTTTCAACTACGTCCAGGCCAACAAGGTGGTCGTCCTCAAACTCGTATTTACAGCAAAATCAGGGCTTTGCCAGCAAAAAACACAATACAGGGTACATACATAGATAGTTGGGATACTTTCAAGTTGGTGTTACGTTTATGAACACAGAAGACCTAAAAAATCTACCAATAGCCTATGACAATAAATCAGGAGAAATCGAATGTCCAGAATGCCACTTCAAGGGCAAGCAAAAATATATCGACATTACTGATCTTTATGCAGAGTTTCCATATAAATGGGAGGACTGGGATAAATATGGATGGGATTCAGTTGAATCACGATCTAATGCAAAATTAGAGCATATGAATATGGTATTTCATTATGAACAAGTTCGTGATCGTCTCCTTATATGCACTAATTGTTCCAAAAAGTACATTCTAAAACAACATATAAACAAAATCGAACAACAA
>ERZ1292644.1782-Hain-H14-01um-R2-1782-length-10593-cov-9_pt1 | contig 10593 bp, 15 predicted proteins | sample MGYA00564402_ERZ1292644 | MGnify/ENA primary metagenome ERZ1292644 (study PRJEB36523, sample SAMEA6512644) | groundwater metagenome | collected 2019-01-09 | study: AquaDiva: Metagenomics assemblies of 32 groundwater samples | reverse complement strand
CGACTGAGGGCTGAATATAGATACTGAGCTTTGGGTAAAATTCCCAGGGGTCGGGAACCCAGCCCAGAAGAACAAATCGACCCTTGCCTGCTAGAGTGCGGATATAGGGCTCAAGCTGCTGGCTGCCCTCGCCTGCGATGATTAAGCGGGCGTCCTCCCAGCCGAGATTCCCCCAGGCTGCGAGGAGAAAGCGAAGTCCTTTGTCCACTCCAACTGCCCCTAAATATCCAACCGTGAACTCCTCCGGGAACGGCGCCACGTGTTCGGGGATGGAGTCAATACCATGAGGAATTACCACCATGCGCTCCGGCTTGACTCCTTCAGACTCAAGAAATCTGCGGGGCGCCTCGCCGGGGACAATCACCAGGTCCGCCAGGCGCAGCCCCTCACAGTGCTGCTCCCAGAGATCGGGGATGTCAATATGAGGCAGGTAGTAAGCTGGGCCACGCTCCTTCATGCTCAGGTTGCGGTCATGGCTGGGACTGGTATGGGAGACCTTGCAGCCGCGATTCACCAAGTAGCGGGTTAGTTCGGTGTACGCGCCACTGTAGATATGACAATGCTTCGGAGGTCCCTGCTTCTCGACAAGGGCAGCTATTTTGGCCAGCGCAAAGTAGTCGTGGATAAAAGGCACATCGAGCCCAGCGTAGGGGCCTGGGCGGACATCATCGAGTTGGAGGACCTGCACCTGGTCGGCACCGTACATGCTCTGGAGGACAGCGACTTCATTGCGGGTCACGGCGCCCGCACCGCCAGGTGCGCCAACAACGTCCCCGCAAATATAAACGGCGCGGATCATGGGGAGGCCGCCTCGTCGGGCACATGCTCCAAGCGCGGCTGGCCGGGCGGTTCACACACCAAGGGAGTCCCACGCCTCTTGCATTGAGGGCAACTGACCGGGTTACGAATCCGCGCTGGCCAAGTAAAGCCGCAGGCAGAGCAACGGCGCCAACCAAAGTTCTGATGGGGCATGGGTTGATAATAATAATAACAGCGGCGGGTGTCAAGGGGAAAAGAAGGGGTGGTAGAGGAAAAGGACAGCTGAACCCCCGCCACCCCCAGTAGGGCTTCGGCCCTACTTAGACGAAGTAGTCGTCGGGGTCCACGATAAATCCAATGTTATTGACGATGCCAGCGCTAAAAGTGCCCGAAATTACAACCGCATAGACCCCCGACAGGAAGTACCGCCCATCGAGGTTCTCTTTCGGGATGGTCCGGTCCTGGGTTGGGTTAATAATGTAGGGGCCAGCGACGATGGTGCCTGTGATACTGCCGTCTCTGTAGACGACAGTCATCGCCGCACTCTCTCTGTTCTGAAAGTGTATATTCAGAAGCCGGATACGCGCTACGTTGGAAACCACCCCGGACAAAAGAGTGAAGCCCGAGGTGTAGTTGCTGGCGCCGGAGAGGACGTCGTTGATGAATTCGCTGGCCCGGAACAGGTCCATCTGGTCGACAATGGCCCGGTCGCGGCCCATGGCCTGCTGCCTGGCGATAATGTTGCCTTCGGCCACGGCTAGGTACCGCCCCGGCCATTGGCAGCTTCAGCGGCACCGCCGAGCCCGCGTATCCAGCCTGGCGCCTGCATCAGAGTCCGGCCGCCCATGGTGATGATCTTCTTCGCCTGCATCAGGATCTGCTGCTCGGTCAATCCTTCAATGCAGGAAATGCCGTACATGGTGATATAGAAGTTCATGCGAATGGTAATGGAGCTGGGCCGGGCGTAGGGGTGGTAACCATAAAAGGCTGGGTGCTGGCCCCGGATGCTATAGAACTCGGTGATGGGGCTGGGCCATAGCCCCGGCGACATGTCGCCAGAGATATAGCCGAGGGGGTCGACTCCGGGGTTGCGGGTCCCTACCAGGCTACCGCGGTCCACACCGGACGGGTACTGGCGGTAGACCCGGGCATAAGAGGGAGTTATGCCATAGAAAGCCTGGTAAAGGACCTCGGCAAACTCCGGCTCCAGGATGAACCGGTTGGAAGCGTCTTGGATCGTGTTCCAACCAGTGCCCGCTGTGGCCAGGGCGGTGGCGGCCCCGATGGAGAACTCGGCACGGTTATTAGGATACTCCAGAGACTCGATGCGGAACGGGTACAGCTTGACAGCACTGCCCTCAAGCATCTTGAGGGCAACGATGTCGCCTACATTATGAAACCGGTCAGTGATAGCTACCGGATATCCCATGGCCTCCCTGCCTAAGAGCCGAAGGCCCGGATATAGGCCCTGGTACCCGAGACAGCGGTGCCCGAGATGAGACCAGCGTTCACAATGGCAGCGTTGAAGGCGCCGGAGCCCTGGACGGCGATACGGCCGGATACCGGTCCTATGAAGCCCGAGACGAGGAATGGGTGGCCGGATATGATCGTGATGGCCAGCCCCGAGATGTTGAGGGTGACGAGGCCGGACCCCAAGGAGTATAGCTCCATGCGGCCGGAGCCAGCGTTGCCTGGGAAATCCGTGGCGTTGGGTCTGGGATCGAAAAGCGTGGCGCCGGAGATGGGCTGGGCTTGAATGGTCTCCACCCGCCGCATGTAGCTGCTCAGGTCGATGGACTCGCCGGTGGGCAGAATTCCGGCGCTGGTGTACTCGAAAATCGAGAGCACCTCGACAAACGGGTTGCCCGCGTCATCCCGCCGGGTAAACACAATCGGGGAAATCAGCGTTCCCACAGTAGAATCTCCTTATTCCTCGGTCAGCCCCGGCTTAGGTCTGGATTGTAGTCGGCGCCTGGGCGCGGGCCAGGTCGCCCATGACGAAGGCGATGCCCACCAGGACAAGCTCCTGGACCGATGCGCTGAGGACACGGACCTGGACCAGCGGCCGTGACTTGGGCCGCCAGATCTGGGGCCGGATGCGGGCATACCGGACTCGGTTGGGGTTGTCCGCGTACCAGCCGTGACGGATGACATTCACCGGATAGCTGGTCCCGCCCAGCGCGACGTAGACCTCCTCTATGGTGGGTGCGCCTCCCTGGGTCCAGGCCACCGCCAGGGGAATGACGCAGGCCCGCTTATCGACGTTGATGGCGGTGGTGTTGTCAGTGCCGAAGCCAATCCAGTAGTCGTTGCCGGCGGTGAAGGTAAAGCTCCAGGTGTTGTCGGCCGTCTCTGTCGCGCCCGTGGTCCGGATGACATAGGCGGGGCGGATGAGCTGCATGGCCAGTTCGGAGTCTCCAGCGTACATGCCTCGGAATGGCGCGGAGCCCAACTCGGTCTTGGCCACCTGTAGTCCGGCCACGATGTTGTTGTAGTTGTCCTTGAACAGGTCTTCCAGGAAGGAGTTGTGGGAAGCGATGAAACCGAAGAGCTGCTTCTGTAGCAATGCCTCCTCGTTCGGGGTCAAGGCAATGCCGTTGAATTCCTCGTTTTCAAATATGACTGTGGGCACGGAAACCCCTCCTGCCACCATTGGACTTAGTGCTAATCCGCCTACGGCGGATCCCCCCAATCCCATCGGGGGCGACCGCCCGGGACGCTAACGCGATCGTCAGAGGATGGTTCTCTCCCGGTCCTCAACCAGCGCCCAGGCGTTCTTGGGTGAACTGCCGTCGCTGCCAGCCCGAGCCCCGATCATGCCGCGGCGGCGCGCCTCCGCTTCGTGAAGGGCCTGCTGCTGCCCCCCGCGCGCTAGTGGAGTGCGGGGGGTGCCGGTTATCAGGAATTTCTCGGCCGCGACCCAGCCAGCTACCGTGGCGCCGGAGATCGCGGCTGATTTGCCGATCTGCTGTAGGAGGGGCTGGTCTACCATCGCCTGGATAACCACTCCACCCAAGATGAGGCCACCGGTGGTGAACAGGCCGATCATCTGGCTGGCTTCCCAGGCCATACGCTGGACACCGCCTCCGACAACCCCAGCTCCGCTTTCAACCAGGACGTTCGTTATATCAAGGCGTGGCATGTGATTCCCTCCTGATGTTCAACCTTGGCGAGGGACAGAGCAGACAACAGAAAAGCCTTGGTGAGGGAACCTTCCAAAGTCAGCTCTGCCCTCACCAAGGCTTTTCAGCGGGGTATTAAGTCCGCTGTGGGTTAGTCTATGTAGCCTATCTCTAAAAGTCAAGCCATTAGAGGGGTCTCACCCAGACGCAAAGGTCTTCAGGTCCCGGATGATGCTACGGCAGAAGATGGGATTGCGGCGTAGGACCGCAACGTTATCGGGGACCACTTCCTGCAGAAGCCCCAGGATCTCTTCATCGGACAGCCGGGCCAGATGGTCTACGGCCGGCCTGGCCAACACCGACACTTTCGGGATGGTATAGCCGGTCTCTTTGAGGAGATGGGCCAGGGTGAGATTCTTCTTGATCATCGTCTCCATGTCTTCGGGAGTCAGGTTGTCACAGATGGCCATGGCCACCTCTTTTAACTTGCGCTCGCCCTGGATCGCGAACCACTCCCCAATTACTGACCGTCGATTAGTCACGCGCTGCCCCAGCCTCAAGCACTGGCTGAACTGGTAGTTCGGATTCTGGCTCTACCTGCTCTCTTTCTACTTGGGGATCCGCGCGATCCAGGGGCGCGTCTTCCATCGGTGCAGGCATAGATTCCGGCTCACTGGCCGCCATAACCTCGCCAGCCACGCTCTGAAGGGCACCACAGTGGGGACACGTGAACTCTTGGACCCCCTCCGCCAAGAACAGCACCTTGAGGCATTGGACGCAGAAGAAGTTGTAGGGGCCGTCGCTTGGTGCAGTGGGTTGCTTTTCCGGCAATGGCAGGCCTGCCCGCCTGGTGGCGAGGGCGAAGTCTTTTCCCATCTCGATAAACTCGGGTAGGCGCTGGCGCACCATCTGGATAACCTCACGCTTACTCTGGATCTGGCTGAATCGCTCGTACTCGTCCAGGGTCATGTTGCCTTCGTGGTCGCCAATAGTGACCTTGAACGCCCCTTCCTGTTTTGGCGGGTTCAGTAAGTTCTCCAACAGCCTCGCGCCAATTCCTGGCAAGACCTCGTCCAGCATCGTAAAGGGATTCTTGGGCTGCCCCTGGCGGTCAATTATGTCTGTCAGTTTCAAAAGGATGGCATTAGACCGTTCCTCTGCAGCCCTTCGGTCTCGGGCCTCGTTCTCCAGGCGGTGGTCGAGGTCTTGTTTCATCAGAGCCAGGGCGTTAACAGAATCACTACGAGCACTCTCGATCATCAGCTTGAATATCTCAGTCGTGGAGTTTGCCGCAGCAGGGTCGGTGCGAGGGGTTAATGCGGCCGTAGCGAGGTCTCCCAGAACTGTGATCATGGCGGCCACTGTTGGCGACTCGGCTGGCGCGGAGGCTGGCACGGAGGATGTGTCCTTGGCTTTCTGCAACTGTTGATCGGCCACCCGCAAAGCCTCCGTGAATGACATCCCGCTGGGATCATCGGCGTCTACTTGCATTACTTCGCCCTTCACTGCGATGAACCGGCGGCCGCTGATTGGGATACTCAACTTACCGGCACCGGTGGGGGTGAGGGCCGTGTAGTAAGTTTCCACCTTCGCGGCGAGAGCTTCGGGTACCTTGAGGCCAGCCCAGCCGCACCAATTGCTCCACAGGCGTCTCTTTTGGGAAGGCGAGAGCTCAGCGCTCTGTACAATACCTTTCCATGCTTCGTCAGGGTCGAACATCTCATGGGCGCCGAAGCAATTGACAGCGCAAGCCTTGGCCGCCCTCTCCGGGATGCCGAGGTTCATGGCGATGGTATACAACTGGTCACGGGGCTCGGACATTGTGGATGGGTCAATGCTAACTAACTTCTTAACCGCATCAGAAATTGTGCCTGCGGTCTCTTCGCTAGCTAGGGCGGCCTTCGACCCCGGCTTCGGCCCGTTCACCAGAAAGCCTTCGGCATCTTCATGCCACCAATTTCTCTGAGGGCTTAGGCCGTACCCAATAACGAAGTTAAGGCTGCCCGCTGACAATTCGGGGTCTAGTTCGGCCAACCAGCTACGGGCCTCTTGCTTTTCAATGCGGCCAACCTCCCCGATACTCTCGCGAAGGGCATTGGCGGCTCTTGGGACCGGTTTGAGTTCTAAGGTCATCTTTCTACACCCCTGCTAGTGCTAAATTAGGCCCGATGGCCCCTTAATCTATTGCGCACCCCTTTGAGCATTGAGACCTTTTAAGGGCGGGTTTTAGGCCCCATTGTAACACGGCCGCTTCCAAGCGATAATCAGGGCATGGTAAAACGAGTCACCGTTGAGAATGTCCAACGAGAGGCTGTTCCCCACGGCGCAGTATTTCTCCAACAAGAACAAGGGGCCTTCGTCGACTCCCTGATGAACCTGTGTTCTGGATTGCCCTGGGAACACATGGTGCGCTTCGGCTCAGGCGCGGCTGGTGCAGTCGCCGCTACACGCCGGGCGCCGCCAAAGGCGGTGGCTCCCCCTCCTCCAAAGCCAGCCCCGGCCCCCAAGCCAGCCCCGCCCCTCACTCGGCCAGGATGCACCGCCGCCGACTCGGCTCTGCTGAATCTGAGCTACTTGGAGGGCCTCTCCCGAGGCCTGGGCGGATTCGGGGTGCTGCGGGTCGGACGGGAACGGCTCGAAGAAGGGGCCAAAGCGGCCCAGCAGCTCGGCCAGGCCAACTTGGCCGGAGAGATGCGGGCCATCGCCCAGGAGCTGCCCCGGGTCCGGGATGCGAGCGCCGCTGCGGCCCTGGCGGAGAAGTTGAGACCAGTGGCGGACCAGGCCTGGAGCTTAGGCGCCTCCTGTAAGGGTGCAATGACATCGCAACAGCTTGCCGGGGTGAGGCACTTGGCCCGGCAGGTGAAGGATGGCAAGCTGAGCATGGAAGAGGCGGTCAGCCAGGTCAAGGGAGCCTGAAGTTAGCTCCGAAGAGTAGCACCAGTGGCTGTGAGCCCCGACGTCAAGCGAACAATCATCATCGCCGGCGTGGCCACTCTGACCGTGGTCGGGGTCCTGATCGTGGTAGGATTGGCGAACCGCGCCGTCAGCCCGAGGGCTTCGGTGCCTAGCCACCTAGAGCGAACTAGCCATGCAGGCCGCCGGCCACATTTCGGACCTGGCTGAACGCGAAATCTTTCTGCGCCTGGTCTATGCGCTGCCCGGATGAACTGGTAAAGGTGATGATCGATGAGGGGGGGGGCTACACACATCGGACGACGGAGAAGCTTAGATGAGTCCTGAAGTCAGGCGCACGATTATTATCGCCGGCGTGGCCACTCTGACCGTGGTCGGGGTCCTGATCGTGGTAGGATTGGCGAACCGCGCCATCACCCCGAGGGCTTTGGCGCCTCGCGCTGGCGTTCAGCGTGTCACCTAGAGGGAACTAGCCATGCCTCCCACCAGCATCAGCTGCATCCACCCGGGCCTAAAGACGATCATGGTCCACGAGGCCGCCAGCCACATCGCGGACCTGACTGAACGCCAAATCTTTCTGCGCCTGGTCTCTGCGCTGCCCGACTGTCAGGGGACACTGATAGGCCTTGAAACGACGTCGACGGGTGCCCAGCGCCGGGCTAAAAGGGCCCCCACCTTTTACAATCTGCACATGAAAAAGTGTGCCAGTAGTAAGGCCAAGGGCGGGGATGGGAAAGACTTCAAAGCCTGCGCGGTTGAATGGCGCGCAGCCAAAGGGAAAAAATGACCACGCCAGCAACCAGTGACCAAATCGAAATCAGTCTCAAAGACGGAACCCGCATCACGATGCGTCGTGATGAGCAGGGCTTGGAGCTCTGCCACCAAGGGGCGGACCCGGAAGAGGACGCCTGTCTGAGCCTACCGACAACCGCGCCGGAGTTTCTGGCGTTAATGGAGTTCTTCCAACAGCTGGCCAAGGGGCAGTGAGCGGCGATGGCACCTCACACCGACGTCGATGCTCTCCGTTATCGCAGACCGCAACGGTGTCAAGAGCACCGGTGACTACTCCGCACGGCTAAAGCCGGGGGCTTCTAGGGCTAGGCCCAGGCTCTGTAGTCCCAGAGCGCGAATGTTTAGCGAGGCGTTATGGTCACGGTCCAACTCCAGGCGACAGCAGGGGCACCGGTACACTCGCTCCGAGAGGGGAACGGGCTGCCTATGCCCGCATCCAGAGCAATCCTGGGTAGTGTAGGCCGGGTTCACGGCCACGAAGCTCCTACCGGCGCTTGCAGCCTTGTAGGAGAGGTAGCTGGTGAACTGGGACCAGGCCGCGTCATGGATGCTCTTGGCCAGGCAATGGTTGTGGACCATGCGGTTCACCGCCAGGTCCTCCACGGCGATGACCTGGAAGCGGTTGATGATGCGCCGGCTGTGCTGATGGGCGAAGTCCCGCCGCCGATTGGCCACCCGCTCGTGGACCCGGGCTGCCACCTTCTTGCGTCGGCGGCGCTGGGCGGTGCCCTTGGCTTCTTTGGAGAGGCGGCGCTGGGCACGGGCAAGGGCCTTTTCTTCCCGACGGAAGAAGCGGGGGTTGTCGATGGCAGTGCCATCGCTCAGCGCGGCGAAAGTCGTGAGACCCACGTCGATGCCCACGGCCTCTTCCGCCACTGGGAGCGGGGACGGCTCCCAGTCGCAGGAGAAGGTCGCGTACCACTTACCGGTGGCGGACCGACGGATGCACACCGTCTTGGGCGTGCCGTCCAGGGGCCGGTGGAGCACCACCCGCACCGGGCCGATCTTGGACAGGTGAAGTTGGTTTCCCTCCAGCTTGCAGCCGCTGGGGGCCTGGGGATAGCAGAAGCTATCGTACCGGCCCCGTCCCCGGAACCGGGGGTAGCCCGGTTTCTCCCCCGCCCTGACCCTACGGAAGAAGGCTTTGAAAGTCAGGTCGATGCGCAGGGCCACGTTCTGGAGGACCTGGCTGTGGACGGCTTCCAGGGATGGCCGCTCCGCCTTCAGAGGCACCAGCCGCTTATGCTGGTCATAGAGGGAGACGTTCACGCCGCCCGCTTCCCAGGCCAGCTCGCGCTCCTCCAGCAGGCGGTTGTACAACCAGCGGCATTCCTCCAGCGTCTGGTCCATCAAACGCCGCTGGCGTACGGTGGGATAGATACGGTACAGGAACGTCTTACGCACCCCAGTATTATAACACAAAGGGAGCGCGCCTTATATCCCCAGCCCTAAAGGCCGGGGCTTTACGGCGCGGGTCGGTAACGTATGATTGACCAAAACGAGCAAAAGGCAATGCAAGGTATCATTGACGAATTGCTGCAAGAGTGCATGGCCAGTGATGATGCCCTCTCCTGCGCTATCGAGACCATCGACATGATCCCGGCGGACCTGGAAGCTTGTAAGCCCAGATTGGTCCTCTTCACCCAGGATGATTGTATTCCTTGCGAGGTGGACCGAGAAAAGTATGCCGTCCTCCTTTCAAATGGCCAGGTCACCGAGATTGACGCCAATAGTCCGGAGGGTAAAGCCATTATGGACCAGAACAACCTTGAGCAGCTGCCTTCGTTGGTGCTGCTGGATTGCGAGAATAAGCTGATCGGCGAGCTGTTCGATGAAAAGACCACGCCGGGGGAGGATGTTAGCGCGTCGCCCAGTTGACAGTAATATCGCGCCTGTCTATAGTGGTTTTGCCACCAAATTCTCAGGAGGATTAGGTGAACCTATTTTAGGGGCGGAAACGCCCCGAAGCATGGAGAGTATCACAATGGGCAGAGGAAGACCGTTCGCCGGACACAAGATCGTACCACCTAAAGGGGCGCGCTGGGCCCCGAAGCCAAATGCTCGAGCCCGTTGTATGCGGGTCGAGCTCTTGCAGCTAGGGTCTCCGGGCACCAGGGCGGGGCAATTGAAAAATTTCATGACCGCCTCCGGCAAGTGTAAGATCAAAGGGAAATAGGATCCTCTGTTCGTCTTTCCCCGAGCAAGATCCACAAGCAAGGTCCGTCTGGTCATGGGACTAGGCGGACCTTCTTTTTGGGGAACACCCACAAACCATGTTGCTTCGAGGCTTTGGCCAGCTTCGCAAGCCGCTCAGCCCGTCGCGCTCGGTCTGCCACGCAAGGAAGGCAGACGCCGTCTCGGAACCGTAACGAAGCCTTGCTACACCTCGGGCACAGGTCGCCTGCGGCTTTCTCCCAGTCAGTCTTGCTCCAAATGGCTTCCCTGGTAGCATCGGCTTCCAGCTCGGCCAGGCGCTCCCACAAGACACCCAGCAGACGGTGACGTAGTCCTTCTAAATCAGCCTGGTCCACAGTCCTTGCGGCGAGGAGACAGCCTGCTGTAGCTGACCGAGTAGTCACCATGGCTCGATTGTCAAGCCAAGCGCCTGCCAAACCCTCTTTAGCTTCAAATCTCGATCCTCCATTGGCACATCAAGCTTATCTAAGGCGTCGTTTAGAATAAGTTTGAGTCGTTGTTCCCAGCTAAATGAATCCATCCCACACGCCTCCCAGGTTGCTTTTCCGTCATTCAAAAGCAAAATGAGGAAGCCATCCGCCCTCCAAGTATCAAGTTTCAGGTTGTTATGGACCACCATTATGATGTGGTTGGGTTGTTCTTCATCCATCCTTCAGCTCCCGACACCGGGTGACTCTCGCCGGGGCATAAGCCCTTAGCTGACTGTTCAAATGCCCAACCCTAGCTGTAACAGCCTTTGTGCGCCAGTATTCCTCAGCGTCCAGGCGCTTTTCGGGGGATGATGGATTTGGTTATGATGCTGGCGGCATAG
>ERZ1292644.1780-Hain-H14-01um-R2-1780-length-10597-cov-4_pt1 | contig 10597 bp, 11 predicted proteins | sample MGYA00564402_ERZ1292644 | MGnify/ENA primary metagenome ERZ1292644 (study PRJEB36523, sample SAMEA6512644) | groundwater metagenome | collected 2019-01-09 | study: AquaDiva: Metagenomics assemblies of 32 groundwater samples | reverse complement strand
TGTGTCGAATGGACTAACGCCAACCATTAGATACAACATCGACTTCGACAACCGCGACTAGTCGCATGGCTATGACACGTCCGGTGATATAAACACTGAGGTGTTGTTCTTCTTTCCCCGCGTTGGATCAACTGGTCCTGCGCTCGATCGCGGCATAAGCGTGGACACGTCAACCAACGCAGCGCATTACCACAGTTTCGCAGATTCCATTACAGCAGCACATTCGTGGACAATGGAGCCGGGCCTGACGTGGCAGGATCTCACAGGAACGTGGGACACGCTGAGCAATACGTACGCATCGTGGAACCAGATGGCCACACCTTCAACGAGAACGGACATCCTTGGCGATGACATCGGCAAAGTCTACCGTGGCGGCGCGGTGAACACAGACGATGGGACCGCGATCGCATGGAGCGTCACCCACGGCTGGGTCTTGATCTCCGAGGATGGTGAGGACTTCTACCTCGACGGCATCGCGTCATACTGGAAGCAAGCTTCCCAGTCCATCACCGTCACGGCATCCATCATTGCCACATTGACACTCGCCGACTTTGACACCGAGACAGAGACGACGTCGACGTTCGATCCTTCGCTAAACACTAATCACATGGTGACCTTCGCGAACCAGCGTGGCAAGTGGCTCCGTGTTCGCTACAGCGCGTCGAGCGCCATCAACGATTTGCGACTTCGAGGCAGCCTCATCCAGGGTTGGTCTCGACGTATGGCGTAGCCATGCCAAACCTACCGACCAGTCCAGTGCTTCCACAGCACCCAGGCGGGCAGTATCCTGAGACGCAGACGTGGGTCGCTGTATACTTGCACACCTTCAGCCGTATCTGGTCGCAGCTCGTCCAGACACTTAACGGTCTCTCCAAGGTGGACACGCTCGCGAATAGGACGTCGACGCCAATCCAGAATGAGCAGTATTTCGTCGCCTCAGACACCTACCAGCAGTATGTCGGCATTGCGGGCGTCTGGGAGGCCGTGGGCCGTGTCGACGGAGACGTGATGGGCGCCATCCCCTTCACAGAGATTAGCGATCCGGCTGCCCCAGCCGCAAACGGCGGCCGTCTCTACGTACGCGACAACGGCGCTGGAAAGAGCCAACTTGTTTGCCGCTTCAACACAGGGGCAATCCAAGTGATCGTGACAGAACCTTGACAGAGCCGTAATTTCGACGCACGCCAGCCTTCCAGCCCCGATATCAAGATGCTAGACTTGATAGAGGAGCCGTTTTGCATGGACCTGATTCGCGTACACCGCGACGTCAAAGGCGCGACGAAATACCTTGAGACGGCTGTCGCCCGGATCGCTGCGATGTCAGAACGGCACGGTGGCGACGCGGTTTGGCTTTCGCAGCATGTCTGGAACCTCTTTGCATCGCGGAGCCAGCTTCTCGGCCTCTGGGTCCGAATCGACGAGAAGAACGAAGTCGTTGGCCATCTCGTCGCAACCGTCCAAGTTTGGGATGGTGAAAATGTCGCGTGGGTTCACCAGGCCGAAAACGACGGTACACCGCTCGATAGGGCGTTCTGGGACCGCGGCATGTCCGAGCTGCGCTCGTGGGCCAGCACGGTGAACGCGACGCTGTCACGAGACACGACGCCTGTGCAGCGGCTCCTATTCTCGACGCCGCACGATCCCCGCTTCTTCGAGAAGCGCGCGGGATTTCGTGTTTACAGAACGCTGATGGAACGGAGAATCTAGTTGGGCAGCATCTTTGGCGGAGGCGGCAGCGGAACGTCCAAGACGACAGCGTCGTCGGAGATTCCAGCAGAGCTCAAGCCGCTCGCGTCAAGCTCGGTCAAGCAGATTCAAGCAGCGCAAGAGGCACTGCCGTTGGCAAACTTCGCCTCGTCGCAGCCGCAGCAGGTCGCCGGCCTGTCGCCGTTCACCGTTGCTGGAATGCAACTTGTTCCGTCCTTGACGCAGATGACGGCACCAGAGCAGGCGCAGTTGGCTATGCATCCCGTATGGCAAGACCTCATGAACAGGGCCGTGAACTTCACACCGCCGTCGATTCCATCCGCGACGCCCGGCGTCCAGAACTTCATGCCGCCGTCGATCCCGCCCGCGACCGCCGGCCTGTTCGACGCTGTCGGCGGACCTGGTCTTGGCCGGCAAGCAGGGGACCCACTTCAAGCGATGTTCGCGCAGTTCAGTGCGCCGCAAGCGGCGTCGATGCCACAAGCACAAGCGTCGCAGCCATCGCAAGGCAGCTCGCTGCCGTTCCAACCGCCAGCGCTCGGGTCAAGCTCGGTGTTCGGCGGAAGTCCAGTTCCCATCCCCGCGATCAACGAGGCGGGGCCGTCCTTTCCCGTTACGCCGTTAATGCCGACAGCGCCGATCGCACCGCCGCAGGCAGCGGCTGCCACGTCAGCGGCACCTTCGATGGACGCGATCTATCGTGCCATGCTGGGCGTCAACACAGGGCCAGCATCTTCCGGGAACACGATGGTCAGCTATGCCGCTCCGTTCGCCCAAGAACGGTTTGACGCGCTCGTTGCGCTGGGCCACGATCCGGCCTTTGCTGCCGAGGAAGCCCGTCGGCAGGCGACAATGTACGACTCCGGGAGTGCACCCTAATGCCTGACGGACAGCCACTCAGCGGCCTCCTTCCAATGCTTTTTGGCGAGTACGGCGACATCGCGAGCGCGACGCAGCCGTTCATGACCGGACCCATGGGCCAATCGCCGATCTTCCAACAGCAGGTCGAGAACTTCAAGAACTTGACGCAACCCGTCATACAGAATCAGTTTGCGTTGCAAGGACTTGGCGGCTCACCGGCGCTTGGCCAAGCTATGGGTGTCTCGTTGGGGAATGCGCTCGTTCCTCTAATGCAGCAGGATGCGCAAAATCGGCTTGCCGCGATCAACCTCGCGCAGCAGCGCGCTGGCGGAGCAGGCGAGCTCGGCCTTCGCACTGAAGAGCTGGCACAAGCGGGTCCATTACGTGCGGCGCAGGCGTTCGCGACGGGAGCGCAGCCCGGCCTCCAAGCACTCGATCTTGCACAGCAGGGGCCGCTGCGCGCCGCACAGGCGTACACAACTGGCGCGCAGCCCGGACTTCAGTCGCTCGGCCTCGCTGGACAGTTCGGACAGGTTGCGGGAAGCCAAATGTCCGACCTCGCAAACCAGCTACGCCAACGTCAAGAGCTGTCGCTCAGCGGGTTCGGCAGCGCGGGCGAAGCCCAGCGCAATGTTCAGCAGCAGGCGTACGACTCGGCCTACCAGGACTACTTGAGGCGGCAATCGCTCAGCGAAGCGTCGTCAACTGGTTTGTTCGGCGGTCAGGTCATTCCCAGCACGATCGGACAAACATCCAGAACCAAGACGAGCTCGTCGAAGTGAGCTTCCGTGTGATTCGGATGGTTCGCGAGAAGGACGAGTGCTTCGCACTCCTGCCACGGCTGTCGGAAGCGATGCTTGAGTTCGGTGTCCAGTTCGAACAGCACGGGGCGGCGGCGATGTATCGCCGCTTCGAGGCGAGCTTCATCACGGAAGACAGCAATGCGGCTGCGTGGCTTGGGCTGGAAGGTGACACACTGCGTGGCCACTTTGTCGCGTTCATTGAGCCGATCCTGGACAAGCCTGTTGCCCATGTACAGCAGCTCCAGATCGACAGCCGCCACGTACCACAATGGGCACGGGAGCAGGTGATGAACGAATTCGAACAGTGGGCACGCGATCGTGGGTGCACCGAAAGCATGGCCATCACGCGCGTCGACTATCCACGTCTGTGGAAACGGTTCGGATTCGAACGGTGGCGCGCTGTGTACAAGAAGGCGTTATGACTGATCCAGAGCCGATGCCTCCTATGCTTGAACCAGCAGTACGTAGGCTGTACAAAATCTGCCATCCCAATTGGGATGAGCCATCTCTACACTGGTTCTATGCAAACCCGACGCTCATGATCGTCGAAGATGGGCTCATTGCGTACTCCAGTTACTCGATGAACATCAACGACGACGGTGTGCTCTCGATCTTCCTTCAGGACACGGGCGTCGCCCCGTTCGAGCGAGGACGCGGCCTCTCTCGCGTGTTGATGAACGCGCGCCTCGACATCGGCCGGTCGATGGGCGCAAAATTCGCGATCGGTATGACGCAGCCTGACAACAAGCCGATGTTAGGGCTGCTTCAGTCGATCGGCTTCCGCGAAGTTGCCGCGGCTCCGAACGTCTATACCAACGTTCGCCCTCACCTTGACGGCGTCATGTTCCTTCTCAACTTGTAACGACACGGAGACAAAGATCATGGCAATGACAGCAGCCGGTGCAGCGACGCTGGGGGCGGCATTGAAAGCGGCAATGGGAGGCGCAGGAGCAGCTGGTGCCGCTGGCGCTGGTGCAGGTGCCGGACTCGGCGCAGGTGCGCTAGGTGCAGGCGCCGGCGGAGCGGGGGCTCTTGGCGGGCTCGGCGCGCTTGGCGCCACGGAGGCGCTCGCTGGACCGGCCTTGGGCGGCGCCCTAGGCGGCGGCAGTCTAGGCATGACTGGGGCGCTCGCAGGTCCTGCGGTGGGCGGAGCCGGCGCAAGCTCGTTACCGTCGCTGTCAGGAGCGGCAGGAGCGCCTAGCAGCAGCCTTCTGAGCAATCTGTTCAAGCCTGGCATGTCGGGGATGGAAAAGACGCTGCAGCTTGGGCAGCTTGGCAGCCTTCTTGGCGGTGTCCTTGGCGGTGACAAGAAGTCACAGATGGGACCATCACCGCTCGTCGGTGGTGGAGGCGGTGGCGGCGGCTATCGACCAACGGCGTCTGCGCAGCTCGAAGCGCTGCAACAGCTTGCTGCCGCGCAGCGACGCGGCGGCGGACAGAAGTTCTTTAGCTGATGGAATCGTTTGGCGGTGGCGAGGGCGGGGTCGGCGATTGGGCGCTGCCTTTAGCAGCGTTCGCTGCGGGCGTCGTTGCGCCTGAACGTACGTCCACCGCGCTCCGCAATTGGTCTGCTATCCAAGAGCAGCAGCTACGCCAGAAAGAGGCAACCGAGACTCGTGCGTTCCGCGAGAAGCAGTTTGCTTCGCAAGAGGCGGAGCGTGCTGACGTTGGAAAGACGCGAGAACAACAGCGCGAAACGTCCGCTGTCCAGCTAGCGCAGATGCGAGCTCAGCAGCAAGCTGGACAGATGCTTCCCGGTCTGCAGTTCTCTCGTGACGTGAGCGTCGGTCAACCCGACATTCCGGCGCAACTTGCAGCTCCCGACTTCCCTACGCAGGAGGGATTTGGCAGCTTCGAAACCGCGCCGCGCGTGCCCGGCTGGCAAGTGAAGTCGGCCGTTCCGATGACCGTCGAGGATATGCGCAAGCAGATCATGGAGCTTAGCGGTGCGCCGCCTGATGTCCGTGCAGAGATGTTCGAAAAGCTGCGCGGCTTTGGCGTTCCTCTCACCGCTCCGAAGGAGCCAGAAGAGATCCAACGAGCGCGGCATGCACTCGCTTCAGAGCAATTCCTTACGCCACAGACAGGCGCGGTGCCAGCGCGGCGTATAAGCGAGCTCATCCGAAGCGGCGCGGCGCAACTTCCGCCTGAGGTGCTCCAGAAGGCGATCACTGGCGACATTCGAACTGTCGACACTGGCCAGTACATCCAGTTCATCGACTTGAACACGAAGAAGATCGTCGCAACGGTGCAGAAGACGCCAGAGGCCAAGGTGCAGGTGGTCGACGATCCGATGACGGGCAAGAAGATCGTCCTCTTCATCAACCCCATTACCAAGAGTGTGGAAGCCCTTGCGACCGACATTCCCGTTGGAGGCTCCGTCGGCCCGGACCTGGCACGGTGGCTTTCGTACAGGACGCAAAACCAGGTTGCGCCTGGCATGCCGCCACAGATTGCGAGCATTCCACCCGAGACAGCGCTAGAGATGCTCAGAGCGCTCGGTGTCGGCGCAGGCAGCGAATCGGCCGCTGTGCAGATCATGAAGGGACTTGGCGTCATTCCACCTCCAGGGGCGAAGCCACCTACTCCAGCGCTTCCGTCGGCTCCGAAGAAGGGCGCAGCGCCAGCTGGACGCAATCGCACACCACGAGAAGAGGCCGAAGAATACCTTCGCGGCGGCGCACCTAGCGAGCCACAGTAAAGCGGATGCCGCCTCGCAGTCTCGCTGAGCTGCAAAGCGACGCTAACTTCCGTGCGCTCTCGCCCGAGGCGCAACAGCTCGTTGTACAGCAGATCGCTCCTGAGGACGCCGCGTTCAATGCGTTGAGCCCTGAGGCACAACAGATCGTTGTGTCGCAGCTGACACGTCCTCAGATGCCGTCACGTGAGCAGATCATGCGTGAGCAAGGAGAGATTCGCGCTGCGCCTTCGGCGCCGATCGCGTTTGGCCAGCGTGTCCTCCAGGAATCCGGCCTTCCGGCCTCCGCGCAAGCGGTCGCGCAGCTGCCAGAGCAAAGCTTCCTTCGACGTCTGCTCTTGCCGCTTGGTGCGATCAATGTGCCGTTCCAGGCCGTAGGCGAGCTTGCACAGATGGGCGCTGAGAAGCTCGGAGCCCGTCCGCCTGATCCTACTAACGTGTTGAGCCAGCTGCTTTCTCCTCGTACACTTGCGACGCTCGGCACCTCGTTCGCTGTTCCTGCTGGAATTCGCGCAGTACAAGAAGCACCGGAGTTTGCCGCGCAGGCTGTCAGAAGCATGTTTCCCGGCATCGGGCCGATCGGCAAGGTGCCGTTCCCCGCTGCTCCTCTCGCAATGCAAGCGAAGCGTGCGTATGAGGAGCAGCCGCAGATGGTCCGCACCGTGCCTCTTCCGCCTCCTGCCCCGCCTGGTGCGCCTGGACAAGGAACACCACTGCTGCAGCCTGGCGTCGCGCCAACGCAGCTGGAAGTTGCGGGAGTGCGAGCAGGAATGCGCGGTCCCGGGCTGCTGAGCGCGACAGAGCAGCCTCTCATCACGAGCGCGCCAGCTCGCGTTGAGCGTGGAACGTCTGAGATCGTCGACGAGTTCGGACGCAAGATTACAACGAGGCCGCCACAACACATCGAGCCACAGGACGCGATCCTGCCGCCTACACGTGGGCCGGTTGGCTTCGGAGAACGTCCTCCTGGCGAGTTGACATCAGCGGCGACACTCGCGGCAGAGCGGGCTGGCGTGAAGCCGGTTCAACCGGCTGGAAAGGCGCCTGCGATAAGTGCGGAGCAGACGTCGCAGTGGAACGATATCATACGACAGGGCGGTTTTGTGCTCCCACCGCTCGCCGCAAAGCTGGGAGGCGCAGCCATTGGTGGCGCAACGGGAGCGGCAGGCGGGGCGCAACTTGGCGAGACGACGGAAGAGAAAATCGCGCTTGGCTTGGCAGGCGGCGCTGTCGGTGCCGCCGCCGGCGCCGCCGCGCCAGGCGTGTTGTCGCGATGGAACGCCCGCGTTGGAAAGCAGATTGCGTGGCTCGACCGTGCGGATGTCGATGTCTTCACCGCAGGACCGCTGCTCAAGCGCGCTGAGGCGCTCAAGGTCGAACAGAGGATGCCCGGTCCGCGTTACGCGGGCGTTAGATTGCCACTCGCGCCATCTGCGATGTCCAACATCGTGTCCGCGATCAACAAAACTCTTCAGGCACACAATATCACCTTGCCGAGAAACATTGGTGGCCCTCGTGGCGCCGTGCCAGTTCATGCCCCGCTGACGCTCCGCCTTATCCAAGGACTGGAGTCCGATCCACGGGTCATCACGACGCTCAGCGCTAACGTGAAAGCGCAAGGCGGCTCTATGATGGACGTCGCCCAGTTGCTCGTTGATTCTGCGCAAAGCCCGAGCCAGCTTCTGCGGCGTGCAGAAGGCTTGAGCCGCGTTCTGGAAGAGGCATCGCTCACCGATCGCAATGCAGCGAACCTGTTGTGGAGCATCATGCAAGAGCGACCATTTCTTGAGGCATGGGACGTGGCTGGCCACTTCGCGCGACGTGCGGACAACGTATGGCGAGGCTTGCTCGTAGCAGCGTGGCGTACAGCCCTTCGTAACATGCAGCTGCAGCAAGCCCGCGTTATTGGCGTCGAAGCACTGGAGCACATGATCTCTGGAGCGATGCTGAAAGCCTCCGGCTCAGCGCTGCCTGCTGAGAAGGGTCTCACGCCGGGAGCGCGCTACGCTTGGGAGTACGCAGTCGGTTGGGCATCGCCAAAAGCACGCCGTGAGATCAACGACGTCCTGGATGCATTTCCAGCGTTCCATGACAAGCTGCTCCAGCTCTACAGCTCTGACGTGGCAGTTCGACTCCATCCGCTTGGAGGCGGGCTTGCGCGTGGCGGCCGATTCAGTGCGATGCCTGGCGAGCTGCAGCCGATGGGTCCGATCGCGTCCGGCATCGACCGCGCGTTCAATCTCGCTGACAAGGGCGTAAAGGGTGTCAACGCACTGAACCGCTTCCAAGAAGTTATGACGCGCAAAGCAGCGATGCGCGCAGCGCTTCTCGACCTGCTGGAGAAGCGCGGTATCCATAACCTCGACCAGATTCCCGTCGAACAGATTCCACCGGAAGACATCGCTCGTGCGGTTACGCATGCGCTGCGGATGACGTTCGCGGAATCCCCTTCCTTGAAGGCACCAGGAGTGATGGAGAGGCTATTTGCGCGGGTGCTTTCCGGGACAGGGAAGAGCGGCGCTGCGGCAGTCGGACTACACGCGATCGTCGGAGTCCCGTTCGTACGCTACCTGTTCAACGCAGGCCGCTTCATCGCGGAGCACCCGTACACGAGCACCGTTCCTGCCATGCGGACGTTCTGGCGGCTCGCGACGCCAACCGGACGCGCTGCGATCACGCGAGGCGACGCGGAAGCGACTGCCAAGTTCGTGACGGGCGCTACCGCCCTGCTTGGTGCGTGGCAGTTCGTCAACAGTGAGTATGCAGGTGACGGCGTTCTGGAGGCCAAGACGCCTTTTGGCAACGTCAACTTGAGCGTCCTAGGCCCGTTGATCCCGGCCTATGTGCTCCCCGCACGCTTGGTCAAGTCTATCCAGGATGGGACATTGAAAGAGCAGTGGCCGGAGTTCGTTCGCGCAGCGACGGAGCTGCGCAACCGCATGGAAGGTGTGACACTTGGCGTCGACAATCTCATCCAGTCAATTCCAACGTGGGGCGACGAGCCGCCTCCTGAGCTCCTCTCGCCGTCCACCGCCGGGACGAGACTGGAACGACGTGCCGAGGAGCTGGACAGGCCGACGCGAGGCTTGCGTCGAATGGCCGGTGAAACGCTCGCTGGTTCGATGCAGTTCGTGACGTCGTTGCAACGCCTGTTCGCCACGTACGGCCCGTACATCCCGCAGCTTGAGAACGCGGCGCGTGAAGAGAACATCAAGCGTGATACGCGCAGCGCACCGTTCACGGCGCCACTGCAAGCACGTGTTCCTGTCGTCGCGCGACAGCTCGGCTTGCCGACAGCGGCCGACTTGCCGCCTCAGACTTCTGCGCTTCGAAGCGGCACGATCCCTATCGAGACGCCGCTTCGCGCTCCTGCTGGCTTGCCTCTCATCGGCGGCGCACCGCTTCCGGCTGACATCATTGGGCTGCAAGCAGCGCCGCAACGAACTCCTGGGGAGCTCGAAGCGTTGAAGTTGGGCATGAAGCCACGAGAGATCCAAGGCCAGCCAACAGGTTTTCCTGGTGCGGACCGCTTGTTGCGAGGCGAGACTGGTCTGTTGGCCGACCCGACGATGCGTGCAGCCGTCAAGTCGGAGGGCTATCAGCGGCTCTCGAAAGAGGCGAAAGCCGTTGTCGTCGACATCTTGATGGAAGAGCTCCGTGGCGCGGCGCGACAGGGTATCCAGGAACGCGTCGCTCGCAAACTTCAGGGCGGCGAAGCCTTGTCACCAGAGGAGCGCGAAACAATCGACGTCGTCATCCGAGGCGCGCTCGATCCAAGAATGCGTGAGCTTCTGAGAAGGCGCGGCTTCCGCCAGATTCCGCGATGACAGAATCACACGATGGCCATAACCGTGACATTGGCCGCCTCGAAGCGCAGGTCGAGGAGCTGTTCAACACGGTTACGCGTATCGAGCACAAACTAGACGAAACGCTCACGCAGCACGACGAACGGCTGCGCGACACGGAAGGTGAGATCAAAGCGCTCCGTCGTCTTGGAACCGTTGTTGCTGCGCTTTGGACGACGATCATAGGTGCAATCGTCTGGCTGTTCAAGCCATGACGGAGCCAGCCACAGTTCCGCCAGCTCCTCGTGTTGCGCTCGACGCTCGCGGCCACCCAGTTTGGTTCCACTCGCCTGGGCTCATGGCGTGGCTGAGAGAGCACGGATCGAAGCTGACCAACCAAGAGCTGCAGGTTGCGTTATCTGCCTCAAGCGGAACGGTGGTCAACTACATCCAGACGACGCACGTGAGACGCCTCGCGCAGGCTAAAATGGGCCCCGACGCAATACAGCGTGCGTATAACAAGCGTGTACACTGCCAACCGGAAGTCCAAAAGCTGTTGCTTCTCGGGCCGGCGGACAAAGAGCGGTTTGTCGCCGTTCATGGTGACGCGATCGTGACGTCGGACTGGCATGTACCTCACCATCATGAGGAGCTCGTGATGCGGATGCTGCGCGTCGCGGAAGCGCTCAAGATCAAGCAGCTCGTCATCAATGGCGACTTCCTGAACGAGGACGCGTTCTCAC
>ERZ1292644.1778-Hain-H14-01um-R2-1778-length-10599-cov-4_pt1 | contig 10599 bp, 5 predicted proteins | sample MGYA00564402_ERZ1292644 | MGnify/ENA primary metagenome ERZ1292644 (study PRJEB36523, sample SAMEA6512644) | groundwater metagenome | collected 2019-01-09 | study: AquaDiva: Metagenomics assemblies of 32 groundwater samples | reverse complement strand
TTCAGGCTCCATGGCTTTCACTTCTGCATGATAGGCTATTACATTTTCTATTGTTTTAGGAATAAAATTATTCCTCTCTATGAAAGATTTGGCCCCCCCACTAGGGGGCATTGCTTTTCTTCCTCCTACTGAGGGGAGGGTACTGATTTTTTCTTTGTTCAATACAGCGATAGTTCTTGATTGCAGGCCAGAAACATCTGTGCCAGCCAAGTCTTTGGCGTTAAAGGCTTCTTCTGGGAATGAAACAGCGTCCCATCCTTCGGAGCGCATAGCATCTACTTCAGCTTTCGTAGGACGATAACTGAGGTCTTTCACTTTGGCATCTTTCGATAATTTAACTCTCATCACTTCTCCTAGTTGGTCTGCACCTCCTGTAGCTTGATCTAATGGCAATGATCTATCCCTGAGCTTCGCATTACGTGTAGCTTGAGTGGAGAAGTAATCAGCTGCTTTCTTAGAGTCAGTTAAGTAAACGACATCACCTTGATGGTTTATGTTATTGCCTACACCCACCTTCCCATTCTCGAATTTATCAAAAATGTTCCCCTTCGCCGTTCCATGATATAACGTATCACCCCCCACACTATCACTCCCCCCTGTCAGTCCTTTAGTGGCCCCTTCACGGGGCATTGCTTTTGGGACTTTATTAGGTATAATACCATCTGATGACACTGATCTGGTTTGTAATTCTGTGGATACTGGTGAAGATAATTGAGTCGGACGAGGGGCAGTGGCGGCGGTGATATTCTCTGCCTCCCCAATGCGGTTGCTCTCGATGTCGTCGGCTGTTTGAGACACAACTTTAGTGAGAATCCTCTTGGACTCATTTGTATGTCGCGCTGATTTTAATGCCTTTTGTAGAATCTTGATCTGTGTCGGATCGAGACGGTTGAGATATTTGGCAAATGTCGTTTTGAAGACAGTGCTTTCAAACACCTTTCTACCCATGATTATTCCGGCAGAAGACATGAAATCTCCCGTGATACCGTACGCTCCAATTCCGAATAATGTGTCCATCAATCCGAAGGTGAGTTTACCCTTGCTCCATGAGGCAGCATCAGCGTGGTGCATGGCATCAAGAATGTCGCGAGCTTTCTGTGTGTCATTATTCAAGATGCCAATATCAGGCAACCCCTTCTTCATTGCTTCATCCTCAATGAACTTTCTCAATCCTTTTTCATAGCCAATAATCTGCTTGGCCCTGAAGGAATCATCAGCGATATTCGATCGCTTGTAAGTATTGAATAGATCGTATGCTGTACGCTTGAGATTATTGAGTTCAGTAAGGGTGACTCTTTCCTTCTCTAGGAAAGATTGTACCAATGCCTTCTGCTCCGCGAGATCATATTTATTTGCTATAGTCATTATTTCATCCAGAAGCTTAGGTACTTCCACGGGGACATCATCAAGAACATCGTATGTTTGCTTCACGCCGGAGAGCGTGGCATCCACGGTAGATTTGGACTTTTCTGCAAGACGCTCAAGATCACCCATGATGCCCATGCGTGTCCTACCCAATGGAGACATGCCCGTCATTTCCACCCCTTCCGCTCCTACGGCTATATCACCTCCCGATAGCACACCTTTCCGTAAGAGAAAATCACCAGGCATTTCTGAGCCCGGAAGATTCATAAATCCACGGATGTCATTGGGATTTATCTTTAATCCTTTTGTCGCCATTACTCCGGGGCGCAATCCGCGCAATCCGGCGACAGTTGCATTTTTCGCCCCTCTTCCAGCCATAACGACACCCTTTCCCGCTATGACCAACGGCTCCATATTGATACCCGTTTTGACCAGTTTCGTACCTACCTGCTCCGCAGCTCTCAATCCTCTGCCAAGTCTAGTCAATGCCGTCGATGACCTTGTAGCAGCACCAGTCAATTCTCCAGCGGCGATTGCCCCGCCTTTCACTACTCCACCGACACCAGAGACTATGGCTCCTAGATCAGACAGAAATCCAGCGGGATCGTTTTGTAAAGTTTGTGCCGCCTTTTCGAGACTTCCATAGCGTTGTACATAAAAATCTCCCACCGCCGATGCCATATCTTCCGTTTCCAAATCAAAAATATCCTCCGGGTTTTTTACACCAGCCAAGCTCGCAATACTTTCTAATGTATTGGCCGCCCCACCAACGCCTACTTGAAATAGTGCCTTTCCTGTCTGTAGAGGATGGGCTACGAGACTTCCGACATTTTTCACCAAATTATAGGTACTGCTGGGGATATTCTTCGCTGTTTGCAGCAGAGAAAAGTTAAAAGGTTCTTCTGATGGCGGTTGATCCAGTCGAGGCTGGGAGAGAGCGTGTACTGCTTTGGAATAACCTTGTGTGGTGTTCCGCTGTGGTATTTTCCCTGTTTCGTGCCAGTCGAGAATAAACTTTGCAAGGTCTTCCTGCTCGAAGCTGTTGAGGTTCCTCTTGATCGTTCCTCCCATATATTCGGCCTTACTCCTCAGCTCAGGATCACCGCTTGCCCCTTCGCGGAGAGCACCGAGGTTCCCTGCGCTTTGTCGGAATGCCGCTAATGATGCTTGATCCATAGGCATATTATTGAGGGAAGAGTTTGGAGAGTTTTTCATTGATGATTGTCGGAGATGTAATGACATTGTAATTTGATCTCACTGTTGGCCGTGCGGCCTGCGGTGATTCAAGATCCTCAAATAGATCAGGCCGTGTCTTGTAAAATTCTACTCTACTGGGATCAGACGGGTGCAACACCTGTCCTGTTGATTTTATGCGGAATGTTCCAATAACTTTCATTTCCCCGAGATCACCCATTTCTTGACTTGTCGATCCAAGAACCTGTCCTGCTCCACTGGATGTTGGGTATTCCGCAGCGTGGGCTTTAGGAATGACTGACGATTCTGTTTCCGCAACTTGTTCTGGTTCCCCCCCCGCTCCAATGAATGCGGCTACCTGCTGTGGCGTGAGCCATCTACCGTTTTCACCCTGCATTTCTATATCGACATGATTGCCTGTTCTGCCGTAGGTGATTCCGGTGTTCCCCATCTTCCCTATTTCCGCTCCATATTCTATACGTTGGCCTTTCTTCGCCGTCACGCCGGAGAGATGCGACATTCTCACGGTCATGCCATTGTCGAGTTTCACGAGGACGCTGTTGCCGTAGCCTCCATTCTGTTCGACTTGTGCCTTATATTGATCGCTTTTGTCTCTCTTATTTCGAGAAAAGTCTTTGTCATCGGCAAAGGGATTTCCCTGCCATGACTGGTTGAAAGTGGACTCTACGACAGTTCCTCCCATAGGAGCGCGAAGTGATTGTCCATGCCGACCTGCAAAATCCAATCCGCGCTTAGAAGCGGCTGATCCATAACCAGTGATGATGCCGGAGCCTACGGACGTTTGAATGAAGGCATTGGTTGAGGGAATGTTCTCGGTGTTCTGGTAATCAAAGGTAGGTGCTTGTATCTCTTCATTTCCATAATAGCCGGCGGCTGATTGCCCGTAGGAATCCCAATCCCCCACGGGAAGGCCGCGCGGCATAATCATGTCCAGCGTGATCGGATTATCGAGATATTGGTTATAGTCATCCGCTTGCCAGAGAGCGGTAGCGGCTTGTTCCTGTACGCTCTTGAGTGCGACGCGTGTAAAAGCATCGGCTAAGTCCACCATGTCCGAGAAGACTTGATCCGATACTCCCGTTCCTCCTTCGGATAGTTTTTGCTTAAGACCTATCCATTTCTTAAGACTAAAAAATGGTTGTAATGCCTCGGTCATTTGGAATTCCCCCTCACGGACAACGGAAGTTGGATCGAGAATCTTCTCAAAGTTTTTCGTGAGCGCATTCGCCATTACTGATCGATCCACTGCCCCTTGTTTGTACAATTCAAATGTCTCACGCGATGATGCTGCTCTGCTCCTTGTTTCATCCCACTTTTTATAGGGGACGGAACTGGTGATGTCTTGCGTGATGGTATGGGCGAAGTCTCGTCGATCCTTTGCCGTCTGCATTCTCGTCTTTGCTCCATCAATCGTTTCCTGTCGATCCAATTTATACATCTCCCATGCTCTTGTGTCTGCTCTTTCCAATTCTTTATTCTGACGCTCTGCCTTGAATTTATCCACTTCCCATAGTTTATCAACGTACGCCTGTTCGTACTTCATCTGTTGCTCTTGGATGGACTTCTTGTCGAGTCTCCTTTGACCTTTCAAGGAGGAGACTTTGGAATCGTAATCATCCCACACTTTGTCGTATTGCATTCTTGCATCGAGATCGATGGCATTCATGTTATTGGTATGCTCGCGCACCATGCTCGATGATTCGATACCGCCGCGCTGGATAATGTAGGAAAGGTGTTCATTACTCTTCCTCACGATGTCCCGCATCCATTTCACGCCTCCGGTATCCATGTTGATTCCCGTTCTTGCAGCGGCAAGGCGCGAAACCTGCTCATCCTCTTCTGCCTGATCCCGCGCGATGGCTTCGGCCCTTGATTGATCCAATTGCTGAATGGCTAGAGCTTTCTCATGGTCTACTATCTCCCGGCTTCTCTGTATATCGGTGATTTCTGAGTTGAAATCCAATTGTCGTTCTCGCCTTTCCTTTGCGTCCTCCCACCCCTCTCCCATCATCCAAATAGAGTCGGCATTTTCTTGCTGTAACCATCCTGTCGCTTGATCCCTGAGCATTCCCTGTGCCATAAGAGCTTTCCCACCCATGTCAAAGGAATCTATAAACTGGTTAGGATCGGCATTGGGGCCGGGAAGCATGGGAGGATGGGCGGCCTGCAATGTCCTCTGAATCTCGCCCAGGGAGTAGTCACCCCCCTGTCGGTCATTAAGAAAGCTCTGTATTTGCTCAGGATCGCTAATACCTTGCTCGAAGACTCTATTTATTGCTGTTACTCGGCTATTTTGCCCTACACCCGCTGTGAGGCCACCCGTGCCTCGTACAGTTGTTTGACCCCCTGTAGGCTGTTGGGATGCAGAATAAGGATTTGGTTGCCCTAGAGTGGGTTGCTGGCCCGTAGGGACGGGAGCGGTGGATTGTCCTTGGAGTTCCAGCTTTCTCTGTGTTGCCGCGTTCATGGCGGCCCGTACATCGCCTCCTTCGAGGATATTCCTGTATTTTTCGTACTGCTTTGTGTAATCGGTCATGGCGACCTTCAAGACCACATTATAGGTTCCGTCCGATGTTCTCATTGCTTGTGAAACAATCCCCAATCCTTGCATTTCCTTCAATTGTTCCGGTGAAATGCCTCCTAACTGTACATTATCGTTCACCGTTCCATCGGGCTTTCGTTTATTCTTATACATCCAATTAAAGACCCCTTGCCGCTCTTCATCTATGCCTAATTCTTTCCATTTCTCTGCATTCGATTTCCTACTAAGATCAAAGGCAACGTCATCTAAAGAGACTCCGGTAGGCGGTGTTGGTTTCTCTGGCTCAGGAGGAGCTGGTGGAGGAGTGACTGGTGGTGGCGCAACGGGTGGAGGAGTGACTGGTGGTGGCGCAACGGGTGGAGGAGCACCCGGTGGATGAAGCTCCTCAAATGTTCCTGCTTGTACATTTTTGTAGTAATCAGCTTGGCCTGGCAATCCCGATTCCAATGCCTTCTGCTCCATTTGTTGTTGAAATGTCAGTTTTTGTAATCCTGCCCTGTAATCAGCCTGCCTCGGTGTGACGATATTTTGATAACCAGCGGTATTTTGCACCGGGAGCGGTGTTATTCTTTCCTCTGCTATAGCGAGTTTTGTTGCATCTGATGTCGCCTTATCTGCGAGTTGCTTTTCAATGGGCACTACTGTCGCTGGCCCACCCCCCGGAGTGTAACTTTTTACCCGATTCTTGTGGGCTTTCTTAGGCATTAGGGAGTAAAGGCAGTGGAGGAATACTTAGTGATCCTGGCTTGATCCATGTCCACCGTGTGCGCTGCCTGACTAGTGCCAAATTGAATGCTGAAATCAAGAACAAGCGTCCCATTGGTTGCGGCATTGGCGGCTCCGGCAGTAATAACATCCACGGAGGATTCTGTAGATGTCTGACCATTGGCAGTCATAAGTATGATATTGGCTCTGACGCTCACAGCCCCCCCAGCAGCCGCAGTACCATAAATCTGTGCTTTTACATGGTATTTATCCGATGCCGTATCCGGTGTCATAACAGGAGCCCCACCCACGCTGGTTCCACCAACACGAATCCTGAACGTAAGATTACCATCTGTCCCCCATCCAATGTCTCCTGCCCCTTCAAACTCATACATAACACCGGAAATGAGATCATTCGCTGGAATAGTGTAATTATGGGTTCCAATAGCTAGTTCCGCAGTGCTGCTTGCCCCAACCGCAGTTGAGGAAGCCCCACTCACATAGACGGTCTTCTGCGTAACTTTTTCGAGAATTGTTTTTGCTTCCCATTGTGTGCCATTAGAAACGAGAGCACGGCCACTGTGATAGGAAGGACGAAGGGCATACGATACATTAGCCCCACGACCTATCACGAGAGCACCGGAGACTACCCCTCCTGTTCCTGTCCCTCCGAGTTGAGTGTCTAAGAATCCTAATTGATTAGTGAGAGCAATCCTTCCCGAGTGCGTTGAGCCGGAAGAGGTGAGAATGAGACTTTGCGTGGATAGAGCCAAGTAGGGACTGGAGCTTTTATTCAGCAGATAAAGTTCCGATCCCGTCGCCACTCGAACATTTCCGACGACGGTTGTGGTTGCATTGATCGATGCACCGGAGCCGAAGGATATCCATGCTCCTCCCGCTCGGTACTGCATTCTCCCCAAAGTGGTATTGTAGATGATATTGCCATCATTGACAACGGAAAATGCATCTCTCTGGGTGGTGGTAACACTATTTGCATCTATCCATGCCTGACTTGTCTGGCCGCTGGTAATCATCCCGCTTGCCGTCATAGTTGTGACGACATCCTTATAGACAGCGTTATTGTAGGAAACAGGCCAGTCTACGATACGAAACGTGGCCCCAGCATCCCATGCCAGCCCTGTTCCTGCCGTAAAACTGACACTCGTGGGGTTGAGGCCGCGACGGACATCGGTAAGCGTCGTGACGTTGGTGGTGGAATTACACGAATTTGTCCCAAAGGAAATCCACTCATTGCGTCCCACATCTTCCAGCACGGCGAATCCCGCCGATGTGTTGAGACACCCTGCCGTCTTCGCTCCATTGACCCATTTATTGATCGGTTCAAGAGTTATGGTTGTGGCGGAAGCTGAAATGCCCGCGCGGAGTACGGATTCATCCGAAGCCTGAATACTTACAGGCGTAGTGGTAAGCTCCGCTGCAAAGGTTATGGTGACAAAGAGTCCGAGGATTGTTTGCCACGGGTGGGCAGTGAGTTGTCGGAAGAAGTGCTTTAGCATATCCATAATGGTTGGGGGTTAGCGTTTATCACGCGGTTGACGTTTGGTAGGATGAGCCGAGAGAAGCCAAGTATAAATCTGCATGAATTGCCCATCTCCAGTAACTTCCCATTCTACACGAAAACTGTCCTCATTGAATCCTCGTATAATGATGTCGTTCTGAAACGGATAGGCAGTCACCGTTCCACCCACACTGCCGCCGGGAGTCGAAAGCCCGATTCCGCGCAAGCCTACTGGCCTTCCTTTCGTAATATCGATCAAGTCTTCCCATGAGTATTCTTTCTCGAAAGATGCCGTAGTGGAACCTCCAATATACAAACGAATGGTATGCAGTGTCCCTTGCGTCATAAATCCTTCATAGGAGAGATATTGCCCCTTCAAGAATTTCCGTCCTTTATCGTGGGAAATCTGTCCGGTGGAGATGATATGAGCTATGGGGACGGTGTCATTGGTACGTCCTATGTCGTCTTCATAACATTTTCCATTGGTTCTATCGACAAAATAGCTCTTGCCGTTCAGCATGAAGGAAGTGCCGACAGGTCGGTTCTCCCTCGGAAGGAAACCAGGATTTTGCTTGTCGTAGACATACGTTTGCAATGCTCCATTCACGATGCCGCCAATCTTGCAAATCTTCTGCGTACTGTCCCACTTTAGGTATGCATCGGCTTGATCTTCACCATCATCGTGAGATTCAAACCATGGTCGTACATTATGATCGAAGGAGTCCCCAAGGAAAGGCGCGGCCTTGCCAGTCGGATCAAGCGTGAGGGTAATGGGGAGCAAGCGTTTCCTGCCTTGGAAAGCTACTTGTCCGTCCATATCCACCACGCAATTCTGATTATACGCCCCCTCATTCGCGCTGATTTCTCGCGTGAGTAATGATCCAGCTTGGGGATGAAAGCCGAGAAGCTCATGGATTCCTTTTTCCATGAAAATATATCCTCCACCGCCTCCGATGATCCCTGCGGTACATTTCCCTGGCATAACTTTGGAATACGAGCCATTCCCGTCAAAATCATAGAAGAATGCGGGGTTGGTAAGATCAGAAATGCCGGAATAATACACTATTTCCTCCCGTCTAAGGACATTCATTACCAGCATACGCCCCTGATAATTGAGGAGAATCGTCCCTTTTTCTTCCACCCACGTTGATGGATTAGAGCTTTGTATCACGAGAGAATCCACCACATGACCTCCTGCCTGTATACCTGTCACCCCTGTCAAAGTCGCGGCCCCCTTTCCCGTGTAGGCTATGGTATCTCCATTCACCAGCACGTTGCCTGATGTCGTAAATTTTCCTATATATTCCGCTCCTACCGTTATGGTTATATCTGTCGCAGCGATGGCTACTGTAGCCTTGGCTACGGCAAAGCGCAGATTGGTGTCCGTCTGGTTGCTGGAGAACACATCACCGTTATCCGCTTCCACAAAGCCCTGTCGATAGGCTGTGGTCACGGTCACACCAGTGTCATACCATGTGACGCAATCGTGGGAATACCTGATCTTTGTTCCACACTTCACCCATGCCGTCGGACGAATTCTCGTGGCTTCCAGCGATCCTTCGCCGGGGCTTCCACTGTTCACTGTTCCCCTGAGGAGGAAACCAGGGCCAGTCATTATTCCTGCATTCCGTTCAAAGCGTAAAGCACGCCCGTCGGCAATCTCCCCCCACTTGAGGTTTCGATCCGTGTTGAGGTTGAGTCCGAGACTCATATTGTCGGCCCGTGCTTCAAAAAGTGCGGAAGGCATTATGCGTCGGGGATTATGATGTGCTGTTCGCCGCTCTGATCTTCTATGCCGTATTCATCGAGAAGTTTCTCCAGGTGGTACATTTTCTGGGCCGCCGCTTTCCTCTCATCTTCGGATTCTCCTTCATTATGATAGATGTATTCTTTCAATCCCTCTATGTAATATCGGAATCCATGCCCGATTCCCGGCAGACTCAATCGCTCGGTCATAAGAGTGACATTCGCTGCTGCCAGTTGATAGAGAAGTGTCCAATCCAACGCTCCTATACCAGCAGGAAAGACGAGAAATAGGCCATTATATGATGTACTGGCGATATATTTGATCGTGTATGTTCCTCCTAATGGAATCTGTCGATTGCTGGCTGTGCGTTGCAGGTAGGTCAATGAGCGGCTTTCACGAAAAAGTCCTCGCGGCCAGCCAAAATTTGTCGGGAGCTTATAGAGCGGATGCACTTCTTCCAGTGTTGCATGAGCCATTTGGATGCCATTCACTGTTGAGAGAACGGCAGAGCTGCGAGATTCAAAGGCGAAAAAGTCGAAAATATCATTGCCGTTTCGGAAATATCCAGCCCCCAAAGTGGAAGAAGGACTATCCCATCCCGTTCCCGATGTCAGGGTAAAGGAAGAAGCCCCGGAAGCAACGGCTCCGACATTGGTGGTATTGGCTATTGTGGAAACCAGAAATTCCCTGTCATTAAACCACCACCCGAGAGCACCTACTGAGTTAGGATACGATACGCCCTCCGCATCTAAATCCCGCAATCGCAGAATCAGCTCTGTTTGCTGTAAAGCTGAAGCGATGGGAGCACTGCCAGCCGAGGCTTCTTTACGAGCTTGGTTCACTACTTCGCTGACAAGGGGAAAGGTGGGATTGGGCATATCATTGATTGCAATTTAATTTCTCTTCTTTCGTTTCGGCGGTATTAAGACAGTTCGCCCTTTGTAGTTTGACGGAAAGTTCAAAATACTCCCCCAATTCTTGTCCTATAACTTCATGCTGCGTCATTATTGTTCCCTGTTGCACTTCTATTTTCGTTATTTTTTCGCTGATGGGAGGGAACCATTGGATAAGCTGCAAGGCGATTGCCGTGATCCCTCCGACGGCTCCGAGTCTGCCTACGTTGGTGATAATGGATGCACTCATATATCTAAAAGGAGGCGAGAACGTGAGGAATCTTCAACATCCCGAGAATCATCACCTTGGAAGTACCAGTGGCACCTGCGGAGGTGACAATGGAGAGGTAGGGGTCATTGGTGGTTCCAGTGTCTTCGCTCATGGCAATTTTTCCATAGGCAACCGTAGATGCCGGAGGGGTAACATTGTCAAAATCTTTTTCTCCTTCACGAAGGCAGAAAGGTGTCGTTCCTGTCTTCGTAATATCAAGGAGTCCCGTTGCATTGATGGTTATGGTTTTTACGACACCTGCGTCATCACCTCCATAGGCAGCCGTTGCTCCATAACTTGTGCTTCCACATAAATCCCAATCTCCTACGATAGGATCGATAG
>ERZ1292644.1777-Hain-H14-01um-R2-1777-length-10599-cov-6_pt1 | contig 10599 bp, 11 predicted proteins | sample MGYA00564402_ERZ1292644 | MGnify/ENA primary metagenome ERZ1292644 (study PRJEB36523, sample SAMEA6512644) | groundwater metagenome | collected 2019-01-09 | study: AquaDiva: Metagenomics assemblies of 32 groundwater samples | reverse complement strand
CGAGCACCTCGACCGTGCGCGAGGTTCGGCGCGCATCCCCGCGACATCGCTCGGGTACGCGCGCAGCGTAACACCGCGGCCTGCACGCTCAGGGCTGCAGCCCGCGTAACAGGCTGCTCGAGGAGCTCGGCAGGGGGCCCCGGTAGGGGGCCGGGTGCTGGGGGGTTGGAGGGGGCGCCGAGGAGCGGGGGGCCCCGACACGAGCAGTGGGGTCGCGCGCAACCCCGGTGGTCGGCGGGGTTCGCTGCCGCGGAAGTGCACGGGAAGCGGGAGCGCGGTGGGTAGGGCTCCGCCCCGGTCGGGGTGGTCCGGCTTGCAGCGGGATGCCCCGTCACGGCGGCTGCTCCGAGGCCCCCTGCGGCGGAGTGGGGGAGCGGGATCGAGGGGCTCCACGGCTAGGACACCGCCAGAGCGTGTGCACGCGGGCCGCCTACGCGACCGGGAGAGGCTCGCGTGCTCCGCCCCGAGTCGACGGGGACGGCTCGACCGGGATGCCGTGTCGGTGAGATGCACTCACGAGGGGGAGGTTGCGGCCGTGGCACGGGTCGTGTCAAGGTGGGGGCAGGTGTAGATGCAGGCGCGCCCCTCGGACCTACCGGGCCGGGGGGTTCGTCTTTCCGTCGGGCGTTGACGGGCGCGGATGGCGCGGAGCATGATGGCGGGGACGTTCGCCGCGGGGCCCCCGACGAGCCCCCCCTTCCAGGAATCCCGTGGCCCTCGTGGCGAGCGTCGACAACTTTCGGAGGTACGCGATGAGCGACGAGCAACCGATGGGCCTCGGACCGGCGGCGAAGATCGCGAAGGTCAGCACCGGCGAGAGGGCCGTGCGTCCGAGCGGTGACGCCGTCGAGAAGGAGCGGCTCGAGGGGCTCGGCAAGGCGCGGGGGCTCACGGAGATCGAGTTCCGCTGCGAGCAGAGCGCGCGGGGGCAGAAGGTCTACCACTGCGAGGCGCGGCGCGGGAGCGAGCGGAGGAAGCGGAGCGCGAGCTCGATGCGCGGCTACGAGGCGGCGCTCGCGGCGCTCGGCAGCGGGATCCGGTCGTAGCGAACCACGGCAGCGGGAGGAGGTACCCGATGACGAAGGAAGAGCGGCCGGAGTTTCTGGCGGAGGCGGCGCACCGCGTGCTCGCGCTCATGGCGTCGGCGAACGGCGCGGGCGCGATCGTGTGGGACGACGTACCGGAGATGGAGCGGAGGATGTTCCGTCGGGCGGCGTTGTCGGTGCTCACGGGCAAGCCGGACCCGAACGAGGAGGTGCGGGGCATCGCGAACCCGTACTTCGCTGCGCTCGTGCAGGGGATCGACTGTGCGCTCGACAGCGCCGAGGCCCCGGAGCCGTCGTGAGCGACGGGGGCGATGCTCCCGATCGGAAGGCCGACGTCCTGGCGGCGGCTGCGGCCGCCGATGCGCGGCGCGCTGCGGAGGCGGCGCCGGGGCAGCGCGTCGTCGACCACAAGCAGCACGTGCGCGCGCGCGGCAAGGCGGGCCTGGGCCGCGTCGTGAGGAAGGACGACCGGCAGGTCATGCACGACCCGACCACCCTCTTCACGGGATGGACCCACGCGCGTCGCAAGCAGCGGCAGAAGCACTCGACGGTCAAGGGCGTCTCGGCGCAGGCCAAGAAGACGCGCACCATCGCGGGGCGGCGCATGGGCATCGTCGGCAGCGGCGACAAGCTCGCATGGGCCCTCGACATCGTGCTCCGCACGCCCAACGAGAAGGCGGCGTGTGCGCGGATGTGCAAGGAGCGGACGGAGCTCGAATGGGGCGAGGCGCGGGCGTACTACGTCGCGGCGATCCGGTTCAACGCCGCGCTCGCGAACAAGACGAAGGGGCGCTCACTCGACGCGCTGCGGAGCGAGTACGAGCAACGGTTGCTCACGGCGGCCGACCACGCGGCAGAGGCAAACCAGTGGAACGCGGCCGTCAACGGCGTGCGGCACGCGGCCGACGTGGCAGGAGCGATGCCGCGCGTCGTGGGCTCGAGCGTGAACGTCACCAACGTCGTCGCGACCGCAGCGCCGGTCGACGCGCGCGAGCACGCAGAGCGGTGGCTCGCAGCGCGCTCGCAACTGCGGCAGGATGGACGGCTGCCGCCCGAGCGGCGCGACGACAACGTGCTCGACGTGATCGCAGCACCGGAGGTAACCGATGGACGCGGAGAAGGACGAAGCGAAACAGCGGCTGTGGTTGTGGGGCGTGATCAAGGACGCGTCGGGCTTCTACCGAACCGTCCGGGTGAGCCTGACGCTGGGGGAGATCCGGCAGAGGGCGACGGTGAGCGGAGCGAATAGCGCGCAGATGATCCTCGGCCGCATCCCGGTCGAGATCGCTGACGGGATGGCGGGCATGGACCCGCCCGAGGAGTTCCCGGCGGAGGTCGCGTTTACGCCGCCGCCGCCGCCGTTCGTGCCCGGCATCGACATCGGCCGCGTGGAGTTCGCGCGCGCGAACGCGCCGTTCGGCGCGAGCATCACGGACGAGGACATGAGTGCCCTCTGCGCGGCGTTCGCCGGTGCACGCGAGGACCCGGAGATCCGCCCGCTGTGGGAGGAGCGCCGCGACGCGTTCCTCGCGAAGTACCCGGCGCTGCTCACGTGGCTCACGCCGCGCGAGGTCGAGCGGATCCACGAGCACCGCGCGAAGCTCGAGCGGGCGCGGCGCGAGGGGCGCAAGGTCGCGTGATGGAGACAGCGATCATCTGCGTGACCGTGGCCCTCGTGGCGAGCCTCTTCTCCTACGCGTTCCTCAAGAGGGACGAGCGCGAGCACGTGCGGCAGCTTCGCGCCGCAGTCGCCGATGAGACGGACGCGCGTCTCGCGGACCACGAGCGGCACATCGCGGCCATCGCGGCGGAGCAACGCGAGCACGCCTCGGCGCTCGGAAGGGTCGCGGTGGTCGAGGAGCGCGTTCGAACCGTCGAGGCTGGACTCGCAGCGTACGCGGGCCTCGCCGATCGCGTGCGCAAGGCCGAGGAGGATGTCGCGCGCGTGAAAACCGCCGCTGCGGGGTTCTCGGCGAGATGAGCGCGGACACCGAGGCCCTCTGGCGCGCGGGCGACCTCTCCTACCTCCTCCTGCGCCAGCAGATCGAAGCCGCCGAGGCGTGGCGCCGGTCGTGGGCGCGCTCCCGCAAGTTCTACCTCGAATGCTCGCGACGCTTCGGCAAGTCCTTCCTCTTCTGCGTCGAGGCCGTGACGACGGCGCTCCTGCGCCCCGGAAACATCGTTCGCTACGCCGCGCCCACGGCGAAGATGGTCGGCACCATCGTCGCCCCGCACATGCGCGACATCCTCGCCGACGCCCCGGAGGACATGTGCCCGCGCTTCCATCGGCAGGATGGCGTGTGGCGCTTCCCCAACGGCTCCGAGATCCACGTCGCGGGCTGCGACTCGGGCGGCGCCGAGCGCCTCCGTGGCGCGTACGCCGACCTCTGCATCGTGGACGAGGCCGCGATGATCGATGCCGTCGGCAATGTCGTCTCCGCCATCCTCATGCCGCAGACGCTCACGCGCGACGGCCGGATCCTCATCGGCAGCACGCCCGGCTACTCGCCCGAGCACGATGCGTTTCGGCTCGCCGAGGACTGCCGGCGCGTCGAGTCGTACATCCACGCAACGATCTACGCCTGCGAGCACATCACTCCGGCGCAGATCGAGGAGTACCAGGCCGAGGCGGGCGGTCCGCTCAGCACGACGTGGCGCCGCGAGTACCTCGCCGAGTGGGTCGTCGACTCCGAGCGCGCCGTCGTCCCCGAGTGGGTCACGGTCCGCGACCTCGCGATCGACGAGACGGAGCGGCCCTCGCACTTCGTCGCCATCGTCGCCGCTGACATCGGCTTCAACGACCTCACCGTCGGCCTCGGCGGCTTCTGGCACTTCGATCGTGCGTGCGCCGTCATCGAGGACGAGTTCGTGTGCGAGGGGCAGACCTCCGCCGACATCGACGCGGCCTGCGCGATGATGGAGCAGCGCCGCGGCTACCGCCCCGACATCCTGCACGTAGCCGATGCCCCGCCGATCGTCATCGCCGAGATGGCGAAGGCCCGCCATGCCGCAGGCCGCCTCGGCGGGTGGGCCGCCGTCACGAAGTCCTCTGCCGCGAAGGGTTCCGATGACGCGATGCTCGCCGCCCTGCGCCGCGACATCGCCGCCCGCGTCGACAACGAGAAGCAGCGGCTCTCCGGCAAGATCCTGATCCACCCGCGATGTCGCACGCTCATCGGGCACCTGGGGTCCGCGATCTGGAACCGCTCTCGCACGTCGTTCGAACGCTCCGGCACGATGGGCCACTTCGACGCGGTGGACGCGCTCACCTACTTCATGAGGCACGTCGACCGGCACACCAACCCGTACCCGGCGCAGCGTGTGTCACAGGCGCAGTGGCGGTCGCCCGCCGCGTCCACTACCCTCGCAAGCAACGCCCTGTCCGAAGCGTACAGGCCGCCGTGGAGAGCACGATGACGACCGCATTCGAACGGCAGAACCTCACGACGGATCAGTATTGGGCGACCGTCCCCGCGGCCGAGTCACTCGTCGCCGAGATCAAGGCCCGCGTGGACGACTACTACGCGCACCTGGACGGCACCGGGCGGATCGATCTCTACCGCAAGGCCCTGCGCACGATCTACGGCCTGGACCCCGATGGCGGCTGGAAAACCTCGCACGCGGTCACGTACGGCGGTCGGCACGGCGAGCTCGTCGGCTGCCGCGCCAACCAGTTCCGCTCCGTGATGATCAACGCCCACAACCTCGTCGTCGGCAAGCGTCCAGCGTTCCGCGCCCGCGCCGGCAACGACTCCTACGAGGCCGGCGAGCAGGCGCTCCTCTGCGACGTGCTCCTCGAGCACGACATCGAGGCGTCGCGCCTCGAGGACGCCTTCTACCGCGTGGCCGAGCGCACCTGGCCGTTCGGAGAGGGGTGGCTCTACCAGTTCTGGGACGCGCGCGCTGGCAAGATGATCCTGCCTGGACAGTACGAGGGAGCCGTCAAGACGATCCCCCTCGGCCCGCTCGACGTGATCCGCGACCCGTCGTCATCGTACGAGGGTGACCTCGAGCCGTCGTGGCTCATCGTGCGCACGCCCTGCAACCGCTGGGACGCCATCGCGCTCTACGCGCAGGGCGTCGATGAGATGGGCGCCCCAACGCTCGACGAGGATCGCGTGCAGGCGTTCCGCAACGCCCCGACCATCGGCGAGACGGAGACGAGGATGGGCGGCACCCTCTTCGGCTCGCACGGTGCGGGCCTCGGAACGTCGCGCGACATCATCTGGTGCTGGGAGTTGCACCACGCCCCGACGCCCTCGCTGCCCGAGGGCCGGTACGCGCGCATGATCGGCGACGTGATCGTCGAGGACTCGGGCTTCGGCTACGACGAGCTGCCCGTGCACGCGATGATGCCGTACGTCGAGGAGGGCAAGCCCTTCGGCTACAGCAACGCGTGGGAGGCGCTCGCGCTGCAGACGATGTACGACGCCGTGATCTCGACGTGCGCGACCAACCACGACGCCGCTGGCATCCACAACTTCGTCACGGAGTCGGGCAACGAGGTGACGGCGGAGATGCTGCCGGGACGCCTGCGCGTCATCAAGACGACATCGGGCAAGGTCGAGACGCTCGAGCTTGCGGCCATCGCGAAGGATTCTGTCCTCTTCATGGACATCATCAAGCGCGAGATCGAGCAGTGCTTCGGGATCAACGCCGTGCAGCGCGGCGAGCCAGACGAGAACCTGCGCAGCGGCGCCGCTCTCGCCCTCGTGCAGTCGATGGCCGTGCACTTCAACAGCAAGTACGCCGAGAAGTACGCCCGCATGCAGGAGCGCGCGATGTCGGCGCGCATCGGGATCTGGCGCCGGTACGTCACGACCGAGCGCGTCTACGAGATCGCGGGCGCCGACACCGGCAGCCACGCCGTGATCACGTGGACCGGCAAGAGCCTCGAGCACGTGACGCGCGTGAGCGTCGAGCTCGCTGACCCGATCTCGCAGACGTCGCAGGGACGCATCCTGCTCGCCGACAAGTTCGTCGCGAACGGCTGGGTGAGCACGCCCGAGCAGTACGCGCAGGTCGTGGCGACGGGGCGCGTCGAGCCGATCTACAAGTTCGACCGCGACACGGTGCGCTGCATCAACATGGAGAACGAGATGCTGCGGCAGGGCAAGAGCCCGCAGATCCTCGCGACCGACAACCCGGAGTTGCACATCCGCGGGCACGCGTGCGTGCTCAGCGACCCGCGCGTGAGGATGGACCCCGCGATCGCGAAGATCGCGCTCGAGCACATCGAGCAGCACGCCAAGCTCGCCCGGATCGCCGATCCCGTCATCATGGGGGCGATCGGCGCGATGGTGCCGCCCGACCACGTCGGCGGCGCGCCGGGCAGCGCGCCCGCGCCGGCCGGCGACATGGGCGCGCAGCCGCCGATGCCCCCGACGACCGAAGGGCCCGAGAACCCGCAGGTCGAGGCGCCCGACGCGGCGGGGGCGGCGACGCGGGAAGCGATGCCGCGCATGCCGAAGAACCCGGGGACCGGGGAACGAGCCACGGCCCCGCAGAACATGTGATCGAACGGAGGTAGACCGATGATGCAGAACCCCGAGCACCCGCGGTTCCGCGGGCCCAAGCAGATCGCCACGGTCGCGCCGAGCCAGCGCAAGACGCGGGCGCGGCTGCGCGAGGAGCAGCGTACGCGGCTCAAGCTGGCGCGCGAGCGGCTGCGGAGCAAAGCGCGCAACCTGCGATCGCGCGGACAGGCCGGACTCGCGGACATCCTTCTCCAGAAGCTGCGCGGCAACATCTCGCAGATCGAAAAGGCGTTGTCGTGAGTGTCCCCGGAGGAGGCAGCGCCCCGGCCGCACCGGCGGCGCCCGCAGCGCCGAGCGCACCGTCGTCGCCGAGCGGTGGGGCCTCGCCGCCGAGCACGCCCACCGGCACGACGGGCGGAGGCCCAACTACGCCCGCGGCGACCGACGCGCCGGACCCGATCCGCAGCCACCGCTTCAAGTTCCAGGCAGACGGTGCCGAGCGCGAGATGTCGTACGACGACATGGTGCGCCTCGCGCAGAAGGGCGTCGGCGCCGAGAAGGTCTTGCAGGGCGCCGCCAAGCAGCGGGCGGAGGCGCAAGCGGCGATCGGTCGCGCGCAGGCCGTCGTCGCCGCTGCCAAGGACGCCCGGCAACTGCGGCAACTGCTCGCGCGCGAGGGCGCCGACGTGAACGCGATCGTCAGGCAGTGGGTCGCCGACGACGAGGCCATCGCGAAGATGACCCCCGAGCAGCGCCGCGATGCCGAGGAGCGCGAGGCGCACGAAGAGGAGCGCGCCAAGCGCACGAAGGAACAGCGCGAGTGGCAGGAGCGGGACACGAGGACGCGCTCGACGAACATCCAGCGCGCGCTGACCCGCGACACCGTGACGACGCTGGAAGCGGCCGGGTTCAAGTTCCGCTCCGACGAGCATCGCCTCGCGACCGTCGGCCGCGTCGCGCCGTACCTCAGCGAGCTCGTGAAGTCGGGCGCCTACGGCATCGACACGGCGATGCGCGCCAAGGACACCATCGCGACCGCCGTGCAGATGTTCCTCGACGACCACGGCGCCGAGCAGACGGGCGCGCGCGACGAGGTGCTGGCCGAGATCCGCGGCCTCGACGTGGACGCGCTCGCCGAACGCATCGGCCCCGAGGCGGTCGAGAAGATCCGCCAGCACATCCTCAAGAAGCACGCGGCTGCAACGGCGCCTCGCAGCAGCGGCGGGCAGTTCGCGCCCAAGGCCCCAACGAACGGCACCCCGCAGGGCCGCCCGCCCACGCCGCGCGAGGTGATGGAGCAGGCCCGCCGCCTGCGCGAGGGCGGCACGTGACCGCGCTCGCCCTCGCCCTCATCGCGGTCCTCATGCTCGGCCTCGGCGCGCTGCTCTGGCGCGCACGCCCTGACCCGACGGGGATCCGCCGCTTCCGACGGCGCTTCCAGAGCGTCGTGCGGACCGAGACGCTCGCCTACTACTACGGCGACGATGCGCCCATGCCGTGGGGCGCCGGACTGACCGCGCGCACGCCGCTCACGATCCTCGACGTGGACGCGCGTACCGGCATGGCTCTCGTCGAGGGCTCCCGCACCTTCACCGGCACCGTCGTCGTCCTCAACGCGGACGGCTCCTTCTATAGGAGGGCCGCTCCGTCGCGCCCCGTCGCCGACATCGCGGACGGCATGTTCCGCGTCCCCGTGATGCACCTCTTCCCCGAGCCGTACGCCCCCGAGTTGACAGCGCCCGCGAGTGCGGAGCATTCTCCGGCTGTCAGTCCCGACGGCCGCATCGACGGCTCCTCACCCTGACGGCACGCGCGCACGGCACCCGCCGCCCGCGCACCCGAAGGCGGAGACGGTAGAGCGAACCCCGAAGGCGAGAAGGCTCTCCCTCTCCTCTCCGAGGTGCTCCCATGGCAACGTCAGTCGGCTTCGAAACCGCCACCGTCAGCGGCTGGTGGAAGACGGTCTACGAGTCGCTCGAGAAGGCGGTCCCGAGCTTCGCCGTCTGCAAGGGGATGATCCCCTTCAAGTCGGACGGCCGGACCGGCCTCGACATCCGCTTTCCCGTGCACCTGCGCCGCTCGCAGGGCTACACGTGGAAGGGCGCGTCTGGCTCGATCGGCACCGTCTACACGCTCAACTCGCCCGAGTCCCCGGTCATCGACCAGGCGACCGCCGTGAGCGTGGAGTGCACGCTGCAGGAGGACATCGCCTTCGGCGCGCTCGCGAAGGCGAACGGCGGCAAGGCGTCGTACGACGACCTGCTCGACCTCATCGTCGGCGAGAACATGAAGGAGGGCATCGACTTCCAGCAGGAGTTGCTCTGCATCTACGGCGGCGGCGCGATGACGCGCTGGGCCAACGGCATCGGCGTCGTCGAGTCCGAGGCCGACGCGGGCGCCGGCACGAACGACATCACCTTCACGCCGGGGACGTGGAACGCCGGCATCTGGGTCCAGCTCGAGGGCAGCTACATCGACGTGTACGCGTCGGACCTCTCGACGCTGCGCAACGCGGCGACGATCCAGGTCACGAGCGTCTCGCTCTCGACGCGCACGATCACCGTGACCGGCACCGAGGCCGAGCTCGACACGATCGCCGCGTCGGACGTGGTCTTCCCCCGCGGCACGAACGGCCAGTGGGTGCCCGGGATCATGGACCAGCTCAGCAACGCCGGAACGATCCTCGGGATCTCGGCGAGCACGTACACGCTGTGGGCGCCCAACAGCTACGCGATGGGCAGCGACAAGCTGTCCTACGCGAAGATCATGAAGGGCCTCACGACCGGCGTGTACAAGGGGCTCGACCAGGACGTGACGATCCTCGTCAACCCCGACGGCTGGACCGACATGGCGAACGACGCCGCGGCCCTGCGCCGCTGGACCGAGGACCAGAAGGCCAAGGTCGAGATGGGCACCGGGAAGCTCGTGTTCCACGGCGTGACCATGGGCACCGTGAGCATCGTGCCGCACCCGCTGATGATGCAGGGCTTCGCGGCGGGGATCGTCGGCAGCACGTGGCACCGCTACGGCGCCACGGACACGACGTTCAAGCTCCCGAACGCAGGCGACCGGAGCGAGGACGCGTTCTTCGTGTCGCTCGAGAACAGCACGGGCGTGCGGTTCCGGTGCTACTTCGACATCGCGCCGGTGTGCAAGCGGCCCGCGATCAACACGATCTTCACGGGCATCGTCAACAACACGTGATCTGAGCCGGGGGCGCCGGGGGTGGCTTTACCTCCGGCCTCCGGCGCCCTCGGGCAGGCTTCGCGAGAGGACTCCGACATGGCGAACGCGATCACGCACCTCACGATCGTTCACGACTCGCGGCGCAGCGTCGTGAGCAAGGTGACCGACCTCTTCGGGGACCTCGCCGGCCTCGGCGATCCGGGCGACGTCGGCACGATCACGGTGACCGGCACGCCGGTCGCCGCCGAAACCCTCGTGCTCGGCGGCAAGGTGCTCACGTTCGTCGCGGCGAGCGCCAACGAGAACGAGATCACGATCAACGCCGACAACGCGATCCAGGCGACGAACATCGCCACGATCGTCAACGCCAACAGTGTGCTCACAGGCGTCGTGTTCGCGACCACCGTCGCGGGCGTCGTGACCCTGCGGCGCCTCACGACGGGGCGCACCAGCCTCGTCGTGACGGCCACGGGCGTCGCCGTGAGCGGGGCGGCGATCGGGCCCGCGTCGACCGCGCGATACCGCGAGTTCGTCAACGCGCTCACGAGCGACCTCTCCGGCACGCTCATGGGGATGCAGGCGGCGCAGATCATCGCGCGGATGGAGAGCGGGCAGGCGCGCGCCACCGGCACGATCACGTACTCGGGCACGCCGGTCGCCGACGAGACGCTCACGGTCAACGGCGTGGTTCTGACGTTCAAGGCCACGAGCGCGTCGCGGGCGCAGATCACGATCAGCGCCGACAACACGATCCAGGCGCGCAACACGGTCGCGATCATCAACAACAACCCGAGCCTCATCGGCGTCGTCGTGGCGACATCGGCGCTCGGCGTGGTGACGGTCGAGGCGGTCGCGACGGGCTTCGCGGGTCACGCGCTCACGCTCGCCGA
>ERZ1292644.1776-Hain-H14-01um-R2-1776-length-10607-cov-5_pt1 | contig 10607 bp, 12 predicted proteins | sample MGYA00564402_ERZ1292644 | MGnify/ENA primary metagenome ERZ1292644 (study PRJEB36523, sample SAMEA6512644) | groundwater metagenome | collected 2019-01-09 | study: AquaDiva: Metagenomics assemblies of 32 groundwater samples | reverse complement strand
TTCTTACGAGGCATTGGCAGATGCTATTGCTAACGTAATGAGTGGACAGCGGCCACAAGCTATTTCTATTCCGATTCAAGTAGTGACCGCAGATGGGAAGGTCATTGCCGACACTGTATTGACCCGACTGACCAATGAGACTGCGAATCGGAAGATTGTCATTAACGCGAGAGGATCAGGAAAAACAGGACTTTTTTGACATCCCCCCCCCTTGAGGATTTCTAGTGACCATTGCTGGGTCTTTTACTGAATTTATTCAACGTCCTGATTCTCATAAGATCTATTTAGCGGACATGCGGATCTTGCGGAAAAGTGTGACCGGGACGCCAGAGACCTATCCATTTCGCGTGGCGACGGAACCCTACTTTCCTCCACCTGGCACGGTGGGGGATTATCTTGAAGTACTGTATGGCATTCCGAGTTATCAGCGGAGCGTCCAGGAAGTCTTTTCGGGTCGTTCGTTCCCTTCCTTTGGGGAAATCGTGCTGGTCAATGATGCGGGGACGTTAGATGGCGTTTTCTCAAAGGGGTGGACAAAAGATCAGCGGGTCACATTTCGTCTAGGCGGCCCCCCGGACGAACTCCGCTATCCCCATTTTGGTACCGTCATGACCGGCATTATGGGAATGCAACATGATATGACCGATGTGGAGATTCACATTCCGGTCTTTGATGAACAGAAACGGCTAGAAATTACCGTTCCCAAAACTGTTTTTACCTCGGCCAATTCTGGAGGATCAGTCCCGAGTGCAAGCGAAAACATCCCTCAACCAATTATTTATGGGGAGGTGCTCAATTTCAAACCGACGCTCATTGACCTCGGTTCTCGTATTTATGGAGTTGCGGGACATCCCGTGACCAGTATCGGCACGGTCTATGACAATGGCATAGTGGTGTCTACGTCCAATATTAACCTGACGACTGCGAGGTTTACCCTGACGGCGGAACCCGCTGGTGTGGTGACCTGTGATGTACGCGGGCGGGCGACCACCGCCGGGACGTATACTGATCGAGTAGGTGGCGTTATCGAAGCCTTTCTGCAACAGGAGACAGGCTACTCAGCATCGGAGATTGATCAAGCGAGACTCAAAACCCTAAAACAACGACGTGATATGCGGATAGGCATCGCGATTACCCAGACGGCCACCGCATTAGAAGTGATTGACCACATGATTGCGGGATTGCTAGTTTTTTATGGACATAACCGATCAGGGGCGTTGGATTTTCATGTTATGCAACGACCTGCGGGACCGGAGACGCTCACGTTCCGCGATGATGTGGAATTGCTAGAAGGATTTACGTGGTCTTTTAGCGAACCAAAAAGTAAGGTGCAGGTTGCTTACAATAACAACGAGACAGTAATCTCGGAAGATCAAGCAGCGGCGGCTGTCTCCTTGATGCGTAAGAATTGGTTGGCGAAACCATACCGCACGGTTGTGCCCACGAATGGCACGGTCAGCGCTTTTTATCCGTATGCTATAGATGAGGAGCTGATTCAAACACGGCTGATTCTGCCGGCAGATGCGACCGGGATTGCCAATGAACGACTCACTATTTTAGGGGAAGAACGGAAGATCGTCCGCGCACCGTTTGGCGTGCAGCCGCTTCAGGTCAACATGGGTGATATTGTGGCGTTTAGTCGGTCCCGCTATAATTTGTCTGGGTTCTGGTCGGTGATTGGGATTAAGGAAGACTATGTTAGTAATTCCGTGGAGTTGACCCTTTTTCAATGAGAATACTACACGATAATCTGATTGATCTTGCTAGCACGACTCTGACAGTTAGCAGTCAGACGGCTAGTTATCCGCCGTCACTCCTGAAGGACCCACTGCGGAAGCGCCGTTGGCGGGCAACTGGCAAGACAGAAGAAAACATCGTCGCGCAGATTCCGGCGGGCAACACCGTTTGCTGCTTTGCGATTACTGGACATAATCTGTCTGATACGGCGACGATAGAAATCTTACGTTCAACGAATAATGTGACCTACACTTCAATGGGATCAATCCGTATCACCCCCACAGAAGCGGTTGGGTTTGGGGAAGGCTTCTTTGGCTTTGGTGGGTTTGGTGGTGTGACAGCAAGTGAAGTGCTCTCCGGCACGACGCAGTATATCTTTTTTGCTGAAAGCAGCACGACAACCTATCCGTACTGGAAAGTTATCATTCGAGATGTAGACCAAGCAGCAACCTATGTGGAAGTAGGGCGGATTTTCTTTGGAAGTCACTGGGAACCGGCAAATCAGATTGTCCCTGGTTGGCGGATTGATCTCAATGACCCCTCGCAGATTTTCCAGCTCATTTCCAACCAGAAGGTGGACAATCGAAAAGACACCTCGTTGCGGCTCTCTTTTCAATTGCCCCATCTGAGTCCGACAGACGCCTTGACGAACTTTTTAGATATCCTGCGCAGTGGGGCCACCAAGAAAGATGTGTTTCTTGCGCTCTTCCCGAACTCCAGTTCTCGATTCCTGAGAGATGTGACGACTATCTACGGGAGATTTCTTGCGGACTCGGAGATTAGTTTGACGAACATCGGACTGCATATGTTCGATACCGGAACGTTAGTGTTTGAGGAATCGCTATGAGAAAGCAAATTGAGATAACCCCATGTTTTTCCAGACCATATGAACCAGATAGCGGAAGTAGTTACATGAAACAAGAGAGCCATTTCTTTTGCGGATACACGACCCCTAGAAGAAAAAATAGTTCTTACTTGTTCTTCATTCAATTTTGCAAAATGATTCTTTTCACCAGGTTGGGGTTTATTTCTTCTTCGTCCTTTTTTCTCCATGTCCTTCACGTTATCGGCTTGGGTGCCCACAAACATATGATCGGGATTGATACAAGAGGGATTGTCACAATGATGACAGAGAAACAACCCCCTAGGAATTGGTTGGCGAAACAATTCCCATGCATATCGATGGGCTCGGATTCTCAGTTTGTTCGTACAAAAAATACCATAGCTCAGTTCGTTTTTAACACCCTGCCATTCCCAACATTCAGTTTCTATGTTGATCTCAATAAGACTCAGGAATTTCCCAAGAACACGATGGGGTTGTAGTTGCCATTCTTTTTGACAATGATTTGAACAATAGATTGCTTTTATATATTTGAGATCGCTTGGCCAGATTTTGAAGGATTTTTGACATTGAATACATACACGATCAATACCTGTTGTTCGGGGCATCCTTTCCTCCTTGGGGGCAAAATATGAAAAAGTTCTTTCTTAGAATAGGTCTTGGAATTGTGTTTGCGGCTACTTTTGTTATCTCAATACATTTAAGTCTTGCGGATACCGTAACACCTAATCTGTCCTTGGTCAAGCCCTCCGTGGGGAGTGCTGGATGGGGCACGACCATCAACAATAACTACGACACACTTGATGCGCCATTTGCCTCCACCTCTTCTGGCCATGAACATCTTGGGACAGCGGGGGAAGGACCAAGGATTGCGTTGACGACAGCAGTTTCCGGGACATTGCCAGTAGCCAATGGTGGGACAGGGGCGACGACCGCATCCGGAGCGCGTTCTAATTTAGGGGCGGCAGCTTCGGGGGCAAATACTGACATCACTGCGCTCACGGGACTCACTGCCCCAGCGATTGGCATTGGGACTGCATCACCTTCTATATCCCTTCAGATAGACGGAACCAGTACAACTACCTCTTCTATACAGGCAACAGCAAGTTCAGGTACGGATGCTGTGCAATTTATAGCGCGACGGTCACTGGTAGGACCCGCTGCGGTACAATCTGGAGATGTTTTGGGGGTATTGAGTTTTCGTGGGTATACGGGAAGTGGATATAGTGGAAGTAGAGCTGCAATTGCCTCTTCTGCGACTGAGAACTGGACAGCAACTGCCAATGGGACCAGGGTAGCCTTCCAAACAACTCCAAATGGTAGTACTGCACTAGCTACAACTATGACCCTTGAGAATGACATTGTTGGAATGGGTACAGCTAATCTTGCAGCAGATAGTAAGTTAGAAGTAGCCGGACATATAACTTCTGAAGGGGCCGAGCCTGCGGTAAGCGCTTGTGGAACTACCCCTACGATATCAGGATCAGACAACGCCGGAAAGGTCACTACTGGTACTGGAGCTATTACCAGCTGTACACTTACTTTCGCTAATGCCTGGGCCGCTGCTCCTGCTTGTATAGCAAACGATGAAACCGACTTGACGGTAACTTGGCGCGCAGTGAGCACCACAACTACATTGGTAATCGACTCACCCAGCGTGATAGCCAGCGATGTTTTCTCCTATATTTGTCTAGGAAGGGGTTGACATCCTCCCACGACTGAAGTCAAGAGGTTCCACGCCGGTGAGTTCTCATGATTCAACAGCGTCACAACTACGGATTTGTTTTTTCAAGAACAGGTACGTAACCTCTTTCAACTATGGGAGCATCAGCGGGAGGAAGAATCAGGAGCAACATTCGATAAAGCACAAAACCCCGATGCTGAAAAAGGAACCGCCGCTAGGAGAAAGGAGGGAACCTAGCGGCGGTATGGTCCCAGTCCCTGGGAACTTGACTATTTGAGGAAGATAGCAGGAACAGGGAATGATGTCAAGTGGAACCGTAAGTGCGTGAAGGAGCACGAACATCGCTATTACTTTTGTCGGGAAAGAAGGAAGTTTGAGGATATACGATGGAAGTAGTCCACCGTCGTATATCCAAGTGAGATTCTCACAAATGAACTTTACCGGGGCATTGGGTAAGCCTCGTCCGCTTGATCCCGTAGTGCCGACGGTTGGCGGTTACACGCATGCCCCAACGGGAGCCGATTACGAACAGGCGCTATATGAGCCTTTACCTATTTCCTGGTCCTGTCTGCTTGACGACAACACGAACACATGGAAGCTCCGGGATGCGATGTGCAATCCTGACCTTCACTCGCCATGGACAGTTGGCGGAGTTGCCTGGACCAGTACAAAAGGCAGAGGATCTATCATTCTCCCAGATGGGAACTATGTCGGTACTGAACCGTTCTTCGATGTGATGAAGCAAGCAGTGGACGTAGAGATTCTATTCACCGACAGGAGAGCGGCAGGGGGATCAGCTTGGGGGATGCGGTACTCTGAAAATTATTTTCCGCCCCAGGATTCTAGCTATAATGAAAGTGCTGATGCGGTGGAAATGCAGGTTCGCGGATTAACGTATGGCAATATTTCGGTGATCGGGAATTTCCGCAATGGCAATCCTTCTTAGGATATTATTGGTGTCATAATGGCTTTTTCTATTGTCCATCCTCTCTCCAGGCGTGCCCTAAGAGTATGTTTATTCATTCCTAATGTCTTTTCCCATTCGCCTAGAGTCATAGTTTGTCCATTATGAGTTATGATTCTATTTCGTCTCGTGTTTGTTGATTGCTGCTGTGATGTAGCCCATCGACAATTTGCAGTCCATTGATTTTGGTAATAACCTAGTTGACTCACCTGCATATTTCTGCTATCTTCTTTTCATGAGCAACGAACACTGGCCCACCTCCTTGGTAGAAGCGATCCGTTACTTTGCCGATCAAGACCTGTGCTTGAACTTGTTGGTTTCCTTGCGCTGGCCGGACGGGGTTGTCTGTCCTACTTGTGGCAGCACAGAAGTCAGCTTTCTTTCGACTCGCCGCGTATGGAAATGCAAACAGACACATTCGCAGCAACAATTCTCTATCAAGAAAGGGTCGATCTTTGAAGACAGTCCGCTCAGTTTGGATAAATGGCTCGTTGCATTGTGGCTGATTGTGAACTGTAAAAACGGCGTCAGTTCCTATGAAGTCGCCAGAGATCTTGATGTTACCCAGCAGACTGCGTGGTTCATGCTTCATCGGTTGCGCTTGGCGATGCAACGCGGAACCTTTGAAAAAATGTCCGGCACCATTGAAGCAGACGAAACGCTGATCGGCGGTAAGGCTCGCTTTATGCACGCGGATCGCAAGGCGCGTACCCTGAAGAAGGGGCGGGGTTCTGCGGGGAAAGCTATCGTCATGGGACTGCTGGAACGGCATAGTTTTGACAAGACCCAGAAAGTCATCGACTCCTTGGACTACGACCCGAAGAAGGACAAGAAAGCAAGTCGGGTGAAGACCACCGTTATTCCACATACCAAGCGAAGGATTGTTCAGGGAGAGATCAAGGCGCACGTAGAGCCCGGAAGTGAAGTCTTTACTGATGCGCTCGCTTCCTACCAAGGGATTGAGCCTGAGTATGTCCACGCATTTATTGACCATGCCGAAACCTACGTCAACGGGGCTGTCCATACCAACGGCATCGAGAATTTCTGGAGCCTCCTGAAGCGAACCATTAAAGGAACTTACGTTTCTGTGGAGCCGTTTCATCTGTTTCGCTACTTGGATGAGCAATCTTTCCGGTTTAATGAACGCAAACTTACTGACGGCGAACGTTTCAAAGAAGTTGCTAGCGCTATTTTCGGCAAGCGTCTGTCCTACGATCAACTGACCGGGAAAAACGCCATGGCAACGACGTGACGCACGACAGCAGAGAGGAAAAAGAAAACGATGAAGTTTCCAGATATTCCCGGCCCACCGGGGCGCACGCCCCAGGAAGAGTTTATAGATGTGGTGCGGCATGTAATTTCCATTCCGAAAGCAGAAATAGACCGCAGAGAAGAAGCCTATAAGCGCCAGCGACAAAAAATAAGAAAAAAACATTTGCATTTAGATAAATGACTTATAGGATCTCACCATGAAAGGATTTTCCCAGTCTCAACAAACGAACTTAGTTCTTTCACGATGGTGTGAGACTGCCCTAATGAATCAGTAATATGAATACGTAATCGTGCCCCTCGCGGGTCAGGAATTCCGCTTGATGTGGGAAGTTCAAATAATATCCATCCGAATATTGGGGCATTCAATTTGAGCGCAAATGTTTTTTGGTCAATCGGTTCTGGTTTTATTGTTGTGGTCTCAAATATATTTGGAGTTCTTTTTTCAATTTCCATACTTTCAGAGATAGGAACTTTTATCGCTGCTATTGGCTGAGCATCACCAAATTGCACATCGAGAGACCAATCAATGATATTAACAATCTTCGGCCCATGATGCACAAGACGAACAGCCATAAGAATATACGTGGCGATCTTAAAATTTGGAAAATCACTATCTGATTTACTGCTTAATATAATCCCCGTTACTTCTCCTCGAATGTCCGTCTTGGGAATATCGACTTCTAGAAGCTTTCTCTTCCGCGAAGGGGCTACTTTTCGGAGAGTAGTCTTCAATGTTGGCAAGATTTTGTTGACTATAGAATCAATACTAATAAGAAAAAGAGAAACTCCAACAACAAGAAAAACCCACTGTATACTTGGGCGATTAACGAAAATGACGACTTGCCCAATCCATCCGCTCCATGTCTTCAGGTCGTCAGGCATACCGCCGAAACCAATCACGTCAAAAAATGCCGACATAATCCTAAGAGGATATTTTATCCATTTCGACACCGCAAAAGAGTGACATCTTTAATTATAAGCGTCAAATAGCATTCCCCCTAACATCTAGCCGTACTCCACGAGAGCAACTTTCCATTCACAAAGGTTACAAACAAAATCCCATTAGAGACTGAGGGGTGGTAAGCACATCGGCCAAATTGCAAAGTACTACCATTTACTGATCCGCCAAAACTTCTTATTTCGCTTGGACTCCCCCAGGCTCCCATGACTTCACCTTCTGAAGCTCCCGTATGCAATACTGCGGCTTTCCGCTCTATATCAGCTTCATGTGCCCGCTCACTCCGCCGCATCTCCTCCTGCATGGCCCCACATCCACTCAGACAAAGACACAACGCTACGATTACGTTTTTCATTCGTTCTCCTTTTTCTTTGGCGAAAAATAACAATCACTTCCGAGGAAAAAGGCGAGTTAAGTTTTCCATGAAATCGCTCACTTTAGACAAAACCTTTTTCGCCTCTAGTTCGTCATATTGGCGACGGAAATGCGCGCTCGGATTTCTCCAAGCGTCCTTTACCGCACGTACATCGCTGATTGTTTCACCGTAAAATGGCTCTACCTTTTTCCAATTACTTTTTATTTTTGTTGACGTAGCCTGATTCGCTTTTACACGCATGTTCTTAACAGCGCTTTCTATCTTTTGAATGATGTCATTCCAGGTATCAACATAAATGTCGACGGTTATATTGAGACGTTTTTTCGCTAGTACTACCAGCCCCACTTGCATAATACCCATGCAGTGAAAAACACAAGCCGAGTTTTGATCCGCCGCATAACACTGACAAGCGGAACGCATATCATTTTGCGCTGTAGGAAAAATCCCCCAGCTTTTAGGGAATTGTTTTTCAGGAGAAGTGTAGTAGTCAGCTTTGTTACCAGGGACAAACATGAACACCCGTAGGACTAGCTCATCTGAGATAGTTTCATACAATGTTCCTAAGTCATGACTGAATCGTGAAATAAGGGGATTACTTGCCAAGGCGAGTTGTGTCCGTTTTAATCTAGCCAAACTCTGCTCTAGTTCGCATTGCCCTAGAATCTCCCCAATTTCAGTAAGCGTAGTTTTGATTCCTTCGACAAGCGATTTTTCGGATAGTTCGGAGAGTTTAGAGCTACGGTTCTCTGTCCCATGTCTTTCTAGACGGCTCGTAAGAGAAGTTAAGGAGATTAGCCACAGACAGAGGTCTCTGACCGGGTATTGAATCATGTCCCATAAACTCCAGAGTTTATAGGGAACATTCCACAATGGGCTTGGTGAGTCAACTAGGTTATTACCAATGAATCCGACGTTGCTACTCCCCTTATTTGGGGCGCGAGCGATTACGGTCAGTCGAGTAAAAATTTGTCTAGTAAGATTAAGACGGGCGGGCATGTTGTACCTCCTCAAGGTAAGTGTGTCCTCGGTAATAAGCGCATGGAGCGCGCGGCAACTCAGCGAGGTACTGAGGCTTCAAGTGGGGTAATTACTCCAACCCTAGCCGCTTGTTCTTTATACCAGAAACGGGTATAAAATCAAGAGAAATGGATAAACTTGACTCTATCACCAATATAAGGAAGCAGATCAGCGGCAATACTGACATTACTGCCTTATACCAGCAGTATCATACGGCCCTGCGTGGGCTTATTCGGGGCAATCGCGCCGTGTCCTATCTTCCATGTTGGGTAGACGTTGAAGATATTGAGCAGGAGGTTTGGCTCTTAGTGTGTTTCCGGGCGTATACGGACCTGACGGTGCTCGCACGACGTGCACTCATTGATTGTCTCAGGCATACGCGATTCCCACGGCTCTTTGATGACTCGGCTGGACATGCGCGTGACAAACAGAAGAAAGCGTATGATGTGCGAGTGGCCTTTTCCCTGAACGAGAAGGACGATATCTCGGACGATGGTCAAGAAAGTATCCGATATGAAGTGCGCAGTATATTACGTGCATTATGGCGGAAATCTCTCCCACACGAGCGAGAACTTCTTCTCTGCTTGTATGAGGGGAAGAAGATGCGCTCTGTTGAAAAAACCGACACTTGGAATAGTATTGTGAAGAAGAGAATTCGTCGAAAACTCACAACTATTATGGGGGAAGTATGAAAAAGTTTCTTATAGGTATGCTGATTGCTTTCGGTATCGAGTCCACCGCATGGGCAGCATCGGTGACTGTCAACTGGACAGCGGGTGCGAACGCCACGTCTCATCGGGTAGAGCGGAAAGTAGATGCAGCTCCCTATGCTTCTCTTACTACGGTTCCCATGCCCACTGCTCAATATATGGATACGACCGTTGCTGTAGGGTCGGCCTATTGCTATCGCGTTGTCGCCATTGGAACTTTAGGAGAAGCTGTGCCAAGTGCGGAGTGCTGCGCTGCGCTCATGCCAACCGGAACAGCGAGTGATGTCTCATGTACGATAAATCCTTGACTTTTATAGGGCATTTTCATCATTGGTAACCCATGACCATATTCTGCCATGCCATATGTCACTAATCGTCATGAAGTGCACATTGAACATGGCAGCAGTCTTTGAAAGAGAATATTTACCCTTCAACGTAAATATTTCTTTTGCTTGTTGAGGAGTCAATACTTTGCGTGCTCGCCCTTTTTTTGCTTTATCAATGTTGTTGTCGTTTCGTGTTCCGAGAAACAGGTGGGTTGGATTTACACAAGGGGGCGTGTCGCATTTATGGAGAACACAGTCATCATCAAGAAATGGCCCATATGTAAAGAGATAAGAGATGCGATGAGCAAGATGGATTTTTGCTTGATACAGAAAACGTCCGTATTCTTGTCCATACTGTTGTCGTCGTGCCCCTTGCCACAGCCAACAATCTTCTGGTTTCGCTATAATAACTTTTTCCCAGAAACGTTGCCGGATATATTCATCCGTTTGCTTATGCAAACAATAGCACTTATGAGAACAATATGGTCTAGCGTTTTTTGCTGCCAAGTAGGGGAATATTTGAAATTTCTTTTGGCAAAACTGGCAGGTTACTGTGGTAAGCATATTACACCTCCTCATGGTGTCCTCGGTGGAGCACGGCGCGTCTGCGAGGGACAGACGATTTCAAGTTGGTTCATGAGGCCAACCCTAGCCGCGATCCTGATGATAACAATTCTCCTTGTTCTTGTCAATGTAACCGACGCTCAATCTGTCTCGGTATC
>ERZ1292644.843-Hain-H14-01um-R2-843-length-17848-cov-6_pt1 | contig 10612 bp, 16 predicted proteins | sample MGYA00564402_ERZ1292644 | MGnify/ENA primary metagenome ERZ1292644 (study PRJEB36523, sample SAMEA6512644) | groundwater metagenome | collected 2019-01-09 | study: AquaDiva: Metagenomics assemblies of 32 groundwater samples | reverse complement strand
GTCAACGCGCCACCCGCGTACAATCCGCGCCTGTACGATAGTCATCTCTTTGTCTAAGCGCTCAGTAGTGGTGTCATGGAGTTGCAGTAATGGGGCAACAACCGCTTCACAGTTCTCCGGCGTCAACACAATCAGCTTCATCTTCTTCTCCCTCATCTACTATCCATAGCAATAGTCTCTCCATATTCCGTTAGGCGTAGTATACCACTTGCTACCGCATCAGTCTAGTGCTATAATCGGACTAGACATAAGAAAACAGCGCACAGCACGCACAAAATTTGGCTAGGTCGCCCCGCATCGGCATACTGAAGTCGTACGAGGACATAGAGGGAACAGTATGCCGCTGATTACGACACAGATTGGAAGCCACCCTGCGCTAGACGCGTTGCCGCCGAATAGTGCCACCATGCGGGATTGGCTGCTTACGCAGTTGGAATACAAGCACAGCCAGGAGGTGTGGAAGCTTTTGCAACCGACCAACGGGCAGCCGTCACAACGGTACGTCGTGCAGTGCCTGGGAATGCAGGAACAGACAGTAGAGGTCTTCGGAATACCGACTGTCTTCTACATCATGCACACCCTGATGGCCTATTTGGACGAGGCCGACTGTCTTCAGGGGGACGTGGTCGCGCCGGAAGCGCTTGGGTACTCGGCGACGGAGTACAACGCGCAATACATCAGAGTGCCAATCGAGCTGGGCGGAACAACCCCAGTTCACGAGTACAAACGTCGCATTTACGATTACGGTACCGGTATCAATCAACGGCATATGGTGGTATGGGAGCGGCTTGAATAGCGGATTCATCGAACGATAGATTTCCATCGTACGAAGCTGGTAATAGCACAGCAGTACTATAGAGCTTTGGCCAACCACATGGAGCTACCGTGAACGATCCACTTTCATTACTGCCACCAGGAATAACGCTCGACTACCTGTGCAAGCTGGTAAACCTCGACCCCATTTGGAACATATGCGTCATGTACGACAGCGCAATGCTCGTTGAGTTCGCAGCACAGGTGGAGTGGGATCACGCAGTACATCGTGCAACGATTTACATAAACGCAAACTATCATTTTTCAGGGGCCGCGCTCGCCCGTGCAATAACCCATGAACTGCTTGAACTGGCCACGGTAGATACCTGGCTCATATTCAAGCAGGGCAACCATCCTCCTGAACTAGAACAGCGCTATCGGAATGCGCGGGATAAGCAGATCGATCAACGGATGAGCACAATGCCATTCTGGTGTGCATATGATGTTCCCGTTGCGAGGAGTTAGGAATGTTCATTACCTTTGAGGGTCCAGAAGGAGCTGGAAAAACGACCCAGGCGCGGATACTGGCCGAACGGCTGAAACAGTGGAGCCCGGTTGTCCTCACGCGGGAGCCCGGAGGGACACCAGCAGGCGACGAACTGCGACGAATTCTCCTCGCAACCTACGCAGGGGTTCCCGCAATTGCTGAGGCGATGATTGTCGCTGCCAGTCGCGCCTGTCTCATCTCACAAGTGATCCAGCCCGCGCTGCGCGAAGGCAAGATCGTCGTCTGTGACCGGCATTGTGACACGACCTATGTAATCCAAGGCTATGGCATGGGTGTTCCGCTGAGCTATCTCCGCACCATATGCTCCCTGGTGACTGAGGGAGTGCAACCAGACCTGACTTTTCTCCTCGATCTCCCAGCAGTTGATGGAGTACAGCGAAAGATGCAGCAGCCCGATGAATTTGGGCCAATGGACGAACGCGCGCTCGCGCTCGGCGAACTATATCGCAAGGGTTACCAGGAGTTAATGCTGATCGACCCGCATCGCTGGCGGGTTATCGACGCAACGCAGGACATTGATGTCATTGCGTTACAGATTTACTGGCACACGATTACGCATCAGCAGTTCATTTTTAACCTCTTCGCAGCGTAGGAGTACACAATGCGTCCAGCAAAGCCAAAACCCCAGTCAACGAAACTGCCCAATCACGACAGGAACTACAAGATCCCCAAGAACTTCACATATGCTGCAAGCGGCAAGCGTAAACCCAAGATCGGTACCTTGGTAGTACTTGACGAGATCGCGCCTTTTGGGGAAGAGGAGTACCAGCACGCAAAGAAGGTCTTTGAAGACCGCAGCATAAAGCTCAATCTACCAAGTATTCAGTTAGAACGGCACGATACCAAAGGCGTCTCTGAGGCAGTAGCCGAAGTCGTGATTACACGGGCGAACGGTCAGTGCGAGATGTGCGACCGCTACCCAGATACCGGTGTTCCGATGCAGATAAGCCACACCGTTGCCAAGGGTATGGGCGGGACGCACGGCGAACGCGCAGCGTACATCAATAGTCCTGAAAATCTCCGATACCTCTGCGAGCTGTGCCATCTGAAGTTGTTTCACGGCCAATCTGTGCGATATAACCCAGGCAGGGAGAACGAGATTAGCTGTGAAACCTGCTGGCTATTTACCGTGTGTCACGCGACCGCAGTAGAGCGGGGCATACTGGAAGAGTAACACGATGAGCGATTCAGTATTCTACGCGACATTGGGTGCAGGTGCCACATTGGTGGGCCTGTATTTTTATGGAAAGCGTAAGCGGCACGAGGTGTCGTACCGCACACTTCCTGACACACCACTGTTGCACAAAGGTGAGGATATATGCATTTGGTGTGGTAAGGAGTTTCCCGAACCCGAGTTCTTTAACGAGTACGATCCGATCTACCAGAAAGCGATGGAGCCGTGGGTGATGCTGAGTTTCGGAACAGACGCGATGCCCGTGATGGCATGTGAAGCGTTGCACATGGAGCTTTGGTATATGACAGGAGCACGCGATGCTTGAGATGACGATAGACGCCGCAGTAGCGAAAAAGAAACGTAGTTTACCAATGCTAAATCGTAAAATGATTCTAGACAGTATCGACGAATCCGATTGTTGCCAAACGCCGGATCACGCGGTGTGGCCGATGCTTCCCTACTTGAAGCCGCATTCAGTTATTTGGGAACCATGCTGCGGCAAAGGAAATATCGCCAGGGTGCTTCGTGCTGCGGGTCATACCGTGATTGCGCATGACCTGCACGAGGGCGCACATTGGAATTTTTTCAGCTATGCTCCAGACGACTACGACTACATAATCACGAACCCTTTCTATACGGGAAAGTATCGAATGATAGAGCGCTGCTATAAACTTGGCAAGCCCTGGGCACTCCTAGTACCCTTTACAACGATGGCAGCCGGCAGAGCTTTGGAACTATACAAGACGCACGGTGCGTGGGAAGAATTACGCCCAACATCCCGCATTTCATTTGAAATGCCCAAATCTGGCTACGATAACGCCGGGGCGCAGTTTAACACCACATGGCTAACCTGGAAGGTATTACCGTGCCCGCTTACGATTGTCGACCTCGAAGCGCCGCTGCCTCATCAGCAGATACGACGACCGAAAAAGAGTAAGCGTGCCGCCGAATACCAGTCTCACGAAACCGAAGCCGTTTCAGCTGACCCCAGCTGATCGTATCGTCCTGTCCGACATTGGCCCACAGCGCCACGATTTGTGGGCCAAGTACTATTTCGACGTTGACCTCTTCGCGTGGCAGAAGTACTTCCTCGCCTATCCTGCCAAGAATAAGCTCGTTGTCGCCGGTATTCGTACCGGTAAGTCTTTTGTTGCTGCCTGTGGGTTGCTTCATTACGCGTACTGGAACCCAGGATCGCGTAGTCTCAATGTCTGCATTACCGCCGATCAGGCGCAGATTATCTTTAACGACATTTTGATGCTGGCAGGTTCCGGCAAATTCACCCATTGGGTTACCAAAGTCGTCAACCATCCGTATCCCGCTATTCACCTTGCAAACAGTGCAGAGATATGGTCACGGTCTATTGGCGGTGCTTCGGGCGATGCGTCGACCTTACGTGGTTGGGAGTTCGATGTTATCAATGTTGACGAAGCCGCGTATGTCGTCAATGAGATGGCGATACGGACACTACAAGGTCGCTTGATTGGCGTCAACAAGATGACCAAGCAACCACGTCACGGTCTCCTGCAGATGACAACGACTCCCAAGGGGGCCAAAACGTGGCTCTACGACAGGTGGAAACTCGGAGATGTAACCTATCCAGGTTCAGACCCACGTAAGTACCTCAGTCTACGCGCACGAACCTACGACAACTTGCTGCTCGACCCGGACGCAATTGAACTCGCATTGGCCGACTATAGCGAACGCCAGCGACTACAGGAACTCGAAGGCATTTTTGTATCAGACGATAGCCTCTTCTCCCTTGAAGATCTGGTCTCCTGCGCGGGGAAAGATATGGAAGATGTATTCGACCTGAGTATGGTCGATGTTGACATTATTGAGCTAGAGCGAGACATTATTGCCTTTCTCAAAGCCGCAGGAAAGTACCATGAAGACAAACAAGGACACGGCGTACCTCAAACAATCGAGCATTATGAGCTTGAGCCCCAGCCAGGACATACCTATGTCGCCGGCTGGGATCTTGGCGCTAGAGCGGTCATTAGCGGCGTGGCTGAAGGAAGAAACGCAACGGTGGGCGCGGTCTTCGATATTACACGGCGTCCCTGGAGAATGGTCGCCTACAAATACGACACCTTTGGTAAGTACACCATTTCCATGGCCTGGGTCAAGCAGTGGCATGATAAATACAATAGCCGTGGGGCTACCTGTTACACGAGAATTGATGCCCTGGGTCCTGGTGATGTAATCCATCAAATCCTAGAAGAGGAACAATATCGCATTGATGGGTTCAAAGCTGCGACAATCAGCAAAGGTACCATGCTGCAAGCGGCGGCATACGCGATTGAACGTCGCTGGATACGCTGGCCGTTTATCAGACGACTAATCGATCAGTTCCAAGGCTACGATCCTGATGACAAGCACATCGCTCAGGATATTGTCATCGCCATTTCGCAGGCTATTCATTTGGCACGCGAGATTGAAGGCTCCGTGAGCGACGAGCCGCACAAAGCGTTAAACGGTCCTCAGCACGGATCACTCGCGGGGTTTCGGACAGCCGCGCGCAACAGACGTACAGGAAGAGGCAAGGCATGGCGGAGTTAACGATATACGATACGCGTCACAGTCCTGCACAGCTGGTACATATAGAGTCGGTAGACCTGCACAAGAACATCAGCTACGCGGTGTATCGGTTTTGGGTAGCTGAGCGGCGTATGCCTGCCGCAATTGTGATGTCGGAGCAGTTGGCGCGTGCATTTACCGACTCATTCGGCGCTGAGCTATTCGGGGATCTGCGCTTCTATGGATATCATCACACGCAATCGCAAAACATCCCAGTACTGGGACGCCCAGCGTATATTGATCCGCTGTTTACTTTGATCTAGGACTTCCGCTCAGCGGAAGTGAAAGTTGTAAAGCTCCCGCATTGCGGCATAGGATACAGGTATGCTCGAAGACACGTTGCTAGAACTCGTCGAGATCTATCTTCGGCGTGCCAATGTACCGCAAGAAACCATCGAAGCAGTCATCGCCAATCGGACGCCGATTACCCTTACTGCACGGTGGCTGCTGTCGATCAATCTCCACGACGAAGACGAACTCGAAGAGAATCCCCTGGAGTGGTAAATGCCCATCCTTGACACACCTCTCACGGCACCAATGACGGGGCTTGCTGGTCGTCAGGACGCATACATGCGTATCCTGAGCTGGGAAGCTACCATGACGCGCCGCCGCAATAAGTCACGACTCCAGCGCTATCAGGAGTCATGGTTTTTCTACATCGGGGAAAACATCTCCCCTGGTGAATATATCCAGCCGCTTGAGATCAATTACATCCAGGCCACCTGCGAGGCACACGCGAGCTACCTTTGGGGCCAGTGGGAGCCGCAAGATCGCTTGGTATCATGGACGTTGAAGTCGCGCAACACGAAAGGTGACCAGGCCGATACCAAGGTCATGCTGCAGTGGATCGAGAGCCTTTTCAACGGGCACGAAGACCTCCTGTTCGCCAGCGGGCTCAATCAGTCCATCTTTGGCGATGCTATTCTGCGACCACGCTATGACCCGCTGATGGAGATGATAACGCCTGAAAGCGTCTTGCCTGAGTACTACCACGCTCGGTGGAGCGCACACGACATCAACGACATCAAAGAGGTCATTATCAGTTACCCCATTGATCGTGGCGATGCCGAAGACCAGTTTGGCACGCGCGGCGACAGTACCTATGCCACAGCAGTCCTTGGACGCGCGCAGAAGTACGCCATTTACTGGGAGCTGTGGACAACCGAGTGTCACGAGATCTGGATCGACAATGTGAGAGTCTTTGAAGAGCCGAACTTCCTTGTCGATACTGCGGGCAATCCTGGGCAAATACCGTTTGTACACATTCCTGGCGTGCGTGCCGGCGGCGAGTACTACGGACAAAGTGATGTTGAGCCCGTCTTGCTCCTCCAAGACGAGCTAAACCGCAAGATGGCGGATAACGGCGATATCATCAGCTATGCGGCACACCCCATCATTCAAGTCCGGAACTACTTCGGCAAGGTGGAGAAGCTCCCGGTAGGCCCGGATGCCATATGGGACATGGGCCGCGACGGCGAGGCAGCGTATCTCAGTGGTGGTACTCCTCCGGTCGATATCGAGAAGTACGTCGACCGACTGCTTAACATCTTCCAAGACCTCAGCCACATGCCCGCTGCGGCGTTTGGACGCTCAGAAACTGCGCAAGCGAGCGCACTCGCGTTAGCGATGGAAATGATGCCCGTTACGCAGCGAGTGGGCTGGAAACGCCTCCAGTGGAAGCAGGGACTGATTGCCTACGTGCATATGGCAGCGCGTATCGCCGAACATTACGACATTCTGCCGTTCGCCCGTAAAGATCTTTTACGGTACAGCATTATCCCGAGCTTTGCCGGTATTCTGCCGAAGGATCGTTCAGCAGCCGTGCAGGACAACGTCTCACTGGTGTCTGCTGGCCTGCGCACCATTCAACGGGCGCTGGAAGACCTGGGCGAGCTGGACGCAGCTACGGAGGCGGGTAAGATCATCGAAGAGCTGCTCATGAAAGTCCGCGAAGGTATTATGAAAAATCAATCCTTAAATGGAAAAAATGGCGACGTAAGTACTGGTGGAAGTGCCGACGGTGGCGCTGCGGCCCGAGACAGGGGGAAATAGTGCGGACATATTTAGCGGGCGGATTTCGATCAGGATGGCAGGATACAGTGATACGCGAGGTGGCAGGGCTATTATACATTGATCCGCGCACGTCACACCTTACCGATGTCAATGCCTACACAGCGTGGGACTGCGCAGCCCTTGACCAGTCTGAAATGCTGTTTGCCTACGCGGAAAGCGACAACCCTGGTGCGTGGAACCTAGCGTTCGAGATAGGATACGCCCGCGCCAAAGGTATCCCCATCATCTATGTCGACGCGCGGTCGCCGGTAGATGCAGTGTTTGAACGCTACTCGGGTATGCTGCGCTCAAGCGCGCTAACGTGTGTTGCAACGCTCGAAGAGGGCATTGCGGTACTGGTGGCATTTCGTAATCTGCGCTGTCCTCCACTTACGTGGAGCGAAGGGAAACAATAGTGGTCGTACGTATTGTCCGATGCCCTGCGCTCGCGACATCACCAGACGAGCGCCACACGAAGCTTACGCAGTCCAACGGCGTGTACACGTGCGAATGCGGCGTGACGTTTGCCTGGGAAGACGACCGTTGGAAGATCATTGAGCCTGTGGAAACAATGGCACAGGTTGCGGATCACTAGAGGAACACGATGAAGCTCAAGATTGTCAGTGACGGTACAAACGTAGGCACGAAGGTTATCGACGAAGATACCGGAGAAGAACTGCAAAACAAAATCACGTCGTTGTCGTGGGAATTGGACGCGAAGCACGGTATTGCGAAAGTGCAGCTCGGCATTATCACGGGACTTGAGGCGACGGTAGCGCCCGAGGCAGTGCATCCGCTCTTAGGCATGTTCCACGGTAAGGAAATATACGAATACGACCGGGATATATGGCGCGATCCCGCGTTCGCCTCGGCGTATAGGTACGCACCTACGAAAGAAGAACTCGAACTCATCGTCGCAGAAACTCGCGCACTGCTGAGAATCTGATGTGCCAGTTAAGATCGTCATCAACGACCCCGACTTCCCTCCCTATGCCGCGTACACCGTCACCGACTACGCCTACGGCCATCAGGTGCTACGCGGCTGCGATATCATTAAACTCCTCGGCGTAAACCTCATTATTGACCCGCAAGATGCCGTCCTTGGATTGAAACTCCGTCGAGTTGCGGCGTCGATTGGGCTCATGGTAGACGGTCGTGTGACGCCTGCGCCAGCGGTCGCGACTATTTACGCGACTCATGGACTGCTCGCACCCGACGGAAAACTATGGCAAGGAGACCACAATCTTGTCATTGAGTGGCTCACTGGGCAAACCCACCATGTAGAACGTATTGGCTATATACGACTACGCAGCAGTGTATGGGAAGTGGCGATGTTTGCGCAATACGGGAACGGTGTGACCGATGCTCAGTACGCCACACTCTACGATTGGTTCGAGCTGCGCGGAAGCCCCATACCCGACCACGTACTAAAGGCACTTTACCGCGACGATTAGGCATATTTGGAATGCTTTGTTAGGTCGGTGTACGATCTGTGCGTGGGTATTGACACCAAGGAGCATTCCATGACTCGTATTTGGAACGATGCACGCATTAATGACGCGATGATATTGAAATGGGAAGATTTTAGTCAGAAGCACCCAGGAGTATCGAACTACAACGGCTGGAAAGGCGCACGAACCCTCGGACGCCAGCGACAAGACCTTGAAGAGGACTCCTCGCACAGTCCGCGTGAAGAGACACTGACGTTCAGGGACATTGGAAAGATTTTTGAGAAATCAGCAGAAGAGCTGTTGGACTCTGGAGGTACTCCTCAACCAACCAACCCTGATGACCGTCCGGCCTACGAAGTACGCGCAAACGGCGATATCTTCATCAACCGCGCCTCACGCACAATCGTAACCTACGTTGGTGCAGAGTATGGCTCGGTTACGATGAGTTTTGACCAGCACGCGGCCATGCGCCGACGATACGCGAATGAGTGGGAAAACGACCGCGAGACCATACCAACTATCGCACGGGACTTCGACCTCCACCCGAGAGCTTTTACTCGATATAAGACTCTGCACGGCTGGACACACGACAGCGATCCCTTTACTGACGAGGAGTGGCAGGAAGGTCTTACTGTTGAGGAAGCTGTCGCCCAGACAGTGGAAAGCACTCGGCGCGCGTTTCACAAAAAGCTTCAGAAAGAGAAATGGGCTTCCTTAATCAAAGACGCCGATAGTTGGCGACGGTTCAACGAAAGCGTGCTGACTCCTATCCAGGCCGCGATAGCGATGTTCGAGCCGAAGAGCATTCCCGTACTGAGGTGGCATTCAGAAACAGAATATCCGTACGACCTCGTGCTATGCCCTACTGATATGCACTATGGAAAACACGGATGGGCCGACGAAACAGGAAGAGGTTATTCACGAGAAGCTGCCCGCACACTCTTGCTAGAAAAGACAGCACGACTACTGAAAATGGCACAGCGCTACGGCCCACCGTCGAAAATCATTACTGTTGTAGGCTCTGATTGGTTCCACATTGACGGAGATGCGGGAGGGACAACAGCGGGAACCGCACAGGACATGGACGGAACGCCGCACCAGATTGTTCGCGAAGGGATAGAACTCGCTATTGAGCAGTTGAGCCTACTGCGCCAGATCGCACCACTTGAAATATTCTACATGGGCGGAAACCACGACCGTATTTTGGGGTACGCGCTCCTCTGTACAGTGAAGGCGTGGTTCCACAACGATACCGAGGTTACCGTTCATGAGAGTGCGCGCCCACGTCAGTATTATCGAAATGAGCACACACTCCTCGGGTTTACCCATGGAGATGGCGCAAAGGCTGCTGATCTTCCGATGCTTATGGCTACGGAAGTACCGTACGAATGGGGGCAGACACGCAATCATGCGTGGTTCACAGGCCACTTGCACCATGAGGTAACCCGCGATGATTACGGCGTCATGAGCTATCAGTTGAGTTCTTTATCAGGTACGGATCGTTGGCACGCACAAAAAGGTTACGGCAATGCACGGCGAAGCATGTCAGCGTATGTCGTCGACCACGCTGAAGGTGTCATTGCGGCACTCACTGCACCAGTGATCGAAGGACAAGGATTCTAACTTCCGCTCAGCGGAAGTGATAGCACAGAATATACAAAGGATAGGTACGTACATGGGCGTCGGAATGCCAGCGGATATGTATCTTCATGAATTCGGCTCACAGGTGTGGCATGGCTTTGGTACGCCACCATACCATGTTGGTTCGTCACTCACGTTGAAAAGTGGTTGGCGCGATGTCGACGTACGGCTCATTTTGAACGACGAAGAATACGAAGCGTGGGAATTAGGAAAACCAGATCTTGCACGACATAACGGCAAGTGGGTCGCCCTGTGTATGGCGTTCAGTGCGCTTGGCAACCACATGACTGGTCTACCGATTGACTTTCAAATTCAGCAACAGACGTGGGCGAATGCGAAGTTTCCGCGAGAACATCCACGTAGCGCGCTTGGAGTCGTGGCACATAGTCTTGT
>ERZ1292644.1771-Hain-H14-01um-R2-1771-length-10625-cov-5_pt1 | contig 10625 bp, 16 predicted proteins | sample MGYA00564402_ERZ1292644 | MGnify/ENA primary metagenome ERZ1292644 (study PRJEB36523, sample SAMEA6512644) | groundwater metagenome | collected 2019-01-09 | study: AquaDiva: Metagenomics assemblies of 32 groundwater samples | reverse complement strand
ACTGAGTATGGAGTTCATTGGGGCTTTGGCGATTTGGTGACGGTAGAGTTCGATGGGGAGTCTATTAACTGTTCTATTGACGCAGTGCAAATTGAGGTCAAAAACAGTGAGGAGCAGATCACGGCGACAATGAGAGCGATAGAGACCTAAAACAAAAAAGACCTGATTAGGCCGGGGCTTATACTTAGGCCGTTTCAATTTCGTAATCCGGCTCATAGTCATCAAGGTTGCTTTTTTGGTTGTATTCCTGCGGCCTCACAGATGAAGCGCAAGACATTTTGTCTCTCGGTTACGTCACCCGGCTCAAAGTATTCAGCCACATTGATGACGTAACCCCGGCAATTTTCGCGGTTAGCTGTTTTGTAGCCAGCCGCTTTGAGAGCGGTGGCTACTCTGCGGGCAGCGCGGGCGGTGATAAATTCAGTCCAGACGGATTTTTCGTTCATCACATTGTCTCCGTTGCGTCAAAGAAATCTGACCAGAATTGATCGAATTTTTGCGGGTCAACTGGCTTTAGATATTCCTCGATTTCCAGGAGGGTCGCCGGCCTAAATGTATGCAACCACATTCTTGAAGTGTAACCGCCAAATGTATCTTGCACGCCGGCTTCTTCTACGGTTACGACGATCTGATAATTATCCTTGTCGGCATACATTTGGCCGACTTCGTACTTTTGAAAATCTGCAAATGCTATCTTGTTACCCAAATTTACTTTTCTCATTTTGCCATTTACCCTTTGCGAGCTTTTAGAACTTCGCTCAGATTGATTGCGTCTCGCCTGGCTTTGAACTCAGAAGCTTTCCTGAAATCACCGCGCTTTTTGGCGCTTCGGAAGGCTTCATCAAACTTGGTGTAATCTTGGTACAATTTGTCGGCTTGCTCTTTAGTCACTTTAATCTCCTGTTGGTTAATTATTTACTGTACCAATATTGTACCAGATTAGTACCAGTATGTCAATATACATAATCATTATTTTCAACGAGTTTTCAAAGTTTTAAGGTTCACTAATGGCATCAGTAACTGCACGTCGCGTCGGTAGAGGACGCAAGCATAAAGATAGGGACTGGGGAGGATCAGCGCCGGCGCCGGTATATATCCCTGATCCTGTTGCTATCCCCCAAAAGAATGAGTCCCTGGACCGGCGCATCCGTAATCTGGAAGCGCTCGGTAATGGGGTATTTCTGGGTAACGTGCTGGCTTCCTATCTGGCCCTGCCTGGTCTGGTTGGTTTCTGGCCGATGTCCAGCGTCCAACGAAGTACGGGGGTAGCTTATGATCTGAGTGGGCAGGGCCGCCACATGAACTACAACGGCAACCCGGCTTATACCTACCATAACGGCCTGGTTCCTTATCTCGATATGGATGGGACAGGAGACTACCTATCCCTGGCCGATAGCACCGACCTGGATATTACGGGTATAGAGAGTATTTATACAACCGGGGCAGCAGGACTGACGATGGGAGGCTGGTTCTGGACAAATGCTACCGGGTCAAACCAGGCATTTATAGGAAAATATAACTCCGATGGGTGGGTTCTCAATGTCAATACTTCTAATGTAGTCACCATGACCGCCGATGGCGACAGCAAATCTCATAGTGTCACCCTGGCTACAGGAACGTGGTATTTCTTTGTGGGTCGTTTTGTACCAAGTACATCGGTGGATATATGGATAAATACAGCCAAGGAATCGGAGACTAGCGGAATAGCCGCCAGCCTGGCCAATAATGCCCATACTTTCCTGATTGGCGCGCTTAATGCCGGGACAGCCCAGTTGCTCTATGGCCGGGCCGCGATGTGCTTTCTGTGCGCCAATGCGTTAGGAGATGACCTGATAAGCAGCCTCTTCCAAAGTTCAAGGGTTTTGATGGGGATATGAAAAATGCCAACTACAACCTTTGACGTTCACGGCCAAACTGAAAAAGATGCTGTCCACATAGTAGTTGAAACCAGTACGGGACGGTATGAACGTGCGGTTACAAAAACCAAGATAGATACTCCTGAAAAGCTGGCTGCCTGGCTACTCGCCCAACCTTTACCGACTAAAGCCGACGATGCTAACTTCCGGCGACGGCTAACCGTAACCTGGCACGAAGAACAGGTTGTAAGCGAACTTGGGGGAGAACTGATTACGACTACGGTCAAGGTAGTGGACTCGGTTGATACCCAGGTGTCGGCAGAGGAAATAGCATGGGAGTCTCTGTTGGGGTCGCCGTTAGCTACTGTCACAGTAGCTCAGGCAGATGCGGCGGTGGACGGGATAGCCAATTTAGCTGAGGCAAAAGTTTACCTGAAGCGCGTCAATGCTCTGGTTATCAATTTAAGGGACATTGAGAAACGGGTACTGGATGCCTTGAGGGATGCGGGGATAAGGTAGCTAACGGGTAGGGCTGGACTCGAACCAACACAGCCTTTCGGCTTTACCTTCTTAGCAGGAAGGCTCCTTACCATTCGGACACCTACCCAAAGGCGGAGAGTAGAGGAATCGAACCCCCAGGTATTACCCCGACCTAGTTTTCAGGACTAGTTGCCAGCCATTTAGCATTACTCTCCATAAAGAATTATACAACTCAGGTTGCGATGTCGCAACTATACCACTTGACACAGGCTTCTTTTTATGCTAAACTAAACAAAATTTACTTCATCAATTAAGGCTGCGGAAAGGAACCGTCCCCGCAGCCTTTCTTATTTACCCAGGCCACGAAAGGAACAAAGCCTTTTCGTGGCTTTTTTATTACCCAAAATGGACCCAGAGCAAGAACAAACTCAAGAAGCCACCCACCGGCTGGAAGAAATACAAGTCGATAGCATTGGACTTGTGGCCCGTGGAGCTAATAACTCTACCTTTCTGCTCCTTAAGTCCCAGCAACAGGAGGCCCCTATGCAAGTTGATGAGCTTGAAATTGAGGAGGTCGTAGAAACCCCCTCGTTGGAAGAAGAAACCCCTCCTACCGAAACCTCCCCCCCCGATGTAGTTCCCGTGGACGATGGCTTCTTTGAGAAGATGCGGGGTCAATTCGAGAAATGGGGACTTGTCAAGGCCCATGCCTCAAAAGACGCCATTGCTGCTGCTGCCAAGATGTTAGGGGTATCCCCTAAGCAAATGCAGTCGGCTTATGCCGGGATGATGGGAGAGGACGACGAGGAAGAGATGGAGATGGGTAAAAGGCCAGCTTCGCAACCTAAGCCCGGCAAGCAAACTACTCGCAAGGATGCCCTTCGGCAAGCTCAGGATGTACCTCTTGTCCCAGAGGCTATTGTAACTCCCCCGAAAAGTGAGGAAACCAATATGACAAAAGATGATTTACAAAAGGCTATCACCGATGGGGTAGCTATGGTTAAAGCTGACCTGGAAAAATCTTATCAGGAAAAGGTATCGACCCTCGAAACCCAGGTAGCCGACCTATCCAAAGAAGCTACTGACCAGCGCGACAAACGGGAGGAACGGGAGTTTTTGGAAAAGGCAATGACCTTCCGGTGCTTCCCCGTCGAGTATACGGAATTGGGTAAAATGCTCCGGCAACTTAACAAGTCAATGGATAAGGACGCTTACGAGAAGTGGGAATCTGTCCTGAAGGCAGCCGATGCTCAACTATTCACTGCTGGTCTATTCAGTGAGATGGGTACAGCCCGGACAGCCGACGAGGTTGTGCTAGAAGAGCGGGTTGAAAAGATAGCCAAAGAAAAGAATGTATCCTACAAGGAAGCCCTATTAACCCTGTCTCCGGCAGAGCAGACTCAAATGCTCCGGGAGACCCAGGCGCGGGCAGGAGGTAAACATGCCAGTTAATTACAATAAAGGTTTTGACCTGCCTCTCACGGCCTGCGGGGATGCCAATACCTGGCAATACAATTTTGTGATGCCATCCGGGGCCGGCTCCGAAAAGAGGTTTATCCCCTCTAATGGCGCTTCCGGCCCTGTGCCTTTGGGCGTCTTACAGGATGACCCCCAAAGTACCAACGTGGGGGCCGTTAGGGTCTTTGGCTCCACCCTGGTCAAATACGATGGTTCTGGCACGGCTATCGTGTATGGTGACTTTATTATGGCTGGCTCAACCGGCATGGCAGTCATTGCTGCTGGCTCAATCGTTCAAGGTATCGCTCTAACGGCTATCGCGTCGGGAGCCAGTATCATCGGTGAAGCATTCATATTCCCTGGTGGCTGGTCAGCCCTGGCGGATAATACGCCTTGATAATGGAGGATAAAATGACATCAAACTACCGTTTAGCAATTATCAAGGAGGTATCTAATGCCCCAGCCAACTAGCCGGGATTCTCATATAGATCGTGCCGCGACCAACATCAGTATCGCTTACCGCAACAATACCTACATTGCGGAAGAGGTCTTTCCCATTGTCCCCTCGGACAAGCAAAGCAACCTGTATTTCGTTTTTGATAAGGCCAGTTGGTTCCGTAACCGTTCTGGCCCCCGTGCGCCAACTACCCGCGCCCCTCGCGCCGTCTATGAACTCAGTGCATCGCCTTACCTGTGTATTAACGACTCCCTGGCTTATGAAATACCTGATGAAGTCAGAAACAATGCCGACCAACCTCTACGGCCCGACATTACCGCTGCCGAGTTCGTAACTGATGGCCTACTTTTAGGTTTGGAAAAACGGGTAGCAACACTAATCACGGCATGTGCAAACTGGGCAGCGGCTTCTAACCCCGGCACCCTCTGGTCAAACGCCAACTCTGACATCTGGGCTGACGTTGACACAGCCGTAAATGCTGTTGTCTCATCTATTGGACGGGAGCCAAATGTGGCTATCATGGGTTGGCCGGTCTGGAAGGCGATGCGAAACCACCCGGACTTTGTTGAGCGAGTGAAGTATACCCGACAAACCGGACGGGTGGAGCCGGAAGACCTGCGAAGCTGGTTTGGGTTCGATAGAGTCTTAATTGGTAAAGCCGTAGAGAATACGGCTAACCAGGGCGCGGCTGTCTCGATGAGTTTTGTCTGGGGTAAGCACTTCTGGGTTGGGTATGTGACGGATGCCCCTGCTCTGGATAGCCCTTCTGCCGGGTACACGTTTAGGTGGGGTAACCGGACGGTAGAACGCTTCAGAATGGACCAGGAAAAAACCGACGTCCTGGCTGCGGAATGGTACACCTCGGAGAAGATTACGGCCTCTGATGCCGGAGCCATTTTTGCAACTGCGGTTGCCTAGATAGCCGGTATACCTGCCCTAGCAAGGGATTGGAGTTAGAACCATGCCCATAAAAATTAGACCGATAGCTTACCTCCGCAATGCTGTTCTGGGTAGTGGAGGCGGGGCCTCTGTCAATGAGATGCTGTTCGGTAGCACGACTATCAACACGGCCTCTGCAACTGCTGGCTCAACCTACGTGACCACGTTTAATGTATCTGGTCTGGATGCTACCGCTAACCTGTTTGTCCAGGCTAATTCTGGCCTGGCTGCCTGCACTATCCTATCCTCAGCTTGTGTCAGCGCAGCCGGGGTAGTATCGGCCTCTATCCGCACTACCGGCTCAGCTACCTCTGCCTGTTCGGTGGTGACGGTGAGTTATTTTGCAGTAAATTAAAGGGGGCTAACTACCCCCTCTTTCTTCCCCCTTAAAGTGTGTCTAACTCATTATTAGACCGGGAGAGGACAATGACCAGACTCCGTGTTCAAAGTTTCCCAACTATTCTAAACTATTCAGGCTCCCTTGCCGGGGGCGCTTCCGTTGCTGGAAGCGCCCTTAGTTCAGGCTATTCCCGTATCATTGGAGTTGCCTGGTCGGATGCCTCCGGGGTTGGGGGAAGTGGACTTAGAATTAGCCAGTCGCCAGATAAGGGTGTCCATTTTAATACCTACATTACAGCCTGCGGGGTGGCTGCCTCGGCTTCCTCTGGAGGGTATTCTATCGAGGTCATTGGCAGTGCTGTAGAGGTACGCTACGTTAATGGGGCGACCGTGGCTTCCAATGTTTACCTGAATTGGATGTTAAGGCCGGTATGAGATGGCAATAGGAACTGATGGAACGAACAGGGACCCGGCGAATATAACAGCTACCTCCGGTTCCATTACCGGGGAATTTGCTCACACAGGAACAACCGTAGGCTTTTATGGAGTTACCCCAGTTGCCAGACCATCGGCTTATACCCAAACTTATAGTGCAGCTTCACGGGTTCATGCTAACCCGGTAGCCGCCAGCGTGGTTGCCTCGGCAGTGCTGGTCACCCCGTTTGGGTTGTCCAGTTCGGCCCAGATGGATAATTTGGTACTTGCTGTTAATGGGTTGGTGTCGGATATGGCGAATGTCAAGAAGGTTTTGAACCAGGTTATTGATGACTTGCAACTTCAGGGGATTTTGCAATAGGAGTTATTTATGGCAGCAGTAGTTAAAATCTATCGCTTAACCGGCACGCAGGCTACCCCTACTACCACGGATGTGACCAGTGGCTCGGTTCACGCCGGGACACAGGATGCCAATACCTCGCCCTGTAAGATACCCGTGCCATCCAGTGGGAGCAACCATAGCTTTTGGGTCAATACCCAACTCAGTGCATCGGTTGCTCCAGACAACTCCATAACCAATATAAAATGGTATACCGATGGGAGCAATGGTTTTGGAACCGGGGTAACTGCTATTGTTTCAATGGCATCTACCTACGCCTCAGCATTAGGCGCAGCCGGTAGTAGTGGATCCGTTCTGAATACGACGAACCACGCCAGTCTAACCGGGGGGCCATCAGACCTATTTCTTTATACTTCATCTTGTAAGATGGCAGTGGCAGGTAGTATTGCCGCTACAACGGGCAGCTTTGGGAACCGGGTGGTTTTTCAATTGTCGGTAATCAGTACGGGGGTAGCAGGTAACACAGGAGCAGAGACGATCACCTGGGAATTTGATGAAAGTTAGTCTAGGTACTAAGGCTGACTAGGTATCTAGGTTTCGATGGCAGGGGATACAAACCGGCTTAACATCTAACCAATGCTCTCTTTCGTATCCCAAAAAGTGGTGATATTCTTGAGCTTGACATTTTGAGCAATTACTACAGGTAAAGGATAAAGCCGGTAAAAGATTTCCAACTCTGATATGATAATTGACGCTTCCTCTGGCTCTTACCTTTAATCTATGCTCAGAATTAGTTTTGTAAAGGCTTGCACTTCTCTGGTTTTGATGATAGGAATTTGCCTTACCTTTATCAGTCTGGTTATAACGCTTTTTAGAAGCCTTATGCTTCTCTGATGTTTTTTGATAGCGATTTTTACGGGTTCTGCCCTTCTTAGAACTATTATACTTTTTGAGCGATTCCCGTCTGGCTTCCGTTTCTCGATACCTGGCATTAGCCAGGTTTAGACAGGTTTTACACTGGGTCTGCTTCCCATCAGCATAACGTTTATGGCTAGAGAAGTTGTCAATCAGTTGCGGCTCCCCATTATAGGGACAATCCTTTTTACTACAGACCTTGAATCCATTAACAGCCAAAGACATGGCGGCTCCATTTCCAGAATCAAAAAGCCCGCTACCAGAAACACTTTGGAACCGCCAAGCTCAAAGCGTCATCAGGGGTAACGGGCTACAATAACTAATTATACTTCACTTTTGAACTGATGACAATACTGAGCTTGGCACTTAAAGTATACCATAGAACTAACTACCTGTCAAAAAGGTCAGTATAGATGCCCTGGGAATCCGGCTTTCATTGGATAGCTTACTATAATGACGGCACTAACCTAGATCAGCGTACTGGCTACACCTATGCCGATATTGACCGGAGCCGAATGGAAGCCTTCGGTCTTTATGATGAGGAGCGTCCTCTGGTAATGGTTGACTTCAGGGATAGCCCGAAAGACCCTGACATTGGCCCACGCAGGCTTATCTGGCGAAAACGGTCAATGATACGGAGTGATGGTGTCGGGGTATCTGTTCATCTGGTGGGATGGCAGCGCACAGTCGCCGGTCGCAATGTCCAGGCTATTTGCTACATAAACGGAGATGGAACAATTATTATGGGTGACCAATGGATGGAAAGCAGGCCATTAGTGCATCCCGTAGAGCCACTATTAGAATTTGAATAATGGTGTAGAGCAATACAATGCTCCCCCCAACGCTTAACTCAATTCAATGGGGGGCGTTCCAGCCTCCTTATTGACAGGAGGTTTTTTTATTGGCCTGGATTGAACTAACTAGTGAACGTAAACGTCATAGCAAAAGCTTTAAGCAAGACAACTTATATCATTGGAGTGGTGGCCTGTCTCCCTTGCACTACGAGTCAATTCCCGGCTCAGGCATCTATGACTCTTCTATAGACCTGACTCCCCAACGGGTCAATAATGCCAATTTTGACGGCTGGCATATCACTCAAAATAGTTGGCATTATGCTATAGGTCGAGACCTGGTAAATCACGGTTCCGAAGATGGCTGGATCGGTTTTGGAGGAAGGCAGGGGGCGCACTGGTTTAAGTTTAGACTGATTCGGGTTGGATACCTACACTGGCCTACACGGGCATGGGATGATATTGGGGGAGCACCTACCTATACTCGTTCAAACCTATCCAGGTTAGCCGATGCCCGCGCCGTGGGACCAAATAATGATTTACTCAATATTGAAACGATAGCAACCTGGAATGACATCTGGATTACTCCCGGTACTGGCTCCTTGTCAGTACGTTGGCGGGTCAATGGTCGAGGGATGAAAGAAGAGATTGTCGTCAATGAGGCAGCCAGGACATGGATCGAAACTAACCGGCTACCAGCGACTCCGGCCAATGAGACCTTTTTTGGCTTTATCTTTAAGTTAGATTGGTCGGATGTACCGAGAATTTACCAGAATAGTAATATTCAGGACCGCGATGGTGACTTTGCCGATGACGGTATCGGTATTGAGTTTAAGGACATTCAAGATCAGTTACTGGCATTTATGCCTGTCGACGATGTTTATGTAGATATTGGCGCTATCCGTCATAAGCAACCACTTCGCAAACGATTTTATAAAGATGACGACTTTTATCTATTAGTTGGCTGTCGGGTTGACCTGCTTAATAATTTACCAGATGGCGATTTAGTTTTTGATCCAACTGTAAATGAGCAGGTTGGCGCAGACACCGACGATGGCACAGAGAACGGACCCAACACAACCTGGAATCAGGGTGGGCTAAACTTTGGAGACAATAACACGGGACGGGGCGAAGCGACTGAGCTTTTTCATACGGGCCACCGTTTTCAAACGGTCAATGTCTCTCAGGGTGCGACGATAACTGCGGCAACCTATACGGTAAGCAGTCAGGGATTGAACCAGGCTGGCACGGTCAATAGCGATGTGTATTGCGAAGCAGCCGACGATGCAGTTGCTTTTGACTCAACTAACCGGGTATCTACTCGAACAGCTACTACCGGAGTCGCCTGGGATTTTAGCTCTTTTGCTGCTGGCGCCCAGACGTTGAGTATCATTACTCCTGTTCAGGAAGTAATCAATCGGGCCGGTTGGGTCACTAACAATGACCTGGCCGTGCTGTGGAAGGCTGACGGAGCAGGGGGAGAGGATGTCTATGCTCGTACTTGGGATTACGTTGATAGCTCTGCCAGTGCAGCAAAACTGGATATTACTTATACAGCAGCAGCCGGGGGTATTGTACCCCAGGCAATGACTAACTATCGGCGCAGGAGGCTATTGAATGTCTAAATGGCTTAAGCAATCTACAGCGGCCTCGATAATGTTTGGTCCTTTTCTGAGTACATCCGATGGCTTCTCATCAAAGGAAGCATTTACTGCCCTTTCAGGGGTTATGTACAAAAATTCAGGAGCCTGTACTGTAGTTACCCCTGTCTCGGCTTCCCATACGGCCAGTGGGATGTATAAAGTCCCCCTGGCATCTGGAAGTATGGATACGTTAGGTCAGCTTCAATTTCACTTTGCTAACTCAGCCTGCCACCTACCTGTATGGGACCAGTTCATGGTTGTGGTTGCCAATACCTATGATACATTAGTTTCCGGCACGGATAGGTTAGATGCTGAATTAGCAGCCAGTGGTATTGCCGCTTCCAATATTGGAGGCAGTGCGTTCAATGCCGCAGTCTTTGCAGCATCGGCTATTGCCCGTGAGTCTATAGCTATAAGTGGAGCCAGAAAGATTGCCGATGTAACTCACCGGCGAGAATGGGGTGAAGCCGCTTCCTCTGATGACGGGGATACCCTGGCTTATCGCTCCTTACTAGGTGCAACAGCCAAGCTGGTCAACCGGATTGATGCGACCAGTGGCGCGTGTCTGGTGATGTATAAAGCTGATGATTCCACTGTCTTTTTCCGGCAGCCTATCACTGCCTGTACCAACGCCTCCCCTATTGTCCAGCTAGACACGACTTAAGGCCAGCCCGATGGCTACCTTCCGTGATGTTCTGGAACTGTCCATCGGGATTGCTGCTGGGTCACCTACCCGAACAGCGACCCACGTACTGGATTCTACCCTTCTTAAAACACAAAATTTAATCCACTCTCTGGACTCTGACCTGCTGAAAACTCAGCAGGTTTCTCACGTTCTGGACTCTACGTTAGTCAAGACCCAAAGTTTAACCCATATACTAGATGGGGGGTCACTTCTAAAAACCCAGACAGCTACTCACGTACTGGACTCTACATTGTCCTTGATTCTCTCAGAGGAACAGGAGGGTTTCA
>ERZ1292644.1767-Hain-H14-01um-R2-1767-length-10632-cov-45_pt1 | contig 10632 bp, 13 predicted proteins | sample MGYA00564402_ERZ1292644 | MGnify/ENA primary metagenome ERZ1292644 (study PRJEB36523, sample SAMEA6512644) | groundwater metagenome | collected 2019-01-09 | study: AquaDiva: Metagenomics assemblies of 32 groundwater samples | reverse complement strand
TTCAATATGTTTCTTGTTATAATAATCAATTAAAGGAATTAATATTACCATCTGGAATTCAATATGTTTCTTGTTATAATAATCAATTAAAGGAATTAATATTACCATCTGGAATTCAATATGTTTCTTGTGATAATAATAACATAACAGGGTTAATATTACCATCTGGGATTAAAAATGTTTGGTGTGCGAATAATCAATTAAAGGAATTAATATTACCGTCTGGAATTGAAACTGTCTATTGTCGAAATAATAACATAACAGGGTTAATATTACCATCTGGTGTTAAAACTGTTTATTGTGATGATGGTGCCATTAAGGATCCAATAATATATAAGGACTGGGATACTTATATTGAAATATATTTTTATAAATAAATATTTTTACTTATTCTTGTATTCTAAATCAGTATTTTTAAAATATGGATTATAAATGTTTATTTCATAAAAAACAAAATGATTAAAAAAACAATAAAATATAAGGAATATAGTAATTTAATTAAACATAAAAAAAATAATTATGAAATTAAATAATTTTAAAGAATCCATAGATTTTTATTATAAAAGAAAGAAAAACAATAAAAATGAATATGAATTAAAAAATGGTTTATCTTTAAGACAGAATACATTATATATCGAAGGATTATGTAAAATAGTTAAAACTTTTAACAACGGAAGCGAACAAATAATGGTTGAAAAAGAAGGAATAGAAAGATTTCATCCTAATAATATTAATAATAAAGAATTTTGGAAGTATTCAAAAATTAAATTTCCTTTGTTCAGTGTTTGTGGTCATAAAACTAATACAATATCTGATTGTAATAGTAAAACTTTGGAGGTATCGAAATTACTAGGATTATTTCCATTTATAACAGAAAAAATAAATCAGTCAAAACAAAAATTAAATATATTTGAAATAGGTTATGGTCATGGAAATGTATTTGAAAAAATAAATAAAATCTCAAACTATAAAGGTATTGATTTTTATAAAATAAAAAAATTAAATAAATATAATAATCTTATTATTATAAATAAGTCAGGAATACCAGATAAATTAATAAAAGATAATTCTATGGATATTATTTATTCTGTTAATGTACTACAGCATTGTTCTCAAAAGGATAGATTTGATTATATAAAACAAGGATATAAAAAATTAAAAAAAGGAGGTTATTTTGTTGGAACTTGTTTTTTGGAAACTAAATCAAATAGTAAAGAAAATTGTTGGGGTTATATTGATGAAAAAGGAAGGAAATATTGTAATTTTTTTAACCAATTAACAGAAGTGGACACTGAATTAGAATTAAAAAATTTATTTTATATTTTAGATTTTGAAATTATTAAGTTTAATGTTGAGTGTATTAATTTATTAAGTTTTATATTAAAGAAAAAATATGATTAAAAAAATAGTAAAATATAAAGAATATGATAATCTAATTAAAAAGGGGCATAAAGTCAATGTTATTAAACATTCTGATTTTATATCTAATTTGTTTAAATTAGACAAAAAGGTTAATGATAATCTATCAGATAAAATAGATTATAAATATAGTAATTGGTCCATTTCTCGTCTCGAACTTGATAATTTTTTATCTTATGGTGATGGAAATGTTATAGATTTTACAAAATTAGGACAATTAACTTTAATACCAGGAACGAATCAGATCGGTAAAACTACTGCAATATGTGAAGCTCTTACTTTTCTATTTTTTAACAGAACGGAAAAAACAACTAAATCAGAAGAAATTTTAAACATATATAGGCCAGATAGTAATGAATGTAAAGTAAAGGGATGGATTAAAATAAATGAAGAAAATTATATTATTGAAAGAACTATTATTCGTAAATGGAAAAAGGACAACACTTCATTCACAACAAAAACAGAACTGAATTTTTTCAAAGAACTCTCAAATGGAGAAATCGAGGATTTGAATGGCGAACAAAGACAATCCACAGATAAGATAATCCAAGAAAGTATTGGAACTATTGATGATTTTCTATTAACAATTTTAACAACAGGCGACAACTTAACAGACATAATAGAATTAAAGCCAACTGATAGGGGGAAAATTTTAACAAGATTCCTGGGATTAGAAATATTCGAACAAAAAGAACAAATAGCAAAAGAAATTTTTAATGATTGGAAACAAGATTTAAAATCAAATTTATATGATATTCCAACAATTACCAATGAAATTGAGGAAATAAAAGGAAAACTTAAAATACAAGATGAAAAATATGAAAACATCAAAGATAAATTATTAATATTAAAAGATAAAATAAATATAATAAAACAACAAAGAGATAACTTTTTATCCAAATTACATCAGGATATTGATGACAACTTATCTAAATCAGATCCTTTATTAATAGAAAAAAAAATAATTGATACATCAAAAGAAATTAAAGATAAGGAAAAAGAATTAAAAGACATTATAAATAAAATTAATGAGATAAAATCCATATATAATAAAGAGGAACATGAAAAAACAAGAACAGAAAATGGTATTTTAATAGGAAATATTCAAATTTCAAAAAATACAATTGATAAAATAAAAAAAGACATTAAAAACTTTGAAGAAGGAAAAATTTGTCTTTTGTGTAAAAGACCATTTGATAAAGTAGATCATAGTGAAGAAATTAATAACTTGAATAATCAGTTGAAGGACAATGAATCATCACTTAAAGATCAACAAGAAATGTCTATCAATTATAAAGAAAATCTGGACAAATATGAAAAAACAAAAGGAGAGTTAGAATTAAAAGATAAATTAATTTTAAGACGTGATAGAACAGAAATTGAAATAGATGCCTTAAATATAAATTTACAAAAAATAGAAGATAAAAAAGAACAATATCATAAAAATATTGATAAGATAAATGAAAACATAAAAACAAATGAAAAAATAAGGGAAATTGGGTTTACTTTATATCAGGAAGAAGCTAATGAAAAAAATTTATTGTCTGAACAAAAGGATATTGAATATCTTATTAAAGATTGTAAAAAACAAATAGAAGATCGTATAGAAATAGAGAAAACTATTAAAAAAGAACAAAAAATTTATAAAGTTTTTGTCTCCTATCTTTCATTGATGGGAAAATCAGGTATTTCTAAATCCATATTAAAAAACTATATTCCAGAAATTAATAATGAATTATCAAAATTATTATCAGATATTTGTAATTTTTCTGTTGAAATTGATATGAATATAAACAATATGGAACTTATTTTAAATATGAGAGATAATAAAACTCAAATTGTTAAACCATTGAGGTCAGGAAGTGGGTTTGAGAAAACATTAAGTTCTTTAGCTCTCAGGATAGTATTATCAAAAATTAATTGCCTAAGTAAACCAGATTTTATTGTACTTGATGAGGTGCTTGGTAAAGTTAGTGAAGAAAATTTACAAGATATGAGTTCATTTTTTGAAAAAATTAAAACATATTTTTCTGTGGTATTTTTAGTGACACATAATGAAAAGTGTAAGGATTGGTCTGATAAAATACTAACAGTTACTAAAACTAATAATATAAGCTCAATTAATATGAATTAAGAAACGTTTTCTGGGCTTGGCGATAGTGCCACCTTGCACGATGTTGAATTTTAGCACTAAACTATCTGGTGGCATTACGCCAAACGGTTGGTGCTTTATTTAGTGCCGACTTAACAGATAAAATTTAATTTGAAATACAAATGAAAAAAGAACAGAAAAACATTGCTACGAAGAACGGAACAGAGGCATTGAATAAAGCACTTGTTACCTGCCGTTGCAAGGAGAAGGTTGTTAAATATTGGGTTGCAATTACACCCGATGGAAAAGAGGTTGAAATAAGAGGAATTGCAAAAAAGAACTTGAAGAACGGAATGAAACTTACAGGTGAATTAATGGAAGATGAAGTGCAAGATAAATATGAAGATGGAAGTTACGCAAGGTCTTTTACAATAGAAGAATGGTTGCAGGTCAGCAATGGCTGATAACGTTATCAGGCTTGGCGAAGGGCGATTATTAACCAAAAATATTAATACGAAGAACTAAACAAAAATTTAATAAATAAAAAAAGCGATGGAAAAATATATTAAACCAAAAGTAGGCGACAAAGTTATATGTGCCGAATTAGAAGATGATGAAGATTTTGGAGTGAGTGGAATTGTATTACAGGGAGTAAAAGGAATAGTAGTTGGTGAAGAATATACAATTATAAGCGTTGATGTATCACAAGTGCCGAAAAGAGGCGATACTTGGACAAAGGAAGAATACCCGATGATACAAAGGTACTGGACAATGTGCGGAATTGTAAATAAGAACGGAAGATTGATACATCCAAGAATGTGTTTAGGAAATACATTTAAAAGAGCGTAGGCTTTTTATTTATTAAATTTTTAAAACGAAATGATAATACGAAGAACTAATGTAAGCCTTTTGCCAAGCCTGTGCGGCTTGGCGAAGTGGGGGAATTTAACCCACAAAAGCCCAATAGAAGTAATAAAGTTTAATTAAAGTACAAAAGTATGATAGAAGCACAAAAGCCCCCATTTTGCCAAACCGATGTTAGCCATTCGTTCTTTAAGGCTTTCATTCGAGTTGTCAAATCAATAGCATTTAAAGACCCAAATGAATATATGGGATTTGATACTGTTGAAGTAATAAGAGAACCATTAATAGAAGCTAAAGACAAAGCAGAAGTTAAATCAATTTTATTAGAAAAATATCCGCAATTCTTTCAAAACGGAAAAGTTTACGAAAAAGAAACCAAAGACCAAGCACAATTTTTTTATGTTGTAATTTTCCCTTTGTATCAACACGAAATCGAACTAATAAAAGAGGGTGAATGGAAATGTGATTATTGCGGTCATATACACGAAAACAAATATTTTTCAAGACCATTAGCAAGTAGAAAGTTTGATGGTAAAATATTTTGTGGTAGCGATTATAAAACTGGGAATGATATTATTTCTGAACCTGATTGTTATGAACGATGGAAAAAAGAAGTAGCTTTTAAAGATGTTGATTTACCTGATGATTTGAATTATATAAATGTTGATAGCCTAAATTATATCTACAAAATAACTGAAAAGGCTACTGGTAAATGCTATGTAGGGAAAACGAGAAATGTACCATTTTTCAGATGGTGGAATCATTTAAAACATAGTAGCAGTCCTTTTGGAACTTATTTACAAACTACAAAATTAAGTGATTGGACTTTTGAGGTTCTTGAGGAATTGCCAAGCAATATTTCAGATACAGAAGTCTTTAAAAGGGAATCGGAATACATAAACAAATTCAATAGTATAAATAATGGCTTTAATTCAGTAATCAGCAATAAGAGCGTTGTGTCAGATGTTGGTACTTTGTTCGATGCTGTTTTAGAATGACGGCTAACGTATCGGAGATTAAACCAGTAAATTTTTGACTTATGGAAAATAAATTCTTAGAGAAACTACAAGACGAAATAAATATCGCTGACAACCGCAGTAAGATGCAGGGAGATAATGAAGCTGAGAAAGCAAGGTTTGAGGGCAAACGTGACGGACTGATAATGGTAAGAGATGAACTGAAAAAAATTATTGGTTTTAATCTTCCTGTTATCGGAAGTGTTTCTTCTTCCACAACTGTAATGAAAGAGGGATACTATTCAGATAATTTCAACACTTATTATATTGACAAAGACGGGAAGAAACATTTACGCTAAATCGGGGATATGAGATGCCCGCCCCAATTAAAAGCGAAACAGTAACGAATATGCACAACAGAAAATTAAAGGCAGACACTTCCGAAAAGCAAGCGGGTATCTTATATCCTTTGTTAGCGGAATGTAAAAATTAGCAAATGCAAACAATTGGTTTTATAATTGATAGAAGGACTGATGAAAAAATAAAATTACTCATTAGAAAAGGCAAAATGATTGATGCAACTTGCTATGTAATAAAAATCAAAATGAGAAAAACGGGAAGTGATGGCAGTCATTTTATCGATGAAGAAAATTATTTAAACAATGACTATGAACTAATGGATAAGTTGAAAAGCGGAGAGAGCGTGGATTGCTAATTTTTATTTCCGCCAACTATTTATATATGAGTGAAAAACATAATTTTAACAATATTAGTTATATTATTTATAAACTTAAAAGGATATTGTGGAGGAGCACCATTATGTGCCTCTACAGGAAATGATTTATGTTCTAATGCAATATTACTAACAGTTAATGTTCTATGTTCTGGTGGATGTACAGAGGGGGCCGGAGTTGAGGGGGGAGAAACTTTTAATTGTGCATCTGGGAACAAATCAATTTGGTATAAATTCGTTGCAACATCAATAAATCATCAAGTAAATATATGGCAACTAGCATCTAATGGTTGTTTTAATGGGTCTGTTATATGGTCAGGTGGATGTTTACCGTCAATTGCAATATCTTGTCATGACGCCCCATTTGGTCCTTTAAATCAGGCACACTTATTAACAGGATTGATAATTGGAAATACTTATTTAATCCAAGTATTATATAATAGTGGAGGACCATGTGGAAGTAATGCAAATGTTTGTGTTGAAGTAATTACTTATGATCCATGTGATCTTTCTGGTGGTTGTACAGATGTCTGTTATGCTGCGTGTGAATTTATATCAAGTCCATTAGTATCTGATGTAACTTGTTGTTGTCCATCAATGTCATACAATCCACCAATGCATGAAAGAAGTAGAAAAGAATGTTATAGTTTTACAGCAAATTCATCTATTACAACATTTTCTGCGATTGTCAGCAGTAATTGTTCCGGTGGCCAATTTACTCAATTAAATTGGACATTATATAATTCCAGTTGTACGATAATAGAAGGACCAATTAACATTTTTGTTGATAATACAGGAACTACTATTGCTGGTAATACTTATAAAGTTTGTTATGATATGATATTTGCAGAATGTAATATAACTCAATTATGGGTTTATGTTGTCGTAGGTGGTGTTTTACCTATTGAATTATTATATTTTAAAGGAAAATTAATTGAAAATAATAATATTTTTTTAGAATGGGTTACTTTGAGCGAAATAAATAATGACTATTTTACGTTAGAAAAGAGTATTGATGGTTTTATATTTAACGAATTAATTAATATACCAGGTAATGGAAATACTAATAAATATATTAATTATGACTACATTGATTGTGTGCCATTTAAACCAATAACATATTATAAATTAAAGCAAACTGATTATGATGGTCAGTTTAGTTATTCAAATATTGTTGGTATAAAAATTGATAATAATATCTATAATAAAAACTATATTTATTATAATATTCTTGGTCAAAAAATAGATAGAGAATTTAACCAACTATCTAATGGTATCTATATAAGATATGATGGATATAGTTATGATAGAGTTTTTAAAAATTAATAAATAAAATTTGAACACTTACCCTTTTAAAAGAATAAATCATTAACCAATATTAAAATTTAAATCTTATGATTAATAACAAAGGTTATTATATAACCGATAAGGGAGAAAAGGTTATTATTGATTCTCAAGAATATATTGATTTATCTTATAAAAACATTGTTAAATTAATATTACCATCTGGAATTCAATATGTTTCTTGTTATAGTAATAACATAACAGGGTTAATATTACCATCTGGTGTTAAATATGTTTCTTGTGATGATGGTGCCATTGAAGATCCAATGTTCTATAAAGACTGGGATGCTGATATTAAAATATATTTTTTATAAAATAAATTATTAACCAATTTAAATCTTAAATAAAATGAAAAAAGAAATAAAACTTTCAAAAACAGATAACATTTTGTTAAATCTTCAAGGTGGACTTTTGCCAAAAGATTTAACAAAATCAGAAGTTGAACTATTGAAAAAACAATATGGGAAAAATTGGTTTATTGAACTTGGCTATAATAAAAATAATTATGAAAAACCAAAATTTTAAGTTATTTATATTTTGTATAGTAAGTTTGTTTGGATGTAATAGATATATCTCTATGCCAAAAATACAAACTACTAATTATCAAATAATTGATACATTTTATGTGTCAAAAAATAATTTTGATCAAACTATAAAATATAATAAGGAAACAATAGAAATAAATAATATTTATTATTCTGTGTGGACTAATAAAAATGGTGAATTAGTAATAATTTATAAAATAGTGAAGGTGAATTAAAAAATATAAAGTTTTATTATCTGTCAGACAATTCATCCATAATTAATCTCAATACTGACCATGCTTGTCTTTTACCTTTAGGATCTTTAACTGTTGTTAAAGTTCCAGATGACTTGAATGACATTGATATTTTGGTCATATTTGAAATTTTTTCTATTATATTATAATCAAATGGTTTAAAAATGTGTTTATTATCTTTCTTTGAAAAGGAAAGAATATGAGTTGCTGATCCTTCATTACCATTGTATTTTATTTTCCCCGTCAATGCCTCTTCAATGAATTTATGTTTTATAGTTTTATCATTAAATAATTCAATAAAATAGTTCTGGAGTTGTTTATGTACTTCTTTTATTTGTTTTATTTCCAAATACAAATCATCATTATTAAAAATATCTGATATTCCCTTTACCTTTTCTTCGCCAGTTAATGGATTAATATGTCTGTCTCTTATTGTTAGTTTTTTTGCTATTATTTCTTCATTTTTCTCATATTTTATCAATTTATTTAAAGTATCTTTTATTTTATTTATTATTGGTATATTTCTATCTAATATCGCTGTATCTAAAATTGATTTTATTTCTTCTGGAGAGGATGACATTATTTGAGCAGAACCATATTTTAAGGAAATCTTAAATTTACCTATTTTAACATCTGTTTTTGGTTCACCATATTTGTTTCCTAGCCAGTTTTCGTTCACTTTAGCGTTTGAAATCTTTTCTGCTATATCTTTTGTTACTATATGTTGTTTTAATTCTTGTACCGCATACCAAGCGCCCTCTTGTAATTTATTTAATGATTTTTTTCTTTGTTCTTTTGTTATATCTTTATATTCGTCATTCCAATTGTTCCATATATCTGATATTGATTTTTCAAATAATAGTCCTCTTGCTTTTATCATTATTAAAATTTAATTTCGTTAAAGATATATTATATCAATTAAAAATAAATAATAGATTGTTTTTTTATAATATTGGGATGACCTCAAATTAAAAAAAATTAAGGTAATATATTGTTACTCCCCTCAAATCATAATCATACTTCAATCCTGGTCATTTTATAAATAGGTTCTATCTGGTGTTACTCCCCTCAAATTGTAATCCCTCTTCAATTTATTTCATAAGCCCCTTTAGAAGGGTTTGGGTGTTACTCCCCTCAAATTGTAATCCCTCTTCAATAATAAACCCCATTGCTAAATTCCCCATCTAGGTGTTACTCCCCTCAAATTGTAATCCCTCTTCAATATACCCTTAAAGAAGTTCCTGACTTCCACATAGTTAAGATCATATTTGATTCTAAAAAATGACCATAATTTTTCATAATTAATCCAAACATATTTATTTTTTTGATCGTATTCCATATAAATTTCAGTTGGATCATTTTTATCAACATAAAATATTCTATCTGGATTTAAAGGATCTTTCTTTTCGATCACATCTTTCATTATTTTTCTAAATTCATCCTCCATGGCCCATCTTTTCTCCAAATCTTTTACTACATCAGATTTTTCCTCCTCCTTGATTATATTTTCAATTAATCTTTTAAACTGGGATTCTGTAATAATTATTTTCATATTTATATAAATATTTACTTTTTTTAAAAAATAACTATTTTTAATATAAATAAAAATCATTAATATGAAAAAAGAAATTAAATGTGATTTATGTAATCATAAATTAAGTGAATTCCTAGATTTAGGTCAACAACCACTAGCTAATAAATACCCAAAGAAAGAAGAGTTTGAAAATGAGGATTTCTTCCCATTAAAAGTTCTATTTTGTGATAATTGTAAAAATGTACAATTAGGTCATAAAGTATCAAGAGAAAGAATGTTTGAAGATTATTTTTATCTATCATCGGTTAATAAAGGTCTAGTTAGGCACTTTAACTCTCTTGCAAGAGAGTTAATAGGATCATCCCTAGTTTTAGACATAGGTTCGAATGATGGAATTTTATTGAAAGAATTAAGGTCATTGAACATAAATTTTTTAGGAGTAGACGCATCGATCAATGTAGGGAAGATCGCAAATGATGAAGGTTTAACAACTATAGTTTCTTTTTTTAATTCTGATTGTGTTGATAAAATAATTAAAGATTATAGAAAACCAGATTGCGTAGTTTGCTCAAGCACATTCACACATCTAGATTCCCCACATGATTTTATTAAAAATTTAAAAAATTTAATGACTGAAGAAGGTAAATTTATTGTTGAAGTAGAATATGTTGGAAACTTTATAAAAAATATACATTTTGAAAGATTTTATCTTGATAGAATTTTTTATTATTCAGTTACATCTTTAAAAAATTTATTTGAGCAATATGAAATGGATGTTGTTGATGTTGAGGAAATAGAACCACATGGTGGATCATTAAAACTAATAATTCGTAATAGTTCTCAGAAAATTAAACCATCACAAAGAACAATAGATTGGTTAAAAAAAGAAGAAAATGAATTAACTGTTGAAAT
>ERZ1292644.1765-Hain-H14-01um-R2-1765-length-10638-cov-4_pt1 | contig 10638 bp, 8 predicted proteins | sample MGYA00564402_ERZ1292644 | MGnify/ENA primary metagenome ERZ1292644 (study PRJEB36523, sample SAMEA6512644) | groundwater metagenome | collected 2019-01-09 | study: AquaDiva: Metagenomics assemblies of 32 groundwater samples | reverse complement strand
ACTCAAGAAGAGCGGGACGCCCGGCGAGAAGCCAGCATCGGAGCGCCCATCATCGGCAGAAGAGGTTAAATGTCTGGTCTGTAGAGATGCTGGATTTGTCCATCCTCTCAAGGATAATGGCAAGGCTGATTATGGCCAGATTGTTTCTTGTATCTGCCGACAGGAATACTGGGCGCAACAGAAAGCGGCGGCCATGTTGAAGATGAGCCAACTGCCGGATGTCTCACCCGAACATCCGGCTCAAACCTTGGATAGCTTCAAAGTAAGTCCCGGTCTCAGTGAAGCCTATGAAGCAGCTCTGCAACTGGCCAACGAGTTGGGCAATGTTAGATGGCTGACTTTACTGGGCGACTCCGACCGTGGTAAAACGCATCTGCTTGTTGCGATATGCCGGCGGTGGTTAGAGCGGGGAAAGCCAACCAGATATGCTCATGTGCCATTCCTTTTCAAAGAGCTGCGGCAGTCGTTTGATGAGCAAGGGGAATATGACAGGGTATTCGACTTGCTTTGTAAGGTGCCATTGTTGGCGCTCGATGACCTCGGCGTGGAGAAAAGAACACCGTGGGTCATCGAGCAACTTGAGATGATTGTAGATTACCGATACAAAAATCTGTTGCCAATGGTGGTAACGAGCAACTTGGGTATGGATGAGCTTTCACCTAGAATAGCCAGCCGGTTACAGCGCGAGGATTTTTGTCGAGTTATTTCTATCAACAGCTCAGAATATAGATTAAGGAGAAATAAAGATGCTTAAAATAGAGAAGCAAATAACTATAACGATTGATGGTGATAATGTGCAAACACTAAGTTCCATTTGCAACTGTGCCAGAATCTATATGGAACGAAATTCCCCCGGTGGATATAACTGGCTACGGGGGGAAAAAGGTATTGGGGAATTTACCAAAGAGGAGACTATTGCCATTGGCAAATTCATCAGCCAAGTTTTTGAGCGGTGCGATTATTGAGGAGGGAACAATGCCAAATATGCCTAGGGTAAGCTATAGCGGTATTGAGTATTTGACCCACGTATGGAATTTTTTCACTGGCTGTCATCATAAGCAATCGGGTACATGCCCGCCTGAGTTCACTTGCTGGGCAGAGACAATCACTAAGAGGTTCAAGGGGCATTATCCCAACGGATTTTATCCGACATTTTATCCAGAGGCATTCTTGTCGCCAATATACCTTAAGAAGCCGGCCAGAATAGGTTGCGCCTTCATGGGTGATTTGTTCGGGGACTGGGTCGACCCGGGCGATGAGTTTGGCGGGACGCTAGGCGAAGAGGATGCCGGGTTTTTTACTTTGAAGGGAAGAATAGAAGATACCATCAAAAGGTGTCCACAACACACCTTCGTGTTCCTGACCAAGAACCCGAAAGGCTTGTTACCATGGTCGCCGTTCCCCGATAATGCTTGGGTCGGAACTACGGTCTGCAACCGGGAGATGGCTCATACTGCCTTTAACTATCTCCAATATATAGATGCTAAACATAAATGGCTGTCTTTTGAGCCATTGCTTGATGATGTAAGCCAGTATCTATACTTTCCCGGTCTAATTAAGATGGTTGACTGGGTAGTCGTTGGCTCACAGTCATCGCCAAGAAAATATCCCGATGTTGACTGGGTAGAGAACATCGTGTGGGCATGTTTAAAAGCTCATGTCCCGGTTTGGCTAAAAAATAACTTGGTTAAAGCCTTGCCGCCGGCGCCGCCGTTTTATGTGCCACCGTGTGAATTACCAACCAAGGGAAGTTTTGAGATGGTCTATAGACAGGAAATACCGAAACGCTATCTACCAAAAGACCACCGGCAAGCCCCACGATAGTAGATTTTGCCAAAATAAAAAGGAGGTAAACACATGGGAAGATTTTGGATGGTATTAGTAGATGGCACAGAGGGATGTGAGGTCAAGCACGAAAGCTATGAGAGTGCTCGCCGAGAAGCGGAACGACTACTTCATGAAACAGGAATGTACGGTGTAACTATTCTTGAATCTGTAACTCGTGGTGTGAAGTTATCCCCTCCAGTAGAATGGACTTCACTTGCGCCGGGACCAGTAAGTAGCTCGGTTTCCTACGATACTACCCCTCATTGACATATTCCCTTTTTCGTGGTATACCTAGTTTGATGACTACGAAGTCTATCCCCCGTCTTACCGCCAAGCAGGAAGCCTTTATTGTCAACTATGTCATCTCCCCTAATCACAATGCCACTCAGGCCGCTATCAAGGCAGGTTACTCCCCACGAACTGCCGCAGTAAGCGCCTCCGAAAACTTAAATAAGCCTTATGTTATCGCCCGCCGTAAGGAATTGGAAGATAAAATCGCTGCCAGTAAGCTACTACCGGAGCTAGAGCGGCGTGAGATTTTAGCCAGGCTTGCTAGGGAAACTCACTTCCAGCCAGTTACCGCAGGCGACCGTATCCGGTCAATCGATACGCTTAACAAACTGGATAAACTCTATAGCGATACTCCCCCTGGCTATCAAGATAACCGAGTTCTCAATATCATCGTCTTGAACGCTGAGACTAAAAACCTTATAGCCGACATAGCGGATTGGACGAGGAAGCCGCAAGTTGGAGCGGAGAGCCAGGTGTAGAATGGCAATAGCAGTGGAAATGCGGACTACCAGGCTATTTCAAGAGACGCTTCAGGCATTAAAGGATGGCAAGAGGCGGATACTCCACGAAGGCGGCCAGTCAAGCTCCAAGACTTATACAATCCTCCAAGTGCTCCAACTTATAGCCGAGAGAGCGGTTGACCCTTTACTCATCTCTATAGTCTCAGAGACGATGCCCCAACTCAAAAAGGGGGCAATGAAGGACTTTTTTGACATCCTGGGCGAGGGGCAAGATAACAATCCTTATTTCAACAAGACCGACCATATTTACCGCCGACCCAACTGGAAGGGTTGGTTTGAGTTCTTTGGTGCTGATGATGCCGACAAAGCCCGGGGCCCCCGGCGTAATATCCTGTTTATCAATGAGGGGAACCGGGTAATCTGGGAAGCGGCACGCAACTTGGACACCAGGACTGACCGCCTGACGATTGTAGACTGGAACCCAACAGGTGAGTTCTGGGCGCACGAACATTGGCTTAATGAACCTGATACAGCTTACATTCACAGCACTTACCTTGACGCTTTAGCTGTTCTATCACCTCAGCAGGTAAAGGACATTGAGTTTTGGAAGGATAAAGACCCGAACTGGTGGAATATCTATGGGCTAGGGCGTTTGGGCAAGGTAACGGGACTGGTTTACCCCTATTTTGAGCAAGTAGACGAACTCCCAAAGGGTGATATTTTCTTCGGGCTAGACTTTGGATTCAGTGGCGACCCGGCGGCGCTGGTGAAGAATGTTATCGTAAATGATTCTCTTTACAGCCAACAACTTATCTATGAGACGGGGTTAGTCAACGATGTGCTGGCCAGGGAAATGGATTTACTGAAGGTGAGGAAAAATTACGATGAGATATTTGCTGACTCTGCCGAGCCTAAGAGCATCCAGGAGCTTTGCGACAAGGGGTTCAATGTTAAGCCTTGTGAAAAGGGGCAGGGTAGCGTAGAATACGGTCAACAGAAGGTCAACCAGTATAAACAGTTCTGGACACGGGACTCAGTGAATTGCATTAAAGAGCAGAGAAACTTCCGGTACATTCCTGACAAGGATGGCAAGTTGACCGAGAAGACGACCCATAAATGGTCTCATGGGATGAGTGCCCGCCGGTATGCGGTCAGTAGCCGAATAGTTAGGAAAAGCGGTAAGCACGGATTAGTAATAACAGGATTTGGTTGAGGTAAAAGATGAAGAGGGTTATCCGGTATCTGAAAAATAAGCATTGGAGAGAACAAGCTGAGGAGGACACATGGCATTAGGCGAAGCTAAAGATGAACAAAAATGGTCTGATGAGGTTTGGAAGGAGAACTCTGATTTAAGAATACAGCAAGAGCGAGACCTTGACCTCTGGGGAGATTATGAATTCACGATGCCGAAAAGTGAGGGGCGATGGGATAACCGTACCACTAACTCGCCTAAAATCACGGCTAACAAGATGCTCCAGGTTCATACCGCCTCCGACCTCCAGTTATACATCGATGATGAGGGCGATGGTGATGGGAGTGTTGATGAGAAAAAGCAAGCGCGGGAAAAAATCTCGAACACCGAGCGGTTGGTTATCGGTAGTATTGCGAAGGCAGACGATTTAGCGGTCGCTGTCCCATCCGGCAAGAGGAGTGTGGACTCCTTTGCTACTTATGCGGTGCTTTTAGGAGGCATCGCACAGAGTCTTCTTTGGCTAAAAGATGAGAGTGGCAAGCCCTTCTGTGATATGAAAGTTTACAACCCGATGTTTTGCCAGTGGGAAGAGGGCGAGGAAGGGTTGTTAAAGTTCTGCTTCCGAAACTATGTTAGCAGGGCGTTTGTGGAGCGTGCCTACCCCGACGCCATAAAGAAAAAGATGTTCGACTTCTTAAAGGTGTTGAACCCCTGGGCTTCTAGCGATAAGCAAAGGTATTTATCTTACCTGTTCTTCGATGAGAACTCATGGAAGACATCCATAAACGGAGAGTATGTTGAGGAGGAAGAACACGGTTTAGGATATGTGCCGGTGAATGTCAAGACTTGTGGCCCGGTGCCATATTTACCAGCTTCATCCGAAAGTGGTTCCAACAACCAGAAGTTATCCTGGATGAGCTATGCCGTTAATACTCGTGAGGTCTACGACCTACTTTCAAGACTGCTTACGATTGAGTCCTCGGTGGCCACAGAATCAGGCAAGAGGCTAATAATGACGGAATATGATAGCACTGGGGGAGGAGAACCAGCTCAGGTTCAAGACTTGGGTTTTGGAGCGGGGCATAGGAACATCTTTGTCAATTTCGACGCAGCTGATAAGCAAAAGTTTCTCGGTTTTGCTGAGGCTCCGGGCAATCAAGTAACTGCGCCATTTCGTGCCGCGGTTAGACAAGAGATGGACTTAGGTGCCTCGCTCGACCCGGTAGTGTCTGGAAGATTAGACCAGGGTGGAAGTGGGAATTACGCCAACACGCTTATCCAGGCATCGCTTGAGTTTATGAACTTTTCCAGGGTGTGTATAGAAGAGGCTTTTAAGTGGCGGGCGAATGAGTGTTCAAGGCAATTCGTGTTCAGGAAATTTCCTGAAATCGAGGTTAGGGGGTTGAACAGGAAGCGGGGAGAGAGGTTTCATACTAAGTTAAAGGCATCGGATGTTGTCGAGAGCCGCTTTGAGTGTAAGTTAGTGCCCGATAAGCTACGGAATAAGATACAGGAAATAGGGGCTGCACTTGAAGTGGTAAGGGGTGATTTGATGTCGCCGGGGACGGCGATGACCGAGTTTAATCTCGTGCAGAATCCAGACAAGGAACTGGAGAAAATCGCTATGTCAAAGGCGGCCAGATTAGCACAGATTGACCCGGTGTATCATAATATGGAGATGGCGAAATTCTACAAGGATAAGAAGGGCAGCGAGGAGACAGGGGATATAACAAGCGAGCAAATGGCGGGCTATCATGGTGCGCTCGTCTTGATTGCGATAAATGAGACCATACAGAAGGCAGCGGGGCTTGGTATGACTGGTGAGCCGCCGCCTGGTCAACCGCCACCTAGTGGCGGGATGGGAGCGCCGCCGATGGTAAGTCCACAGGCACAGGTGGGAGCGATAGCTGCCGAGCCGAGGAATATGGGAGGGTAAGAGATGAAAATATACATTGAGTTATTTTGGTTTGATTTCAGTTTGGAATTTTTCTACAATTCAACATTGAATGGCAGGAGAGACTATTTTCTTATAGGTATTTATTGGGCGAGACGTTCCTATGCTATGTTTCTGTATCGCAAACGAATGTGGAAGGGGTTTTTCTTCAGGATAAAGTTACCCTTCCTTGAAATTGAAAACGACAAGAAAAACAGAGCAGTAGAAAAAGGGAAAGGGGTTTTTCTTCGTCCAATTATTACGGCAAAGCTATTCGGCAAAGCTATTGAGGATGAAAGCTATTGAGGATGTAGGAAGATGACACCTGAACAACTTAAAAGACTCCAGGAAATAGATAATCTTGATGAGCTGGATGCATTCTTGCAGGCGCTTTACGATGCGAGGATAATTACCTGGGAAGAAGTGTTGCGACTGGGTGAGATGTATGGTGCAGCGATTGAGGATGCGCAGGGAGAAGCTCCCCTTAATCCAAATGGTCAACGGCCGTCCACTACTACCATAAGTGTGCCTCAAGAAGTATTGAGAGCACTATCAAAAGCGCAAAGTTCGGATGAATTTATTACCCTTCTAGGGTCATATCTTGCTTCAGGGGAAATTACCCGGGAACAGGTGCAGGATTTGGCGGCACTGTTTGGTGTGGCGCTAACAGAAAAGGAGACATCTCAAAATCAGTTCCCGACAGATGGTGGCAATCAATCCCAATTCTCTGGCCCCTTAGACTGGTTAGACCCTTCAATCAAGGCGTCTCTTTTGGCTTTTACCTCTGAAAAAGACTTGGCGACCCGGCTTGCCAATCTATTGAGAGCGGGGGAACTAAAGGATGAGGCAACGGCGGGCAGGCTCTATAACTTCATACTAGGCAAACAACCTGACTCTACGGCACTAAATAAGGCTAAGGCTAACCTGGCAACTGAACCTGACAATCCAGAATATCAAAGAGTAGCAGCACAGGCTCAGGCAGTCTATGATGCTTCGGTGGCTGATTCTGACCGCCTGAGCGGTATGCTTATCCGGGCAGGAGTTAGTGGCATAGCTGATACCGAAGCAAAAGCCCAAGCCGATATTGATAAATACAATGCAAAACTGAAAGCAGCCTCTTATGAGCGAGAAGCTGTAAAGTATAACCGATTTGACAGGCAGAGAGCATGGAATCAGGCGTTTGCCAAGGCAAAACGGAGCCCATATGTAACCGAGGCTGACTTTCAGCAGTTGAATTTAACCCCGGAAGCGATGGAGGTTTACCTTTCGTCAGATGAAGCGACTCAGATGATGATTGACCGGCTATCTGGCATCGTTCAAGGGGTTGAGGATAGGAAATACAACCAGAACCTGGCGAGAAACCAACAGCAGAGAGAAAATGAACAATTCGCCGATAAACAAGCCTATAATCAATATAAGGCTTTCGCCGAGAACGACCTCACTGAGAAACTGCTTACCGACTTCTACACGAAAGGGCGGAAAGTAGAGCCGAGACCCGGTGACCCGAACTATGTTGCACCCCTGCAAATGCCGGAGGCAGGTGATGTCCTTACCGGATACCTCAAGAACACCGGTATCTTAGGGGGGGATGTATTAGGCACTGGCAAATTAAGGCAATTCGCAGCCTCAGAGATAGGGGATGTCGTTGCGGAAGCGCAACCCGCCAGGGAACAATGGTGGAACCGCGTAGCTCCTACTCTTGACCCCTACCTTGATTATGCCGAGAGACAGAAAATGCTTCTAGAAGAAGCGTTAAGGTTTGGAGAATTGAAGGTCAACTCTCCGACCGCATTGAGCGAATGGGCTGAAAAGATGTATTATAAGACGCTCAAAGAGCGTGAGGAGATGAAAGCGTCTGATTACCCCACACGACAATTTGGCAGGGGAACACGGCGGGGGCCGCTCTATCTGGGGGAAGATATGGAAGACCCGTTAGAGCAGGCGTTGAGGAAGAGAACGAAGAAGAGTCTGCTTGAAAGCTACTACCAACAGCCCGGGGCAGGACTGTCGCCAAGTTTGACCCCCTCAGTAGGGTGGTAAGATTCTTATGGCTAAATTTGCTCAGACGGTAGGGGAAAGATTCAGAGGGCAAAACTCTGCATTGGAGGAGCTTCTCAAGAAGTATCGGAAGAAGAAAACGCCTCCACCTGCCGAGAGTGTCTTGTCCCGATTCCAAAGTCTTTACCCTGAAGAAGAAAACAACTCAACCAGTCCCGTACCGCGAAGAAGGTTATCCCCCATTAAGGTGCATAAGCGAGACGAGGCGACACTGGCGCGGGATAACATACCGGGCAGAGAAGGACAAGGTTTCCAGTGGCGACCATTCCGACCACCGGTAGAGACGAGCCAGCGCACTGAGGGTATACCGCCGTTAATGACTCGCTCGTATGAAGATGTATTTGGCAAACCGCCGGCACAGCGCATAAGTGCCCGGACTCCTTTTAGCCGTGCTTTACCTCCGGTGGAATCTGGTGGTTTGGTTCCTGGAGTGGTCAAGAGATATGTAGGTAGTGCCCTCAGTAAACTTGGACAGGTTCAGGAAGCGTTTGGGGCTAGAACTGTGCTGGGGCAACAGACTCTGGCAGAATTAGACCCGAACAGAATACGGCGATTTGGTGCACCTTCTGAAGCGGTGATGACTCAAAAACTAACCGATGAATTTATGGAAGACTATCGGAAACAGCCTTGGTGGGCACGGATGCTGATTGAAAATTACCCCTTTATGTTACTTCCTCCAACTGCCGAGGGGGCGGCCGCCTTGCGAACTTCCGAGGGTCTATTATCTAAGATAGCTGGATATGGGCTTGAGGCAACAACATTACCTATTACCGAGCGTGTTCTTGGTGGAGTGTTGAAATATGGAGTTGTGATTCCAGCTAAATATACTGGGGCAAAAGCATTTCAGACAGCATTTGATGCTGGTTTAGATAAGTGGATAGCGACACAAGGAAGGTTGCCTCCAGAGACGCAAAGTATTTTAGGCAGAATACTAGTTAAGGACAGGACTTGGTTAATTGAGAAGGCAACCAATAACTATATCACCAGACTAGAAGAAGCCAGGGCAGCCAGAAGGGGCACTCAATGGGCAGCCCAGACAGCTGCTGATGATACAATCAGGGATATTGAGACGGCGTTGGTACCCCGTGGCACACAGACCGGTGCGATGGCTTTTGGGGGGAAAAGAGCACCTAAAGAACCTTGGCAGATGACTTGGGAAGAAATAAAAACAACTCGGAAACAAGAGTTAGTAGATTCTCTGCAACAGATAGCAAAAGTAGAACAGGAATTTGCTAAAGTTAGGGCAGAATTTGATGCTACTAGGGTAACTGAAACTAAACGTATTAAAGCTATAAATAATAGAATTACTCGTCTCAATCCCACTGGTGAAATAGACAAGGTAGATTCTGCTTCACAACGTGTTATAACTAAATTAGAAGTAGAACGTGATGCTCTGGTGTCTAAACATCGTAACGAGATTATCCCTAATAGAGGGCAATATGTTAGTGCTAATTTACCAAAATCTACTATTCCACCTTCTCAACAAATGCACTTAGAATCTATCAAGCAAGCTCTCTCTGAAGGTAAACCCGTCCCTGCGGAAGTCTTTAAAGGCTATCCTGAGTTGGTTAACCAGGTTACACCTACCCCAGAGGTTACAAAACGTATGCCTCCCATACGTGAAGGTACATTACCAAAGGCAACCATTGAAAGCGGTTATCCCTCAGAAACCTTTACTTTTACAGGAGAATATAGTGAGCAAGTAGCTGGTGCTGCTAGTAGAATGGCTACTCGTAATAAACGTATTACTGGTTACGCTCCAATTTACAAGAACGCTAAGGGTGAGACTATCAGTGATATGACCCAAGTGGTAAAAGAAATCCCCAAAGCTGAAGCTGGCATGGCGCCGTCAACATCGGTTCAGACTGGATTACCGGGAATGGGTAGGACATCGGCGCAATCCCAGATGTTAGGTGAGGTCTCTGGTAAAGCGTCACGCAAAGTTCCTCTCACTGAAGCTCCGCAAGTCTCTCAGGCATTAGAAGGACAGACTGGCTTTGACGAGGTACAGGCAGAGATTGAGGGTTTGAAGTCCACACTTGAGTTTGACCCGGTGGCTAACTATCGTATTTCTTTGCCCGCAACGAGGAAGACAAAACAACCGGATGGCACATATAAGTTGACTGCCTATAATAAGTCTGTCGGCCTTGACTTCTTTATCTCCATCAGAGAACAGAGTTTTCCTGAATACTTTACAGTGAAACAGGCTGAGGCATTATATCCCGGTCATTCTTTCGGTGCCTATACCCAGAAGGGGACACCCCAATATAATCATGTGCCTAAAGATGTTGCACTGGATGAACTGACTAAGGAATTCAAATTGACACCCGATGAGATTGGTTCTAGGGTGATGAATATCAGACAGACCAAAGCTCGTATTGAGGCGTTAAGCAAGCAAGGGGGGGAATATATCGGGGAGGAACCATTACCTGCTGTTACAGCTACCACAGAAGCAGGTGGAGTGGTTTCTGAGGAGTTACCGCCTACTGGGAGGCAATGGAGTGCTCCTAGAGTCCGGGATTTCTATCAAGCTAAAATCGCCGACCTGGAAGGTGCTGCAAGAGACAGGATAGCCAGTCTAAAGGACTGGGCTAAATACTCTATCGCCGAAAGAGACCGGGTTAAGAATATCCTGACGGATTATATGCAGGAGCATCTACCTCTCCGGGAGCGAGGCAAACTGATAGATGCGGTTAAGAATATCACGAGTCAAAAAGAGCTTGATGAGGTTATCACCAGAGTAGACAATATGGCAGAGGTTGCCTCTCGGCGAACTCTTAAAGCTCAAATTGAAACAGCCTTAAAAAAGACTATCCCTAAAAAGCAGGGGGCAATTCTTAAAAGTAGATATACTGCGGATGTGCAGAAGTATCTGG
>ERZ1292644.1762-Hain-H14-01um-R2-1762-length-10640-cov-4_pt1 | contig 10640 bp, 10 predicted proteins | sample MGYA00564402_ERZ1292644 | MGnify/ENA primary metagenome ERZ1292644 (study PRJEB36523, sample SAMEA6512644) | groundwater metagenome | collected 2019-01-09 | study: AquaDiva: Metagenomics assemblies of 32 groundwater samples | reverse complement strand
GTCTTCGTGGTAGGCGACAAATTCCGGATTCATATCTTCTGATTCAAAAATTTTAGGGGCCTCCACTCCTATTGTTTTATTGCGCTCAAAAGCGACCAGGTTTTCATACTCTTTTTGCAGTTCTTTGAACTTTTCCTTTGTTAAGTAAAAAACTTTTCCTTCCGTCATATTTTTAATTGCTTCATTGTATTCCTCTTCCAGAAAAAGTCAAATCGTGAATCGTAAATCTTAATTCTTAAATCGTTCACCCCGTTAAATAATTTCGCTTTTAGCGAAATTACCGCTTTGCGGTATTTAACTGGGTAAATCTTAAATCTTAAATACTTTATATCCCTCCCTTACCTTTTGCAAAACTTTCATTCCTACCGAGTCGCCTTTTTTGGCCTTGTCAATTTCTTTATGCTCTAACTGCATTGATTCAACTTTTTGGTTAAAATCGGTATTCTGGCCGCCCGTAATCCTTATTTCGTCTCCCAATTTCAAATTAGCCAAAACATCAACAACCGCCACACCTATTTTTTCAAAATAGTGGCTGACTTTGCCCGCCAATTTGCCCTCTTTTGATTTTTCTGCCATATTTTTAGAAATTTAATTTAAAAAAGACCTTTTGGTTAATATTACCAAACCAAAAAATTTTTACAATAAAAACTGTCAACGAATACTGTCTTCGTTGGCAGTTTTTAATGCGCAGGTATGACGCGCATTAACACCATCCGAAAAAATGGACGATCGTCCATTTTTTCGGATGGTGGATATTCAATAAAAAACCGTCCGCTGAAAGCGAACGGCCCGAAAATCAGTTTGGCCAATTAAGGCTGTTGGCATGCCGGATGATTCCCTTCACCCTCCATGGGCGCAGAGTAATCACGGTGCCCAAGAAAATAGACGAGGCTCCGGCTTGAAGGTAGCTGTCAACATCCTTTTGGCAAAAGATGCCGCCCCCGCCGTTAATCGGCTTTGTAAAACCTTTGTCCCTAAGGCATTTGATGTAATCGCAAACCAAGGGAAGCAGGGGCGGACCCGACAATCCTCCCCCGCCATACTTCGCGAGAGGAGAAACTTCACTGCCCCAAACTATCTTCCAGTCCAAACCCTTCCAGCCAAACGGAATGGTGTTTGACAAACAGATTCCGTCGCAGCAGGAATTGTTTTCCAGAGCCAGAACCGCAGGCATGGGAGCTGAAGCGATGCTGAATTTTGGCATTACCGGAACTCTTAAAAATCCGGCAATTTCCAATAAATCATCCCATTCGCGCACTGCTTCCGAAAGATTGTGTCCGGTGTTGGGGCAGGAAAGGTTTACTTGCAAGCCATACGGAGCAGAGAATCCCTCCTGGTCAATCGCATCGGTAATATAGTTCATTTCGTCAATGCGCCCTTGCCGCGTCCCTCTGGTAACGGCAATGGAAATCATAAAGGGCTCCCTGCGTTTTTGCCAATCCATTGTATTAAGGTGCCAGTTGATTCCATAGCTTGGCAATCCCAACGCATTGAGCATTAGCTTTTTCCAAAACCTGATTTTCACTGCTTTGGGAAACCACTCCTTGGGCTGGCAGGAGTCGTTCATTGGCATGTTGCCCGCTCTGCCGCCAGCCGTTACTGTTTTTGAAACAAAGGTCATGCCCGAAAGGTCAAGGCCGGGCAAAAGCTTATAGGGCCGGTGAAACCAGTATCCGTCGCCACTGAAGTTCTGGACTCCGGCGGCCCCAAGCACATTGCCAAAATCAATGCCGTTGATTTTCATGATTTTATCTCCAATTTGACAAAGGTCTGACACATTGGCAAAAATAGCATAAAATGAGTCATTTTTCAACGATGCCCTTATTTTCGATAACATCTGGGCAACGATAAATTTATCGCGTGAGCCGTTGGGTTCAATGTTTCACACATAGTGTGAAACATTGAAAATAGGGCAAAAAAACGGCTAAATCAGCGATTTAGCCGTTTAGCCGTTGTTTAAATACTTAATACTCAATACTAGAATTGACCCATTACTTATTACTCGCTACTTATTACTAAGTTCGCGAAACTCTCGTAAATCCCGAGCAGGCCACAATTTCAATTCCCTGCTTTTGCAATTCATCTAAAAGTAAATTCATTCCCAAAGAGTCCGAAGACATATGTCCGGCAATAACAATGTTTATATTGGCTGACTGGGCTTGCTTTTTATGCTCTTCGGAAATATGCATGCCGATAACCGTGCCTACTCCTGCTTGAGCAATTTTTTCATACAGCAATGGGGTGCCTTCAGTGCCTCCGGTAATTTCCGTCAAAGCGATTTTTCCGCATCGGTTTTCCGAAGAGCCCACGAAAATTTTAGGCCCCGCGCCGATTTTCATCGCTTCTTTGTATTCCGGTATTTCTTTTAAGGCTGAAATAATATCTCCGACTCTTTCAAAATTTCTTGATTCAATAAAATTTCGTAAAAATTTGGCGGCTATATTGTCGGAACTGGTATGGGCATTCATTAAATTAACGTTCAAAAGCTTGGCGGTGTCTACCGTCCTTTGGTGGTTTGAAGAGTTGACTCCGCGGGCCACTTCTAAAATCCTTTCCCGCATCAAACCTTCCGCCACATTTATCGGCACTCCGTAAAAATTATAAACATCGGCCTGCAAGTCCATTACATCGGCTAATTGGGCTAAACCCTTGCCTATGGGATGGTGAGCGATAACCAAATCAATATTGCCTAACTGCTTTGCCAAAAGAATTTCTTCGGGACCGATGTCAATTCCCACCAGAACTTTTTTTATTTCTTTGCCCTGCCCCGAAGGATTTGAAGGGTCTTCGGCAACATTATAAACACAAGAATCCATATAAGGATTTTCCAAAGATTCTTGGTCAAATTCTTCCTGTTCTTTTAAAGACAGCTTCTGGAATTTTGATTTTTTGTAATCCAAAAGCTTTTGGACTCCCGTAGGTCCCCTGAAGTCTGCTTCCATTCCCAGACGGGTAAATAATTTTTGGATATCTTGAATTTTCACGGAAATTCTCTTACGAATTACGAATTTTCTCTAATTACGAATAACGATAGCCTGCCTGCGCTATTCGTAATTTGCTCATATTCGTAATTCGTAGGATATTATTTAATGCTCTTATATCTTTTACTCCTGCTTTTTCTCCACCTTTTATTTATCCTGGCGTTATGCCTTGTAGTGTTTCTTTTCATGTTATAACTAATTACAATATTACATGTAATATTATAATATTATTTTGAATTTTTAACTTTTGCCTTTATAGTTTTAATTTTCTTAACTTTTATCTCTTTCGTGTTTTTACTTTCAGCTTTTTCTTTCATCTGATTTTCTTCTGCTTGATTGGCCTGAATTTTTGCATTGTTCGTCACTGCTGAGTTGCTTTTTATAAATCTTTTATAAAGCTCGTCTATTAACTCTTGCTGCTTTTTAGCGTCAAAAAACTGCCGGCGGATGCGGGACTTTTCCAGGCGGATGAACTTCTTGTCGGATTTTCTTAATGTATTATTTTTTGACATTTTTCAAAACAAAAAAGCACCTTTGATGCTTTTTCCACTATACACTAAAATCTGCTAAAAAGCAATTTTATTGCCCCTTTTGCTATTTCTCTGTCGTCCCAAGAAATCTTTTTACCGTTTTCTAAGCACATTGAGGATTCCGAGCCTTTGCCGGTAATGATTACCGCATCTTTCGGCTTTGCCATTTGAATGGCTTTTTTAATGGCTTCTTTTCTGTCTAAAATTTCATATAAATTGAGAATTGGGAATTGGGAATTGGGAATTCCAGATTTTATATCTGATAAAATCTGGCTTGGGCTCTCGTCATAAGGATCCTCATTCGTCAAAATAATTTCTTTGCAATACTGCTCTGCAATTTTTCCCAGCACCGGCCGTTTCCACTTATCTCTTCCTCCTCCGCAAGAACCAAGCACGCATATTAATTTACGATTTAAGATTTTAGATTTAAGATTTATGAGCGACCTATACGCCTCCTCTAACTGCGCGGGCGTGTGCGCATAATCTACAACTACCAGTGGATTTTTTGAAACTATTTCCATTCTGCCCGGGATTGCCTTAATTTTTTCAAGCGCCCTTTTGCAGGTTTTCAGAGAAATTCCGTAATTTTGGGCCGCCGCAATCGCCGCCAGAGCATTATAATAGTTAAAATTGCCTAATAAATTTAATTTGAATTTGGTGTTTTTTAAATTGAAATTTCCCGATTCCAGTCCAAATGTTATTTTTTTATTAACTGGAACATCCATAAAATATTTTGAATTTTCATCGTCAGTATTTATCACATGGACATTTTTTGTTGCTTTAAACAATTTTAACTTTTCGTTCCTGTAATTTTCAAAACTGCCATGGGACTCAATATGCTCCGGCGTCAAATTGGTAAAAACTGCTGTGTCAAAATTTATAAACTTATGACGGAATTGCCTAATGCCCTCCGAAGTTATTTCCAAAACCGCAAAACTGCACCCTGCTCTCATTCCCTGCCGTAAAGGTTTTTGCATAAAAAAACGCCCGGGCATTCCCATTTTTAAATTATTAGGCCATTCTTTTTTTGCAACTTTAAACCTTATGGAGGAATTTGAGACAACTTTTTTTCCGGCTTCCTCTAAAATTCTGGCAATAAAATCCACCGTCGTTGATTTCCCGCTGGTTCCCGTTACGCCAATAACCGTTAAATTGCGCGACGGGAATAAAAAAATAACAGCGCCCAAAAGCGCCAATATGTAATGGTAAAATTCCAGCAAAGAAGATGGGATTATTTTTTTAACAATCGTCTTAAAATTCATGACTTTAATCTAACATGCCGATTAAATAAAAAAAAGCGGGTTTTTAGTCCGCTTTTTGTGGAAATCGCAGATTTACTCAACCTGCATAACTTCATTTAAGGGCGCTTCCCGCCGCCAATAGTGGAAGTCCACCAGATTGTACTTACGTTGGATTTTTGCCGCCTCTACAATGATACGGGTTTTTAGGGCAATGAACGGGTCATCAAGCGCAAATACGAGGGCGTTATTGCCGCCACTATAACCTACTCTTACGGCTTTAGTAATGTTTTGGCCTGGTCCTAGCCAAGGGTCGCACTCTTTTTCCTGGCAAATGCATCCTGCTGTAATTTCAAGAAATGGCTTATAGAAGATATCACTGTTCCAAAAATCAGCAGGCTGGAAGTTAGAAGTAAAAGAAAAATTCCAAACTTTCAGGCATGAGAATGCCTCTTCATTGGTGCCGTTAATCACAAGACCAATTGCCATTTTTGCTTTTTTGATGAAGATGATTTTCATCGTGTACTTGTTAAGTAACAGAAGCGGCCAAATTTTGGAAACTCTTGTTATTTCCACAATCCTGTCAAACAGCGCAACGGGCAAATCGGTGATTTGCATGGGAAATTCTCCTTTGTAAAGGTGCTAAATTTAGTTAGTACATCATAACAAGTTATCTTTTGCCTAAACTTTTCAGAGCAATTTTCACTCTTTCTTCCATATCTTTTACGTTTGAAGGGACTTTTCCAAGCGCCTCTCTTGCCTGCTCTTTTGAAAACCCCAACTGCATCAATGCCTCTTGGGTGGGGTCTGCCCCCGTCTTTTTCTGACCATCAAGCAATTTTATTTTTCCCGTCAACTCCAAAATAATTGTCATGGCTTTTTTGGCTCCGATGCCCGGAATGCCCGCAAAAATTTTTTCGTCTTGTTTTAAAATTGAGTCTTTTATTTTTGCCAGAGAACCCAGGGAAGCAATTTCTAAAGCCGCCTTAGGGCCCACTCCGCGAATTTCCATTAATATTTCAAAAAACTTAAGCTCGTCGTAATTCAAAAATCCGTATAAATCTGAAGCATCTTCCCTTATATTATGAAAGCAAAAAAATTTTCCTGCTTCGGCATTCTCCGTTAATTTTTCCATAGTTTTTTTAGACAAAAAAACTTTATAGCCAACATCATTGACTTCTAATATAATAAACTTATCTTGCTTTAATATAATTTTCCCGTTAAGGTAGGATATCATTATTTTTATTATACATTATGAATTTTAAATTGGTATCTAAATTCAAGCCCAAGGGCGACCAGCCAAAGGCAATAAAGGCTTTGATTGAAAATTTAAAAAAGGGCGAGAAGCACCAAGTGCTTTTGGGTGTAACCGGAAGCGGCAAAACAATGACCATGGCTTCGGTCATTGAAAAATATAAAAAACCCGCCCTTGTAATTTCGCCCAATAAAACTTTGGCCGCCCAATTGTACCAGGAGTTTAAAGAATTTTTCCCTCATAACGGCGTCCATTATTTTGTTTCTTATTACGACTACTATCAGCCGGAAGCCTATATCCCCCAAACCAACACCTACATAGAAAAAGACGCCAAAATAAACGAAGAAATTGACCGATTGAGGCATTCGGCCACCCAAGATGTGCTTTCCAGAAAAGACGTGATTGTGGTGGCTTCGGTTTCCTGTATTTACAACATCGGCTCGCCTGAAAATTATGAAAATGTTTCATTAGAAATAAAAGCGGGGCAGAAAATTTCCCGCAGAAATTTTATTTTGCACCTCATTGCTATGCAATATAAAAGAAATGACATTGATTTTAAGCCCGGCGTTTTCCGTGTCAGGGGAAATGCCATAGAAATTTATTTGGTAACCGGAGAAAAAATAATAAAAATAGAGTTTGGCGACGAAAAAAATAAGCGAATTTTTTTGTAGCCCCCCCGCGGCGGGGCGAAATACTTAATACTTAATACTAAATACCAGTTATTCCCCGCCAGTTTCTGGGTTGCTCCGCAAAATAAAATAAACATTGCTTTAGAAAATATAAAACTGGAATTAGAAGAACAGCTGAAAGTTTTAAAAAAGAAAAACAAATTAGTGGAAGCTCAACGGCTTGAAGAGAGAACGAATTATGATTTGGAAATGCTTAAAGAAACCGGCCACTGCCAGGGGATTGAAAACTATTCCAGCCAGCTGGAATTTAGAAAACCCGGCAGTCCGCCGTTTTCTTTAATTGATTATTTCGCACATTTTAACAAAAAAGGATTTGTGATTTTCGTAGATGAGTCGCATATTGCTCTTCCTCAAATTCGAGCCATGTCTATTGGCGACAAGATGAGAAAAGACACATTGATAAATTTTGGATTTCGCCTGCCTTCGGCAGTGGACAACAGGCCATTGAACTTCGGTGAGTTTGAAGAAAGAGTTCAGCAAGCAATTTATGTTTCCGCCACACCGGCCAAGTATGAAAAAGACCTGGCTGCGCAGGCAGGAAAATCAGGAAAAAATATAGTTGAGCAATTAATAAGACCCACGGGGCTTTTGGAACCAAAGATTGAAATAAAAACGACGGAAAACCAGATAAAAGATTTAATTGCTGAAATTGAAAAAGAAATTACAAAGAAAAGACGGGTATTAGTGATTACTTTAACAAAAAGACTAGCAGAAGAAATTTCAGACTATCTGGCTGAAAGAAACATAAAGGCCCAGTACCTGCACTCTGAAGTAAAAACAATGGAGCGCCCCAAAATTTTAAAAAATTTAAGAGAGGGGAAATATGATGTGCTGGTGGGAATAAATTTGCTTCGCGAGGGATTGGATTTGCCGGAAGTGGCTTTAGTGGCAATTTTAGATGCCGACAAAGAGGGTTTTTTAAGGAATGAAACAACTTTAATCCAAACCATGGGCCGAGCGGCCAGGCATACGAACGGCAGGATAATTTTGTATGCAGATAAAGTTACAGGGTCAATGAAAAATGCCATTGCCGAAATTGAAAGGCGCAGGAAGATACAGGAAGATTACAATAAAAAACACAACATAACCCCGCAAGCCATTGTAAAAGACATCAGAGACTGGGGATTTTCAAAAAAGGAAGATATTGCCGAAGAATTTGAAATTATTCACGATCGCAAGTTACTTGAAAGGGAAATGAAAACAGCAGCAAAAAATCTGGATTTCGAACGGGCGGCGGATATAAGGAATTTAATCAGCAAGCTAAAATAAAAAACTGCCATCGTAGTGACAGTTTTTTACAGTTATTTTTTTCTCTTAACTTTTACTGGTATTTCGCCAGTTTTATCACCAATAAATAATTTTATATCTGGTTTTCTTCTGGTTATTGATGGAACTATTATATAGTTTTTACTTTGGGAAAAACCCATTCCGCCACCCCTGACAGCATTTTTAGGGTCGTAACCTTCTTTAGAAAGCATATCAAAATCCTTTTTTGAAAAAACAATGTTTTTATCTATATCTGATGGAATTTTATCTTCGTCACTTCCCCTACCTTCTTCTGTTAAATTAATTTTGGTGCCTTCTTTTTGTTTTTCTGATGTATCTCTTTTTTTATTTTTTCTTATTTTCTTTAAAATTTCTCTTTCGGCTAAAATATCCTGGCTGTCTTTTATTTCATCCTGGAAAATTTTCCTGCCCTTTTCAATTTGCTCCCTTACATATTTTTTTGCAAGAACTTTTTTATTGGCCTCTTTTTTCAAAGACTCTGCATCTGCCTGGCTTATAAGATTATCAAGATTTTCTTGTGTATATGGTTGGTTTTCAATTCCTTCTTCTGTTTCGCTGGGAATTTCATAAATTTTTCCTGTAATGCCGTTAACCCCGGAAAGCCAGCCCCAGGTTTGTTTCCAGAAGCCCATTCTTTTCATGTTGTCCACCCTGTATCCCTTTTTAATTAAAATATTGAAAGCCCCTTCTGAAATATCCAGCTCATCTCTCTTTCTTTTAAGATAAATATCCATTCTCCCTCTGTCTATTTTCCCTTTTTCGGGCCCTTTTTGCATAGTAACTCTTCTTTTTTCTTTATCCGGCAAAAAAGCGAAGCAGTTATCTTGTATTTCTTCTTTTTCTGTTTTATCTTTGTTTTCAAAAGATTTCTTTATTTTTTCTTCAAGCCTCGGCCTCGCCTCTTTTACTTTTACTATATTATAGCCGCGCTCGCGCAAATTCATTACGGCCATTTCTCTTGGGTTATTTGGCAAAACTCTTTCGGCTTCTACTTGGTCGCCAAAAGACCCTTTTGCAATTTCTTTAAATATATCTGTCCCGTGCGTTTCTTTTACACCTTCTGTGATTGCAGGACCTGTTTCTGGCAGTTTTGGCAATTCAGGCTTATTTCTTTGCGCCACGGGCTTTCCGGTTTCGGGCTCTTGGGTGCTAGGAACGGCTTCAGGTTTTGGCTCGGCCGTGAGTTTTGGCACAGGCGCCACAGGCTTAGTTTCTGATGGCTTCGTAACAGATTTTCCTGCCTGCTTTTTTAATTCATCAATTTTTTTAACCAAATTGTCTCTTCTTTTTAACAAAAAATCTGGAATATCTTCTCCCTCTTTACAGTTTTTTATAGTTTTATTCACAAACTCTAAATTCGATTCTAGTTTTGCTAGATTTTCCTCTAAATTTTCAGTTTTCTTTATTGCTTTTGGTGCTTCCGATCCGGAATCGAGCTTTGGCTTTAGGGTGTCGGCTAACTTTGGACCAGTAGCTGGTTCTATCGCAGGTTTTTGATTAACCCTATCATCTACTGCTGGTTTTTTATGTACCCCTTCTCGCTCTTTTTCTTTAACGCTATAAAGAATTTCATCAATCTTACCTAATATTCCCTCTTCCCATTTAGTAAGACCGCCAGTTTTCCTGCCCTTAATATCAAGATGGCTATAAGCCTGTTTTAATGCTTCTAATTTATCTTTAAATTTGCTGTTTTGCCTTAAATGTAAATAGTCTAAAACTTCTTGCGGTAAATTAAAATGCTTGTCTGATTTTCCAGCTTCGGCTATTGGTTTTTCTTCCACTGAACCTTTTGACTTAGAACTTGAGTCCTCATGTTCACTTTGAGTTTCTGAGGTTCCAATTTGCTCTGATTCACTTTCCATAAAGTTTTCTTTGTTGCCAAAATACTCAACTAACGCTTTTTCTGATTCTGATAAACCTCCTTCTTTTTGTCTCTTGGGCGCGGGGTTTATAGGTGTCTTTTCTATTTTTAGTCCTCCCTTAAATTCATTTAACATTTTATCTATTATTTCAACTCTTTCTTTTTTTGAATTTATTTTATCTTTTTCTCCAAAAACTTTCCCGTATAAAGATTTCAAATCTATGGGAATTTCCTTCCCTTTATTCATATTTTTAAGCCTTCTTTCTATTGTTTTGGCATCGGCATTTTCGCTTAAACCCAGAAAAGATAATGATTTTTTAATATCTATAGATTCGCCTTTATCTGCGCCGCTTCTTTCTATAGGTAGCTTTTGTTCCGTTGTGGCATCCATATTACCTTCCATTGTCTGCTCGCCAGTCCTTTTTTGTGGCTTGTCTTCCGGCGGAGCATCCGGATTTGTTATTGGTTTTTCTGCCATAAAATTTAGATTTACTTATTGATAAATAATATCACTTATCATAAAAAATATCAAAAACTTGAAAAAATAAAGAGTATCTGGTAATATGCTTACTATATGGCAATCACTAAGTCCGCCAAAAAAGCTATTCGCCAGAATAAAAGGCGAAGAGCTTATAATCTTACCTACTTAAATAAATTAAAAGCTACTTTAAAATCAGCGAGGGCTTTGGTTATAGCAAAAAAAATGGACGAAGCCAAAGCGATTTTGCCGAAAGTCTATGAGATATTGGATAAATCGGCAAAAGCGGGGATTATCAAAAAGAATACGGCTTCGCGCAAG
>ERZ1292644.1761-Hain-H14-01um-R2-1761-length-10641-cov-46_pt1 | contig 10641 bp, 24 predicted proteins | sample MGYA00564402_ERZ1292644 | MGnify/ENA primary metagenome ERZ1292644 (study PRJEB36523, sample SAMEA6512644) | groundwater metagenome | collected 2019-01-09 | study: AquaDiva: Metagenomics assemblies of 32 groundwater samples | reverse complement strand
GAGGGTAGATTTTTGCTCGTCGGACGGGATCAAGCATTGCTTCATCTAGCGCCATTAACGCTTGCATACGTACTCTGTCTAGTACGTTCGCTTCCTGCTTCCTAAACTCCGTTAGTGCAGCGTTTCCCTTCACTTTGGCAATGAAGTTTACCATCCGTGTCATTAGTTCATCACTACCTGCATGGATGGCTGCTCGAATGTTACGATGGTCAACTTGTGGTATGCTCCTAGGTCTAGGCATAGTTACTCACTCTCCTGGTACAATATAGCATACTTCGTGTGTACGTGTAAAGAGCAAAAACCGCGCCAGAAACGCTGTTTGTGACAAAAATGTCACTCAGTTTGCCAAAATTGTCACAGTCTGCCAAAAATGACATAGGCCATCGAGCGACATGGTGGGACTCAAAGCGACAAACCGCGCCAGCTCGGTCTGGCATCGCGTTTGCTTCCTTCGGGTTCGCGGCTCGCGCCGTCCCAAGGGAGTTTCATGCTAGACGTTCAAACATGCGATACTGAATTTCCTCCGTTTCAGCCAATGGCACAAGACTGGCATCAGCAGTTTAGCATAGCGAAGGGACAAACCGCCCGTATTTTCAGTACAATCTGGGGCGTGGCCGCAGTACGGCTACTTTAGTTAGTAAAGCCTATAAGCCCTAAGTAGTAATACTAGGCATGGTAAAGGGAGGATAGCATGGGTTTGCCAAAGAGCGTCTCTGTAACAATCGCCAACGGCGAGACGGTGTGGGATAACATGTATGCACCACTGCGAGAGTTTAAGAGCGGTAGCGAAGGTTACTTTGCAGGTGGCAAGGTGATCGACCGCGAAAGCGGGGAACGTTACCAAGTCAGCTGCTCCATCGTAAGGATAGGCTCCAAGCCTAAAACGGAGTAGCTTTAACCCGTCCCTTGTGTGGTAACAGGGGACGGTATTAAGGTTACTGGGAGAAAGGTTATTTATAATGGACTTTAATGCAAAAACAATTCTTGAACTTATCGAGGATGACCCCAAGTTTAAAGCGTGGGACCATTGGAACTATACGCTTTATGGTCCATTATCTTTAGATGATCACGCTGTTATTGATATAACTTTAATTAACAGAGACCATAGCACAAGTCACTTTAAGTTGCATTTGAGTTATTCCCACGATTAGCCACAACCATCATTGTAGAGCGTGCAATCGAATGTTTACTTGTGGGGAAAACAGCGATTGTACAGTTGATTATGATATTACACGTACTCATGGTTGTATTGAAAACGCTATTCGCCTACACAACATGCAAAACCCGAACCCAAGACCCCTAGGTTGTAAGTGCGACGTTAAACCATGTCTACATAGGCCACGGACAGGACAAGAAGCTACGCGAATTATAGCAGTTGCGGGGAGGTTGATTGGACAATGAAAGCTAGACTAACAACTGTTACACTAAAACCCGAAAGCATATCTTTTGTATGGTCAGACGGGCTTCGGTTAAGTACAAAAAAGGTGATCTAGTGAAAAAAGAGCCTCAAAGTTTCAACGATTGTGTACTAGCAACTATCGCTATGCTGGCTGATATTCCCCTAACAAAGGCAGAAGAACATGCCCAAGCAGCTGCACGAGACTTAGGATTCCCGTGGGATGGCAATTGGTGGTCGGTGTTCGGCTATCTAGGTCGAGAGGGTGCTATAAGCTTGGCTAGAGAGACGGCTAGGCGTGCCGGGTTAAAAGATTTTACTCCATTAACCAGAGTATGCGAAGTAATGGGGAATAGCACGGGAACCTCCCCCGACCTACGTGGAAGGGGCCAGATATCTGTTGAACTTCCTGAAGGTGGTCACGCTATGGCCTATGAAGATGGGTTTATTTACGACGGTGACTTCCCATCAGCACCACGAGAAACATGGGAAGAGTATGTTGCTCGAAAAGGGAATGACATCCTTAAGGTGATAGTGACTCTATATGCCAAATAAGATTGAGGTCATGATTGACTATACACACATAAAGCCAGTTTACCCTATTGCAAAAGGACAAGTATATTATGCATGGTATATGTTTGTCTCTATCTATGATCATTATGTGTGTGTTCTAGCGAGGGTTCTATAGAGATGAATCTTTTACTTAGATTGGAGTGAGGAGTTATAGTGCCGAAATGGAATGGCAACAGTCCTAAAGGTTGTGGTCACTCCGCTTAAAGGAGAGCGAAAATGACAAAACGTGAAATAAAGGCGGGATTGAAATCTTTCATCTCGAACATGGAGCTTGTCGAAGCAGCCTATGGTGAAGATGCCAAGCGAAGCATATATATTGGTTCTGCACTTAGCCTTGACCCTTGTGGCAAATATCATCATATGCTTTCTCCAAATGGCATTACGAGTAGGTGTATCCGCTATTGGGAAAACTTAGAAAAAGCGGCAGAGGAGTTGGGCGGCTGGCTAGAGACGGGAGACGGTGATCCATTAGATAACTTTTTCTGTTTACCGTTGGGCAACACCCCACCCTCTTAAGAGGGGGGTGCCCAAGTGACGATTGCCCAAAAAATCCCGCGTTTTATCACGGGGTTAGCGTGGGCAAACAAAAAAAGGGCAATTTGCCCGCGGGTTTTTGAGGATTCTATGAAGATAAAGCGTGGCTCTGGCTTTTGGTATGTAGATCGCTACCCCTACGGCGGGGACTTTGGTAGGGCAAGTAGAGATGAAGATACACTTGTAGAAGTGTTAGAGCATGGAGTATTACGCTTTTCAGACGATAGCCCGAAGGCACATAAAGTTAAACTACCCAACCATAGAATAGCCGTGATTGAGATACAACACTTAATTGATGTGTGACTAGTGAGTGACGTTACTTTTATCATAACACTGTTTGGTGTTTGGCTGACTTTGCTTGTGGTGTTAGCTATCGCTTTGGTTTTTGGGAGCAGAAACAGATAAGGCAAGTTATGGCTCGAAACCGCGAATTTCCCGGCCATCGTTGGAGTGGGTGGCCAGGCGCTTTCTGTTACTATTGTGGTTGGGAAGATGAAGCTGAACGATGTCTAGCCGATCACATTCACCATGAGTCAAGGGAGGCTGTGTGTGAGACTTCACCATGTAAAGCTACTGAAGAGCATAAAACAAAAGTAGATACATGGTTGGATAGCGGGGTTACGCCATGAAGCACGAACATTGCTGGCACTATCAAGGGAAAAGGCAAGGTTGGGTCTGCTGCGGTTGCGTTTGTCGTGTGGCTACCCTCGACTAGAGGCCAATAAATAAACTTATGGTATAGCACTATGACACACGAAACGACACTTTTCCTCCACGAGATAGCCATGTTCTTGGAAAGCCTCCAGAACGGTGACTTTGGAGAGCCGGATATTGACGACCTGCAATTAGCAGGAAAGCTACATCAAGTTGTTGAGGAGTACTGGAGATGAAACGACAATCCAACGAAAGCTACACTGACTATAAAGCAAGGCGAGGGGCGGAGAATACTCGTATTGATGCCTACTTGAAGGGTCACTATGCGTGGATTTCGCGGCTGCCACAAGGTTACAAAGGCGAGTTACTAGCACAAGGGATTATGAGGAAACCCAACTAAAACACATCCAAAAATTGGAGCGGTAGTTCAACTGGAAGAGCGTCAGGCCGTAACCCCGAAAATGTTGGTTCAAATCCAGCCCGCTCCACCATATATATTACACTATGATTGATAAATACGAAACCGACAACCAGGGATCGCCTTAATATTATCAAAGGGGGAAAAGAATAATCCATGGTAAGATCACAACATTCAAGGGCTTTCTATCAAACCTTTCAAATTCCCCTAGAGCATTTTACGGGATCACTAACGCCGTTGTTAGGTAAATTTGACTTTGACGTTGTAAAGTTTGACGATTGGTGCAAAACAGTTGGCTATGTGGAGGATAATAAAACCTCTTGCGCCGACTTTGTAAAAGCCAAATGGGGAAAAGCAGCACAGAATCTGATTCTAAAAATTATCAGCGGGGAATAAGCAAGGGAAATTAACCATGCGGATCATTAATAATGCTCACGTTAAGCGCGCCCTAGAAGTTGCCATAGCCGGTAAGCACTCAATTCTCATTGTTGGCAACTATCTTAACACGGCTGCGGGCGGCAACCCTTTACCTGATAATGCTTACTTTGTCCTACCCTGTCCTTGTGGTTGGTTAAGTGATCCGGTGCACGAATGTAATTGCTCTATCGAACAAACCAAATCACACCAAGCTAGTTATCCTGTTTGTGACATAAAAGTCGAACTTGTTAGACCTACTTTTCCTGACTTGGTTTCCGCTAAGATAATTCCTGTCATGTTTCCAGAATCTCAAAGGCTGTTGGAAATAGCCTATAATAAGCTTGGGTTAACAGTATGTGATATTGTTTCAGTGCTTAGTGTGGCTGTTACTATTCAAAGAATGGAGCAAGCTAACAACTTACAGTCAGCCCATATCGCAGAGGCAATTCAGTACAAGGTGTTGAAATAATCAAGGGGGTTTTATGAAGTCAACTGCTAAGGTGATCGAGGAAAGTAACATCCCGCCGCGCCTAGTGCACGCTGTCCTGCGCCAGCTCAACGGAGACGCAAAGGATAGCTTAGAGGACATAGCTAATCACGGTGTTGACGGAGGTTTCCACGGATTTATCTATTATAGCGACACCATAGCGTTTTTCAAGCGCAACCGCAAGGATATAGTGGCGCTTGTGCATAGCATGGCCGAGGAGCTAGGAGAGAGTCCCGTTGAAATGGTAGCTTTGTTCGATTGCCTAGGTGGTCGAAGTGTTAGGGACGCTAAAGACTCTGACCGCGATCACAAAAGGCAAGAAGTGACCCGTGAATGGACTCCAAACGTAAGTCGTTGTCTCTATGGTGGTCGGCTAATAGATGACGATATCCAGGTCGCTAATGCCCTAGCGTGGTTTGCTGCTGAAGAGGTCGCCAGAGCTTTCGTGGAGGATTAACTTGAAAAGCTTCGATGTTTTAGGCTGTGTTAATGATGGCGCTGCGTATTGCTCAGATCATTGTCCCGATCCCATAACTTGCGAAGAGGGACACGGGGCTATTTTCGCTGACAGTGAATGGGATTGCGCCGAACCTAGTTGTGATGCGTGTTTTAGCCCCATTGAAGGGGTTTCTATTCTCCACTATGGAAACCCTTGTGAGTATTGCAACCTTAAGACGGAGGATTAACATGGTTAGTGAAGAAACCATCGCCAAGTCCAACCTCACCTTGGAACTTTATCGTGACAACAACCCCTCGAACCCGCGTGACTGGGATAACGTCGGTACCATGGTCTGTTGGCATACCCGCTATAACTTAGGTGACGTTAATGGCAAAAAAGCATATGGAGACCCAAGCAAATTTGACGTTTGGTGGAAAACTAACGGTAAGGGTGGAGTGATTCTATCGCTTTATCTATACGATCACAGCGGCATTACCATGAGAACACAACCCTTTAGTTGTCCGTGGGATAGCGGGCAAGTTGGTTATATCTACACTACCAAAGAAACAGTTATTAAAGAATGGGGCAAAAACGGCAAGTTTACTCATAGCAGCAAAGCTAAAGCGCTTAAATATCTAGAAGCAGAAGTTAAGACCTACGATCAATATCTCTGTGGCGACGTTTATGGGTATGTCATCGAAGACTCCCAAAGTCAACGTATTGATTCTTGTTGGGGCTTCTATGGGCTTGACTACGCAAAACAAGAGGCACAAACTCAACTTGACTATTGGATCGCTGAGTATGCCAGGCGTGAAATCGAAGCGCAGAGGGATAATGTATATTAGTGAAAATTAGTTTTCCCCGCGTGTGTGGGGATGGTCCGCAATGCGTCTATGGTGTGAGCAAAGGAGAAAACGAAAATGGATCATTCAACAGCGGTGAAGGTAGCGCAGAGCGGCCAGGGTACAGTTGTGGCTGAACTCCTACGCCTGACCCACGAATTAGAAGAAGCGGCCCAACGGATCGAACGGCTCAGTCAGATAATAGAGGAAAAAGACGCGTACATCGCTGGTATTTCGAGGGTTATGTAAGGAGCCCATTCGCACCTAACCGGGCAAACAAGGAGGGGGAAATGAACGACGATTATAACCAGGGTTATCTTGACGGCTTCAAGCGCGGTGTTGATCTAGCTGTGAGCTGGTATGACGCGGGGATTAGTGGTAAGCGGGTCATGGGAAATTCTCGCGTCTATCAGATCGGACATAAACTCAAAGAGGCTGCCCGTTTATTTGCTGCCGGGAAGTTTGGGGAAGCCTCAGAAGCCGTATCTACAATCAGAGACAAGGGTTTGTCAGTTATTGATTAGCCCCCCGTGCCTAACGGGCAAGGAAGTTAAGGAAAGGAGACCAAAAACGGGTAAAAAGTGCCCATGCAAGTCAGGTGTTCAACGCGATAACTGCCCGAACTGTGAAGGAACAGGTATGAAAATAGACTTCAGGGCGATAAGGGCATGTAGTAGCGAAGATATACCAGAAAAACAAGACAAGGGCGGGAAAGGGCCAGGCGAATTTTTTTCTTGACAGCGCCGATTTTTTGGGCTAGGCTGAAAACATGATGGCAATTCCCCGCACGCAACTTTTAAGTGAATCCGACAATAGGGCTGACATCATGGAGTCCGATCCGTTGCTTGAGATCAAACGGATTCATGCCGCTATAGATAAGCGCGTTGAGTGGTTCAAGAAACATAATTTAAAACGAGGTTTTGATGCAAAGAGCTGATGAAATAGCGGGTGATCCACACCGACGAGTGGTGGCTTTTGGTGCAGCAAAGAACGGTGGTAAAACGACGTTTGCTGTGAGTGCGCCTGGCAATAAGATATTACTTAAGTACGAACCGGGGATAGTGAGCATACCACCAGGGGTTGACCCTAAGACACTATGGGTGGTTGAATATCCGTTCGACTATGAGGAGTTGACATCCAAAAACGATAAGTGGAAACGCAACAAAGAAGCAGGCCAAAAGATCATGGAGGACATTGAAGAGATTAACCTTGCTTTCCGAGAAAGTCGAGATGTTAAGTTGGATGGTGTTACGGCTCCCCTCCCAGATACTATTATTATGGATGGCGGGACTATGCTTCACGACGCTTTGGTGAGTTGGCTTTGTGCTGTGAACGGCGTGTCTGATCCAGGTGAATTTAAAGGTGATAGCGGGAAAGCGAATAAGTACTATATTTGGGGTAAGCGGATGCAGTTTGTCATGGCCATTATAAGGAAAGTGTTCAAGTTGCCTTGTAATTCAATTTTAACGGCATGGGAGACAAGCGACAAAAACGCTGATGGTGAGTTTCGGGAGCGGTGGCCCGATATTGGTGGTAAGTTGGATTATCGCGCCAGTGGTCTAGGTGACGCAGGGATTTATTGTTATTCAGAGCGTGTGGTGTCGGGCACTAAGTTCATGTTACGAACGGTAAGCGACGGGGTAGCAAAGGGTGTTGGTGTTCGTGGAAGGTACGGGCTGCCTGAAACGATTGATGTCACGATTGACCCCAAAAAGCCAGTAATGCCATGGGAGAAGTTATGGGGAAATACAACGATAAAATAAGGGCAATTATATTTGTGGTCATATGGATGTGTCTAGGATTTCAAATTGGGGCTCTCGTGTACATAGTATGGACCGCCATAAACACGAAGATGATGTAAATTATGGGGAGAACACAAATGAAAGGCTGGCAATTCGCTTATAAACGTGTACATAAGGATCAGGATGGCCGTTACTGGTCAGCGTTTATTAAGGGCGATTATCGACTTGAGTACATCATCAACAAGATAACTACTGCCCCGTTGGGAAGTGGTACTTTTTGTCTGCCGCTTGGCCCAATTATGTATATTGACGGCAACGCAACATTGCTAGTTGAAGCAACAGGAAGGATCCTGCTACCGCCTGATGCCGGTCTTGTTCGTAGCTACGGGTGGGACATCAAGCCTTACTGGCAAAAACATCGGCAGGGAAACATAAAGCTAGCTTATCCTTGTCTCTACTTCAAACATGTCAGACCAATTAAGGAAGAGACGTTTGATGACGATGAATGAAATAATGAGTACTCACTGGGCTGAGTGTTGGTTGGAGCACCATGAGTGCTTTTGGGGACACTGCGTATGGTTAGGTAGAAAATACAATACAACGGTTGAGTATCAGGCATTTAGTCTTTTTAAAATGGCACTAGATGACAATTTCTATATTTTACAAGGGAAGGAGGTGATAAAATGAGTAACGAAGTAGTTGAGAGTTTGCTTGGGTCTATCCCTCGTGGGGAGGAGTTGATTGACCCACGGGAAGGGGCGCACCAGAACGCTAGACTAGCTGCCGTCGAGTTGGTTGAGCAGAGCAATGGGATGGCGCTAAAGGTGACGTTCACCGACCTTGAAGACGCAGAAGGAACATCGTTTGAACACCAGGAACGAATCACTATTGCGACTAGCCACAGCGATGATTTCATTAAGCGGCTGTTCTTGGCGGCCTTGCACGACTACGGGTTAGTGCCGCGCAATCAGCGGCAGGCAGTATATGTCGAGACGGAAGAGCATCGGGTTGAGTTGCTGGCCGCTTTCATAAGTAAAGTGGGGACTAACTACCCACTACGACTTAAGGAAAGCAATGGCTATCTGCGTGGACGGATACTTCGGCAGAAGGGAGTCTAGCAGGGTAGCAAGGGGATGCGCATCTTAACAACGCATACCGTTTTTGTAGGTACTCTGTGGCTAGTAAAAGTGGAACACCCTGCGCGTAAGGGAATGAAACCCACAGATAGTTGGGCCATGATAGTTCCATCAGTTGCAACTGTATCATGGTCTATTTTTTACAGAAGGGGGCATAAGTGTGGAGTGGGATGTGTGGAGTATGGTCTTGGTGTGGGCGGTGATATTGGCTGTCTTTTTGATCTCTAACAATAACCTGCGACCGAGACCTTAGAGAAACCTTGAGGTCATAATGGGCTGGAAGCACAAAAGGCTGTCATTGACGCGAGAGGCTGGCTATTTGCCAGTAACCATTGCGTGCTCTGGAAACCAGGGGAGTAGCGGGGCAACTGTTATCTAGGAGGCTGCGTCGTGAAGCCTGGGGGGACCGCCTAGTTAGGGGAGAAACTGGCAAGGTTTTGATTTGGAGGTGAACATGGTTAAGATTAGTTTGTGTAGTTGTATTTCCTCTTACCAGGACGCTAAGTATGGCGTGGGTAAGCGTGTCAAAAATGAGCGTGTCAAGGACATGAAACACAAGGGATGGACTTGTACGGTTTGCAGCAAAAAGGATGAAACATAACGGGTTTAACCATGGGTGAGATGGCAGAGTTCCTAAATGCTTATGAATGGGCTATTGATGATCCTTATGAACCACCACCTACAGTTACTTGTCGTTACTGTAAGCGTGATAGATTCCACTGGCTTGAGACTGAGGACGGCTGGAGGTTGACTACACCAACAGGGAAAATACATATTTGCAGCGTCTACAAAAAGAAAGGTAGATGACTAAACAACAAATATACTTAAAAGCCGCTAAGCGTGTGGCAACGGGTTCATATGAGTTTTCATGCAACGCTATAAGTTATTATAGTTATAAAGCGAGGGATCCATACGCCAAGGCCATGTCCCCAACAGGGAATGGATACTTGACCATAAACCACATTGAAAGAGCGGCAGGCAACGATTCCTGCACTACCGTCGCTAGAGATTTTCGTGTCTTGTTGCTATGTATGATGGCCGCTGCTTGTGATGATTTGGAGACCGAACATGCTTGAATGGAACCTCCATTGGCCCATGCTAGAGGCTGCATTGAAGGATTGGTCGCGTGTTATACCAGCGGTTTATCTGGAGATTATAGGACCGTGGGTTGATGACATGATGCTGGAGCAATTACTCAATCCGTTTGTGGGGTGTTGAATGAAATCAAATAAGATTATTTCTCTCAGCGAACTAGAAGTTTTGATTGCGAATTTTGTAAGGCTATCTGTGCCCGTAGATGGTGGAGCTAAACTATGGTCAAAATTTCGCAAGCAATTAGCGAAAAGAATTGACATTAACAGAGCTAATTTGTGGAAGTAGAGTAGCTACATGTCCTGGAAAATCAAACTGTGGGGTGAATGGTGTGGGGCGTTGAATGATTGCTGATAAGGAAGTTGGTGAGTTGTGGTTATGGGTAACTACAAGAGAGCCTGACCCGCCTTTACCCTACTTAAAGCCAGATCCGCATACACTAACAGCAGGAGAAGGCATTAAGCTTATCCGTAAGTTGGTGGAGATAACAACGCTTGCAGGTATTGAAGCTATTGAGCCGCGCTTTCCTATTTCACTATGGGCTCATAAGCAAAGACTTAAAAGGGCTCTTCGCAAGTATGGCATCCCCGAGGAGGGCTGGAAGTGACCGGCAAAGGTCCGCGAGAGGAACGAGAAACCGTAATCGTCTGGTCCGAGGATGGTGATACAGCCACTATATGGACCTCTAGCGAAACCGTGTACCGGCGTATGAAAAAGCGTGGATGGTTCCCGAGCGAGGATGGCGAGCGGCACGCAGCTTTTGAGGTTCCTAAGCGTTTAGTGAGGTTGCCTCTCAATAGGCCCCAAAAGGCACGTGGTAAGGGCTTTCCACCACGCAAATTAGCGGTATCGGAGCTTGATGACGAGGTGGCTTAGTGCAATGGCAAGGTGCCCGACTGACCCTGTGGGTT